>Ga0075118_10000377_pt1 | contig 43035 bp, 38 predicted proteins | sample AntAceMetag02UKE_FD_69794 | JGI IMG/M metagenome (GOLD analysis project Ga0075118, IMG submission 69794) | Saline lake microbial communities from Ace Lake, Antarctica - Antarctic Ace Lake Metagenome 02UKE | ecosystem: Environmental > Aquatic > Non-marine Saline and Alkaline > Saline | place...
GGCAAGGTGGAAGACTCAGCTGACACGTTTCCTAACGTGGGAGGATGTCGGGCGTAAAGCCCGACCCACATTGCGGCGGCGGCACTTTACCGTGGGTCGGGCTTTATGCCCGACAGTTTCGTCTTTGATCGGTGCCCGAAAAAGCACGGGGCGGGCAAGGAAACTACTCAGCGATCCACGGCGGACCCGACGGGACAGAGCGGCGCACCTAGAAGGTCACGGCCTACCTGGTGCGGGCTCTAGGCCGCCGAGACAGAGCGGTGCTTGCTCACACCGCACCATGGGCGAGCATCGCTTCGGCTACTTTGGTGAAGCCGGCGATGTTGCTGCCTTTGACGTAGTCCACCCCCTTTTTATCACCGCCGTGGGTGACGCAGCGTTGGTGGATGCTTTTCATGATCTCTTGGAGGCGGCCATCGACTTCTTCGCGGGACCACGAGAGGCGCGTTGAATTCTGGCTCTGCTCCAGACCCGAGACCGCGACGCCGCCCGCGTTGGAGGCTTTGCCCGGACCATATAAAATACCGGCATCGACGAAGGCATGCACGCCCTCCAACTCCGTCGGCATGTTCGCGCCTTCGCTGACCGCTTTGACCCCATTGTCCAAGAGCGTCCGGGCTTCCTCCGGGCTAATCTCATTCTGGGTAGCACACGGCAACGCGACGTCGACCGGCAGCTGCCACGGCCGTTGGTCGGCGTGAAATTCGGCGCCTTTGAACTTATCGGCGTAGGCGCTGATCCGACCCCGCTGCACTTCCTTCAAATCCTTCACCCATGCCAGCTTCTCGGCATCGATGCCATCGGGGTCGTGGATGAACCCATCCGAATCAGATAGCGTTACGACCTTGGCCCCGAGTTCGTTGGCTTTCTCGACCGCATAGAGCGCGACGTTGCCCGAGCCCGAAACCGAGACGGTTTTTCCTTCGATAGAATCATCCCGATGCTTAAACATATTCTCGCAGAAATACACGCAACCATACCCGGTGGCTTCTTTGCGTAAGAGGCTGCCACCAAACTCCAGCCCCTTGCCCGTGAGCACGCCGGTAAAGACGTTTTCGAGCCGCTTGAACTGACCGAACATGTAACTGATCTCGCGGGCGCCCACACCGATATCGCCCGCCGGAATGTCGGTATCTTTGCCGATGTGGCGGTGCAGCTCGGACATCAGCGATTGGCAGAAGCGCATGACTTCACGCTCGCTCTTGCCCTTGGGATTGAAATTCGAGCCGCCTTTGGCACCGCCCATCGGTAGGCCGGTGAGGCTGTTTTTGAACACCTGCTCGAAGCCGAGAAACTTGAGGATACTCTGGGTGACCGAGGGGTGAAAACGGATACCGCCTTTGTAAGGGCCAATGGAGTTATTGAACTGCACCCGCCACGCGCGATTGGCCCGGAGCTGGCCGTCATCGGTTTCCCACGTGACCCGGAAGATGATGATGCGATCAGGCTCGGTCATGCGCTCCAAGATCTGGGCGTCTTGGTAGGCTTTGCGGTCGAGCACGACGGGCATGACGCTATGCACGACTTCGCGCACGGCTTGATGGAATTCGTATTCCGCGGAGTTACGGTTGATCAAACCGGTCATGAAATGTTCGACGGCTTTATCGGCGGGGCTACTCATACGGTGCAAGGGGTTAGGGATTCGTTAAAAGGCAAGGAACAGACTCAAACTGAGAGCGGCGGCGGGTCGTATTCCTTGCCGTCAGCCTGGTGGGTTTTGCCCACTAAAGTCACCAAACCCTCAGCCTGCTGGATCACTTGATACTTGGCCCTTCGCGCCGGCAGGCGCGTTTGTCACTTGGCCCTTAAGCGTAAACGTCGTGGAACATCACCGCTCTCTGCTCAATCGCTCGCGCGGGGGTCGACGTAGCGCTCGGCGAGCGCGCCCAGCGTGGTGCGGCCTTGGTGCTGCGCGAGTTTGAGGAGCTTGAGAAAAATCTGGGCAGTGATGAAGGCGTCGCCAGAGGCGGTGTGGCGATCATGGGGCTCGACGCGAAAGTTACGACAAAGTCCATCTAAACTGAAATCCCGGAACGGGGGCATGGTAAGGCCGGCGGCAGTGGCGAGCGCATCGAAGACGCCGTCAGCGTGGAGGTGCAGGGTGACCTCCATGGTATCGATCCACCGGTTGGTCAGCTCGATGCCAAAATTGCGCTGACAGGCGAGCGAGAGCACTTCCACGTCGAAGCCAATGTGGTGTCCCACGATGACGCCATTGCCGAGGTAAGGCAGGAAGGCTTGGAGAGCGGCCGCTTCCGTGACCCCTTCCTTGGCCGCTTTCTCGGCGGTGATGCCGTGCACGAGCACGGAGGACGTGTTGTGGCTGATGTGCAGCATCGCCTCGAATTGATCCTCCAACAGGATCTCGCCGGCTTGGACCGTGATCGCCCCGATGGTAATGAGATGGTCGTGCTTCGCATCGGTGCCGGTGGTTTCACAGTCGAGAGAGACGAAGCGCACGGCCTCAACCGGTAGGTCGTCTGATGGCGCATCCGCCCGCGCCGCGAGGTAGTGCGCGATAGCAGGAGAGACTTCAGAATCGTCGGGTGTCATGTCAGCGTGAGGAGGCCTTTACTTATCGGGCAGGAGGAAATGGTTCACCGCTACATCCATCAAGCGAGCAACGGTGCGGAAGATGGTTTTCACCCGTTGAATCTCGCTCGGAGTGAGCTCATCCGGGCGCACTAATCTGGCATCGTCACCCCGCCGCAGACCCACGCGCGTTTGCAGTCGGAGCGCATAATCAAAAGCGCGTGCGCCCTCGTGGAGGATGCGAGAATACTGCGGCAGCAACGCCGCGGCTTTAGTGAAACGATCAGGCGTGAACGTCGCGTCGTCCATGCCTAGGCCGAGCGCAAACACCCGCGCGATATCGACCAACGGCCCGAGCGCATTGGCCTTGGTGTTGATCCAATCCGAAGTGCCACCCGACTTATCCAATACCCCACCCCGAAATACCGTGACCGGCGGCAGGTTACGCATGGCCGCAGTAGCCAAGACCGGGATGAATTCCGGGTTGAGTTTGATGTGCTCGAAGATCGCCTGCCGAATCTGAGTAACCAATGTGCGGTCCCCGGTTACGGCGCGAAGGTCAAAAAACGGCATGCGGAAAATGATCTGACTGCGGACCGGATCGATGACCCAAGGACGGTAGGTTTCGACCCAGTCCGATACCGACCGACACCACTCCGAATTGCTCGCCATCCGATTTTGGAAATCGAGGGGAAACCGACAAACTGAGAACACCGTGCCCATCTCGTTCGCCATTGCACTGAACCATTGCAGCATCGGTTTAACGTCGAAGCCCGGCGGCGGATCGGCGTAGACGATGCCGGTGCGCTGACTGGAACGCAGCAGCCGCTCTTTACGTCCCTCGGAGTGAAAGGCGATCCAAGCCCAGGGCAACGTGGGTTCGGTCAGCCCTTGGGCGGCGAGTTTCTCCTTGGCTAAGACGACGGCTTGCTCCGTCAGCATGCGGTCCACCTGAGAGATAAAATTGGTCAGCCACTGGATGGGGGCCTCCCCCTCAATATAGCGAAGCAACAATTCATCCGCGCGATCGCGGAGGCGGCGCAGCTCATTGATGTCCGTGGCGAGCGGAAACTCCTTGGAGAGAAAAATCGGCACATTGCCGTGCATGGCCTGAATGGTCTTTTCCCCGACGACGCCAATTACGCGGCCATCGGGCTCCCCGGTTTCAGTCACCACCAAATGATGCCGCCGGTGCTTGATCATCGTGATGATGATATCGCCAGCAGGCATGTGGGGCGGGATCGTCAGCACCGGAGCGCTCATGATCTCGCGGACGGGACGATCCACCGAGACCTCTCCCGTGGCGACAAAGGTAGAGAAATTCGCCTCGGTCAAAACCCCGACCGGACGACCCGACGGATCCACCACGACCACGGCTTCTTGCAACCCCGGCGCGATGGTTTTCGCCACGAAACGGATGGTGTCATCCGGACTAGCCGTCAGGAGACGATTGGCGGCCCGATCCGAGACGGCTTCGGAGCGCGTGAGCCAATAGGCCGCGTTGGCTTCGATTTCCAGCGGTTCATTAATCGAGGTGGTGCGGCCCACGACGTCCTCAATCGAAAAATAGGAGTTCAGGAAATCGACTGCCCGGGGGTATTTCGCGCAGGTCGCGAGCAAGGTCTCCGCCGGCAGCGCGTAGAGAATGCTCTCCTGCGCCACCCGCGCGGTCGCGGGATAAGTTGATTGCGGATTCTTCCAGTCGATGCCCAACAGGTCGCCCTCGACGCGCACGTCGATCAGATCCTCACCATGCTCGCCGGGCCGGTAGAGGTTGATCGTGCCCCGCTGGATGACCCAGATAAACTTTGATCGCGCAGCACCGAGATTAAACACGATTTCGTCGGCTTCGTGAAATTTGACTCGGCCGCCTTTCGCAATCTCCAGTAAGTCGGACTCCGGCAAATACTCAAAGGGAGCAAAGCCTTTGAGGAAATCCGCGACCCGCAGGGAGATGCTAGACGTTTTCAAGACGGACGAGGCAAACGGGTTGATCCAGCGATAGGAAGAATGAAGGTGGCCAAACCCACGGAAACTGGCCGCCGCCGTAGTTTGCGGAAAAGGAACGCCGAGGTGTTCTCTCGCACTAAGCCCTTGGCCCGGACGCCCGTCCCTTGTTCGCTCTACTTTCCACTCCTCGCCTTCGCCCCAATTCCCCCCTCCTCTCCCTGTTCCATGCCTGCTCAACCGACGCTCATCAACGGCCAGTGGTGCCCAGCCGCCGCCGACGCCCCCACGTTTTCACCCGTCAATCCCGGGACCGGCGAGACCCTCGGCGAGACCTACCCGATCTCCAGCGCGGTGGAGATCAATGCTATGCTCGATGCGGGCGCTGTCGCCGCCCCTGCGCTCCACTCCCTCCCCCGCAGCAAGATCGCCGATTTTCTTAACGGCTACGCCGACGCCATCGAAAATGCCGCCGCCGAGCTCGCTGCGATCGCCGCGATCGAAACGGGCCTGCCCGTTGCCCCCCGCCTTCAGGCCGTCGAGATCCCGCGCACGTTTGGCCAGTTGCGCCAAGCTGCCGCTGCCGCGCTCGACGACAGCTGGACTCAACCCGTCATCGATACGACCAACAACCTGCGGTCGCGTCTCGAGTCGCTCGGCAAACCGGTTCTGGTGATCGGCCCCAACAATTTCCCGTTCGCCTTTAACGGCATCGCCGGAGGCGACTTCGCCGCCGCCATCGCTACCGGACATCCGGTAATTGCCAAGGCGCATCCCGCACACCCCGGCACCAGCAAACGCCTCGCCGAACTCGCCCTCGCGGCGGCGACCGCCGCGGGCTTACCCGCCGCGACCGTGCAATTATTCTACCACATGGATGCCGCCGTCGCGGCCACGCTGTGTAGTGATACGCGCCTCGGCGCGATCGGCTTTACCGGCAGTGAGGTGACCGGCCGCAAGATCAAAGCCGCCGCCGACGCGGTCGGCATTCCGGCTTACTTGGAGATGAGCAGCATCAACCCCGTGGCCTTTCTCCCCGGCGCGATGCGGGAAAAAGCGACGGCCTTGGCCGACGAATTTTCCGGGTCGTGTTTACTTGGGGTCGGACAGTTCTGCACCAATCCCGGACTCGTGCTAACCATCGCCGGCGAGCCCACCGAAGTCTTCATCGCCCAAGCCGCTCAAGGCTTCGCCGCTGCGCCCAGTGGCGTGATGTTGACTCCAGCACTACCGGCGCACCTCGAAGTCGGCGTGGCTCACCTCGAAAAACACGGCGCCCAAGTGCTGGCCCGCGGGATCGAAGCGACGGAACCCGGAGCGCGAGGCCGCCCGGCCCTGTTGCGCATCTCCGGCGCCAAATTCCGGGAAAACCCCGATGGCTGCCAAAGCGAGATGTTTGGCCCCGCTTCGCTCATCGTGGTCGCGGCCGATGAAGATGAACTCGCCGCGGTGGCGACGCAGTTGCACGCCTCCCTCACCTGCTCATTCTACACCGCGAGCGACGGATCTGATGATGCGGCCTATGACCGCCTGCTCCCCCTCATTGCCCAAAAGTCTGGCCGTATCCTCAACGATAAGATGCCCACCGGCGTCGCGGTATCGCCCGCCATGATGCACGGCGGACCTTTCCCCGCCGGCGGTCATCCCGGATTTACGTCCGTTGGTATCCCCGCGTCGCTCCGCCGCTTCGGTGCGCTAAAATGTTACGACAACGTGCGAGCACACCGCCTCCCCGGGTCACTCCAAGATAAGAACCCCACAGGCAAACTCTGGCGCATGATCGACGGCGAGTGGACGCAAGCATCGATCGGCTGAAAACCGCGTGAGGAAGTAACCGGGTCCAGATAACAGGCAGCAAGTAACCAGCCATTCTTTCGGCCGCTTCCGGGGCCGCAACCCCGCCGCCAGTTCCCTCTACCGCAAATCCGCCTCTCCTGAACCGCTCTCGGTAGCCGAGAGGGGTGAACGGCCCAATGAGGCAGGATTGAATTTTACCGTTCCGGGGGGAGTGCTCTTCGTCTTCGCGTCTTGGACGATCTCGGGGTCGTCTTTCGGCGGACCGGATAGCGCCCCGGCGCATTTTGAGCGATAGGTCCTGAGCGCCTAGCACGGTCTGGGGTTGATGGTCTCAACCGAAATTCAACGCGGTGATGCCGTTGATCCTTGGCATCAGTTTGGAATGGCCACGGACCGATTACCCGTATTGGTGTTCAGGCATCATCCCGTCATGAGCAACAAAATCGCACTGACCGACCTACCCTCGCCCAAATCCCAGGGATGGGGAATCCAGAACCTGAAAAAGGGCTGGAAATACGAAGTCCCTAAACCGCATTCGCATGAATACGATGAATTCGCGGTGATCTGGAAGGGTCGGTGCATCATGCGTAATAATGGAGTGGATACGGAATATGTAGCGGGTGATGTGATTCGGTTTCCAGCTCATCAACTTCACTGCGGCATCGAGGCCTTGGAAGATACCGAGTATCTCTGGACGCGAGCCGATTGATTTTTAGGCGACATGCCCACCCTTGGCCAATCGAAGACGAGGGAACGGATCGAAGCGTCCACTTACCTTCCGCTTACTGTCACCTTCCCGCCTCAATCCGTTTGTTACTTGTGATATGAACCGGGGGTCGGTCAGGTCCGCGTTGGGCATCGCGACGACGGAATCGGGCGCCGTCTAGACCCCAGAGGGACGATCCCCTTCGGGTCCGTCTACGTCTGGGGACGCACGTGGCCCATTCTGGCCGAACCTGGCACCAGATCGCTCGCCAATCACCACTCCGCCGCGGACCAGACAGAGCCGGAGCCGGGCAGAGCCGGTCCTTCCCGGTGGTCGTCGCGAGCTAGTTGATCGCGACGGCGGGGAGCTTCCAGATGTCTTCGGCGTATTCGGCGATGGTGCGATCGCTGCTGAACTTGCCCATGCGGGCCGTGTTCAGGATGGCCATCTTGGCCCAGCGTTTTTGGTCGCGATAGGCGGCATCCACCGCGAGTTGCGCGTCACTGTAGGCGCGGAAGTCGGCGAGCACCTTGTAGGGATCTCCGCCGGCCAAGAGACTGTGGTGCAACTGCTGGAAGGCGTGATGCTCACCCGGCGTGAAGTAGTCGGAGCCCAACCAATCGATCACGGCTTTTAACTCTTCGTCACCGTGGTAGTAGTCGTAGGGGTTGTAGCCCTGCTGGTTCAGCGCCTCCACTTCGTCGACGTTTAGGCCAAAGATGAAGATATTCTCTGCTCCGACCTCTGCTTGGATCTCCACGTTGGCGCCATCGAGGGTGCCAATCGTGAGCGAACCATTGAGCGCCAGCTTCATATTGCCGGTGCCAGAGGCTTCCTTACCGGCCGTGGAAATCTGCTCCGAAAGATCAGAGGCCGGAATGATGTGCTCGGCCATGGAGACGCGATAGTTCGGCAGGAAGACCACCTTCAACTTATCTTGGATGCGGGCATCGCGATTGATGTGCGCACCGATGACGTTGATCGCGCGGATGATATTTTTGGCGAGCTCGTAGCCGGGGGCGGCTTTGGCGGCGAAGATAAACACGCGGGGCACCACATCGAGATCCGGATGCTGCACCAACCGGCGATAGAGCGCGAGGATGTGGAGTAGGTTCAGGTGCTGACGCTTGTATTCGTGCAGTCGTTTGATCTGCACGTCGAAGAGCGCGTCGGGTGAGACCTCGACGCCGCAGAGCTCTTGCATGAGTGCGGCCAGATCGACTTTATTCTGGCGCTTGATCGCCATGAATTGCTTTTGAAACGCCGCCTTGCCCGCGTGAGCGCTCAGCGCATCCAGTTGGCTCAGATTGCGGGGCCAATCGGTATGACCGAGGGTCTTGGTAATCAGCGCGGAGAGGCGCGGGTTGCAATCGAGCAGCCAGCGGCGCGGCGTGATGCCGTTGGTCTTGTTGCGGAATTTGCCCGGGAACAGTTCGTCGAATAGCGGGAAGAGGTTCGCCTTGAGCAACTGGGTATGGAGCGCGGCGACGCCGTTGACGGCGTGCGAACCGACCACCGCGAGGTGGGCCATGCGGAGTTGTTTTTCGCCGCCCTCTTCGATGATCGAGCACTCCTGTAACTTGGCGACGTCGCCCGGCCACTTCGCGGCAACCACTTCGAGGTGGCGGCGATTGATTTCAAAGATGATCTGGAGATGACGGGGGAGGACGCGCTCAAACAGCCCCGTGCCCCACTTCTCCAACGCCTCGGGTAACAGCGTATGGTTGGTGTAGGCGAACGTCGGGGTCACGATAGCCCAGGCCTCCGACCACTTGAGCCCCTCCTCATCGATGAGGATGCGCATGAGCTCGGCCACCGCGATGGCGGGATGGGTGTCGTTGAGCTGCACGGTTACCTTTTCGGCAAAGTTGTGCCAGCCGTTGCCATTGGCCCGCTCGTGGCGGCGGATCATGTCCTTCAGCGAACAGGCGACGAAGAAGTATTGCTGCACCAGGCGCAGCTCCTTGCCGTTCTCCGTCTTGTCGTTCGGGTAAAGCACTTTGGAAACGGTCTCGCGAGTCGCTTTGTTGCTCACCGCCTCGACATAGCCACCGGCGTTGAAGGCTTCCAGATCGAGAGGCTCGTTGGCGTGCGAGGACCAGAGGCGCAAGATGTTGACGGTCTTGGTGCCATAACCCGGCACCGGAATATCGAAGGGCAAACCGACGAGTTCCTGCGTGTTACTCCAGACCGGTCGGTAGTTGCCGGAGTCGTCGAAAACGTTCTCCACGTTGCCGTAGATTTTGACGGTCTGGGAATTCTCGGGATGGGAAATCTCCCACGGCGTGCCATCTAACATCCAGCTGTCGGGATTTTCTACTTGGTTGCCGTGTTCATCAAAATTCTGACGGAACAAGCCAAACTCGTAGTTGATGCCATAGCCAATGGCCGGCAGATCGAGCGTAGCCATCGAATCGAGGAAACAGGCGGCGAGTCGACCCAAGCCACCGTTACCGAGACCCATGTCGTCTTCGGCTCGGCGTAACAATTCCCAATCCACCCCGAGCTCCTTCAGCGCCTGTTCCGCGTGGTCATATTCGCCGGCGTTTTGGAGCGTGCTGATCAGCAGACGCCCCATCAAATACTCCAACGAAAGGTAATAAGCGCGGCGCACATTCTTCTCGTTGTGCTGAGCCTGTGTTTCCATCATCCGGACAAGCACGCGATCGCGCACCGCCATGGAGGTGGCCCAGAACCAATCCCGGGGAGTCGCCCCCCCCTCGTCCCGCGCGAGGGTATAGGTCAGGTGCTGCAGAATGGACTGCTTGAATGCCTCAACCGGATTGTCGGTTGCACGGCGTTGCTTAGAAGCGGCGGGCGAAGCCTTCGAGGCAGAAGACTTTGGGGGTTTAGCTGATTTACTCGGCATGTTCGTATGAAAATTTAAGCTCGGGTTCCGAGTGAAGCGGAAACAGTGCCAACCCCCCCGGCCCCGGTCACTCCCAAACTACGTTACGATTTCGCCCTCCCTATCGCCGCAATAGGATCTCACGTTTATTACTCACTTGGAATTACTTCTGAAACCTACGCGCCAACTCCCCGTGGGTCATTTCAAAATAAGTTGGACGCCCGCCCGGACTGATATGCGGCGTCCGGCACTGGAAAAGCTCCTCCCGCAACGTGTGCCAGGCCGTTTCTCCCTTCGTATCCGGCAACCGCACGGCTTGGGCACTCGCGATCCGCGCCAGTTCTTCCCGCGCGAGATCCGCGTTGTCCGCGGGGAGCCGCCCATCGCGGACCGCCCCCAACAAATTCCGCATGAACGCTTCGGCATCACCCGGCTCCATCCACGTCGGCACCGATTCAATGCGAAAGAAATTTCGCCCAAATTCTTCGATCCCAAATCCGTGCTCATGCAGGAAACTCAGTCGATCAAGCAACATCGCCGATGCTACCGGATCGAGTTCGATCGGGATCGGCAGCAGCAATTGCTGCGAGGCGACCTCCCCTTTTCTGAACTCCGCCTGCAGCCGCTCAAACCACACCCGCTCATGCGCCGCGCGACGATGCAACCACACCACGCCTGCCGGACTTTCGAAAATCCCGTAGACGCCATGCGCGGTGCCGACAAATTTCCAGCCACGCGGACTGGAACCTTCCGGTGGCGACGTCGGCGTGACCGACGCCACCGCCGGACCGGTCGCTGCCGGTTGCCGTAACTCGCCCAACCGCGGCGCATGGAACGGAGCCGACGCGGCGCTCGCCGCCGCCGCGCTCGTCGGCGTCATATTCGGCGTCCCACCCTCCCCCACCGGCCGCAGTGCGGTAGGTGGGAGCGGCTCCAACGGCGAAGCCGCGCCCGCGCCCTGCGCCGGGCCGCCCCCCAGTTCCCGCAACCGATCCAGCACCGACCGAATGACAAAACCGCGCACCATCGGTTCACTGCGAAACCGCACTTCGCGCTTAGCCGGATGCACGTTCACATCCACCTGGTTTGCGGGCAGGTTGAAAAAGACAAACGCCGGCGGATAACGCCCCCGGGGCAACAACTCATGGTAACTCTCGATCAGCGCGTAGTTGAGGGTGCGGTTGTCCACCGGGCGGCCATTCACGAACACGATCATCTCGTGCCGCGTGGAGCGCCCCACGCCCGGTTTGCCGATCAATCCTTGTAACTCCATGTCACCCTGCGTCGCCGAAATCGGCACGAGTTGCTCGGCCAGTTGCCGCCCAAAAATCTCCCCTACCCGATCCACCAGCGCCGGGCATTCCGGCGACTGAAAGATCACCCGGCCGGCCTCCATCAAAGTAAACGCCACCCCCGGACTCGCCAACGCGTAGAGCCGCACCCCCGCCACGATGTGAGCGGCTTCAGTGCGGTCCTGCTTTAGGAACTTACGCCGCGCCGGCACGGAGTTGAACAGGTGCTCGACATCGATACGCGTTCCCACCGGTCGACCACACTCCCGCACGTGGATGATCCGCCCCCCATTCACCAACACTTCCGTGCCCAGCTCCTCGCCTTCGGCTCGGGATTGCAGGGTAAATTTGGACACACTGGCGATCGACGGCATCGCCTCACCGCGGAATCCAAAACTGCTCAACACGTCCAGATCCGCCGCCACCGCGATCTTGCTCGTCGCGTGACGCTCCAACGAAAGCAGCGCGTTATCCTTGGTCATCCCGTGGCCATTGTCCTCAATCCGCATCAGCGATCGACCCCCGTGACGAAACTCCACCTCGATCCGCGTCGCCCCCGCATCCAGCGCGTTTTCCACCAGCTCTTTCACCACCGCAGCCGGACGCTCAATCACTTCGCCAGCGGCGATCTGATTGGCAACGCGGTCGGGCAGGATACGGATATCAGGCATGCAGAAAAACGGGGCAGCAGATTCAGGTCGCCGCCTTCGGCCACGCAACGTTTAACCCGAACTGCTGGGCAGAGACTCCGGGTCCGGCAAAGCGAGATGCCGCCGTTCAATGGTTTCCACCCGCGGCTTAAAGATCTGATACCAACGGGGCACCGAACGCGCCTCCACCCAGTAAATGCGGTCCCGCCAAGCCGCCGGCAGATCCAGCTCCACCACCGGAACTTCGACCTCTTCGCTCACGGTCGGTTGGGAAATATAACTCGGGAACAGGTAGAGTCCATCGCCCACGACTTTAGGCTCCACCAGCGCCAAGAAGATCGGTTGATTCGGGCCCGATATCCGTAATCGCACGATCTCGTCGTCGGCCGCAATCACGGCAATCTCCGCGCTGTGCATCGGCGAAGCCACATCAACAAACTCCGGCCGCAATGCGCTGGTGCATCCCGTCAGGCTCAGCCCGAGACAACCCACCGCGACCAGCAGTAGACGGACGAATCCCCTCTTTTCTGAGGCACTATTTCCGGGGAGCGGTTTCATCGGGCTGCTCCGAGGTTGGCCGAGCGACCTCCTGAAGATCAATCAAACTTACCAGATACGTCGCCGCGCGGAAGGGCCGAAATATCGCGTTGCCAATCACCAAGGAGTCCACCCCCTCTCCCTGCTCCTCCTTTAGCCGAGCCAAGAGGGACGAGAGGATCACCACGCTCGCCACCGCGAAGAGGAAAAATAGCTGGAAAACATCCGTGTTGATGGCCGGTCCATTCCCTCCCTCGGCCTTAAGCACGAGTCCCCAGAGAATCGGCGACAGTCCACCACAACACGCCGTCACCGCTCCCATCACCGCCACCATCAGCGCCCGCCGCGACTCATCCACCACTTGAGCAAGATAGTTCAAATGCGCGATCGTCCAACACGCCGCCGCCAGCCCGAGCACGAAATAGGCGACAAACAGCACCCAAACCGTCCCGACCCCCGCTCCCAGATACCACCACCAGAAAACCCCCACCGCTACATAAAGCACCATCGTCAGCAGAAAAAAGGGCCGGGCTCCCGAGGCATCAATCCGGCCGCGAATAAACGCTGCCGCAAAAATAACCCCCGCAAATCGAGCGACTTCAAACCCCATGATTTGCTCCGCGCCCAATTGCGGTCCCGACGTCAAATAATAGGCCAGAAACGGCGGAATCGGAGTCGACAAAACCGCATACCACACGGCCAACCAGAGATAGCGACGGAAGGGCGACGCGCGGAACATCAATTGAGGCGTTTCTCGCATCAACTGCATCAGTTTGACGGGCGGCGGATTCGCGGCATCCGGCAACCGCTTCAGCGCCGCAAAACTGAAATACGAACCAAACAGCGCGATCAGGTATTGGATCAGCAGAGCGGTAAAAACCGGTAACGTTGCGAACAGCGCGACACACGCCAGCAACGTGCCCACCCCCGACACTCCGGAGATGAATTGATCGCTGCCAAAATACCGACCGCGCGCCTTCGCCGGCAATATCGAGTAGAGCCACGGCATGATCGCCGCGGCGCCAATCGTGCGAAAAAAACAGAACCAAAAAACACTCCCCACCAACGCCGGTGCCATCCACGGCTGCACTCCCCAGCGCGGCGCCACGATCGCTAGCCACACCGGCACGAGCAGAAAGACACTGCGGGCCGCCCACCCGCCGAGCATCACGCGCTTGTAACCGAAACGCGGCAGCAAGGCCGTCGCGACGATCTGCAGCGGCGTGAGCAAAAAAACGAACGAATACGCGAGTCCCACCTGAAACGGCGTCGCCCCCAGTTGCTCGCAAAATAGCACCATCGGGGTGCCGATGCCGATCTGCCACGCGAGCGCGTTGAAGAATCCGAACAGCAGTCCCGAGCGGTAAGGCGCCAGTTCAGGGTCGGTCTTTTCCGTCGGTATCAGTCGGAACAACACAGGGCGGTTCGCTTTTCCTTAGGAGTTTAATCTTCGCCGCCAGCGCGCGAGTTGCCGCTTGACCTGCTTGGGCCCGGGCATCCCCGTGCCTTGGCGCCGGATCCCGGCCCGTTTGAGATCGAACACTTTGACCCAATCCGCTTTGAGCGCCGAGTGAATCTTGGCCACGGCCTCATTGGGTAAAAGGTTCAAAGGCGTTTTCGACGTTTCCGCCAACTTCACCACCGCACCCACTACATGATGGGCTTCGCGGAACGGCACGCCTGCCTCGACAAGGTAGTCGGCCAAGTCCGTGGCCAGCAGCGCCGGATCCGCCACCGCCGCCGCGCATTTGTCGACCTTAAATTCGGACCCGACCAATGTGCCCGCGACGACTTCCAGCGACATGACCGTTTGATCGAAGCTATCGAAGACCGGTGGTTTATCTTCCTGCAAATCACGATTATAGGTGAGCGGCAGTCCTTTGGTCAGCGTCAGCAACGTCGTCAGATTACCCTGCAACCGCGCTGCCTTGCCGCGTAGAATCTCACACGAATCAGGATTCTTCTTCTGCGGCATCAACGACGAACCGGTGCAAAACGCATCCGGTAAGCTAATAAAATCGAACTCGCTACTGGCCCAGAGAATCAAGTCCTCGGCCAGTCGCGAAAGGTGCGTGCCGACCAACGCCGCCGCCGTGGCGAATTCCACAAACCCATCCCGATCCGCCACGGAATCCATGGAGTTCTGCGTCACCCGCGGACGACCTTTCGCATCAACAAAGCCGAGTTGCACCGCCGTAAATTCGCGGTCGATCGGCAACGTCGTGCCCGCTAACGCTCCGGCGCCCAAGGGGCACCAGTTGGCCGCATCGGCCACCGCTGCAAACCGCGTCCGATCCCGCTCGAACATTTCGAGGTAGGCTGCCAAGTGATGCGCAACTTGCACGGGCTGTGCCCGCTGCAAATGGGTGTAGCCCGGGATCAAGGTATCACCGGCCTGCTCGGCGAGGGCTAACAACGCGCGTTGGGCTCCGGCCAAGCGGTCATCGACTTCGCCGCAGGCCCACTTGAAAAACAACCGCATGTCCGTCGCTACTTGATCGTTGCGACTCCGCGCCGTGTGCAGCTTCGCCGCAGCGGGCACCCGTTGCGTGAGGGCCTGCTCGATATTCATGTGCACGTCTTCGAATTCGGCGCGCCAAGTGAACTCACCCGCCGCGATTTCCTTTTCGATCTGAGTCAGCCCGCGATGGATCGACTTGCATTCCTGAGCCGTGATCAGGCCGACGTGCGTCAACATCGCGGCGTGGGCCTTACTGCCGGCAATATCGAACGGTGCCAACCGACGATCAAACGATACCGATTCACTGAAAGTGAGCATCAATTCCGCTGGGCCCGTGGAGAAACGGCCGCCCCAAGTCGCTTGTTTTTTCTTCGCCATAACAATTTGAGCAGACGCGCCGCGATGATGCCGCGCAACGTGAAAGATAACGGACCCCACGCGACCATGCGGCAGGATTCAGTTGCGACGCCCCCAAACCCGACCACGGTCGGAGGTCATGTTTTCAGCGATTCGTCTTTTAATCTGCGGCTTCGCCGCGGCGGCAGCTCTCGCGGCGCAAGACGAACCTCCCTCCGTAACCGCCCTGCCCGATTTGTATCAACGCGTCACGGTCGCAACGGCCAAAACTTCGATCTATATCGGCAATGTGAAACTCAAGATGCCTCCATTCGTGCGGGAGGGAGATACCTATTTCTCTACTTACGAGGCCAAGGTATTTCCGTTTTTCTTCTACAACGAGTCAGGGCGGATCGGCATCACTTTCACGGATGATGATCTTCTCCGCCTCGCCGCCGGCGAACGGGTCTATTTCACCGGCGAAGGATTCGACACCAAGGAAGAGCCGCGCCGCGTCGAAGGGCACGCCGACCCAACAAATGAGAAATCGGGGAAGATCAAAGTCCGCGTCTGGGTCTCGAAGAATATCGAACTGATCTTCAATACGACCTACCAGTTCGGCGGCTAAGGCCGTCCCCGCGTCGGTCAGACTCCGTCGCCCTCGCCCCTCGGGCTGGGCCGCGCGAGAAACGACCGCACCCGCCGCAGCAGCACGGTCATCCCAAAGGGCTTTTGGAGGAATCCCGCGGCCCCCGACCGGTTGACGGCGGCATCCAGCTTCGGCTCCAAGTGACCACTCATGATCAAGACCGGCAGAGCAGGATCGGCCTCGTGGATGACGGAAAACACTTCCCACCCGTTCATGCCCGGCAGGACCAAATCAGCCACCACCAGATCCAAGCTGCCTTGATGTTGGCGAAACTCAAACACCGCGCTTTCGCCATCGTGGGCCGTGATGACTTCCATGCCATTTTTGCGCAAAGCCGATGCCATCGTTTCGAGGAGACCTTCCTCATCATCGACGAGTAGAATCCTGGGCATCCCCTCTTCGCCGCCCCGTGCAATGGGGGAGACGGCCGGGCTTTCCGGCGCCAAACCTTGATCCATCGTCGCGCCGAGCGGCAGCCAGATCGTGTAAGCCGCCGCCCCGCCCGGTTCGGCTTCGTAAGTCCAAAACCCGCGGTGGGCTTCGATGATGCGTTCGATCATCGTCAGCCCCAAGTCATGCTTTCGCATCCCGGAGCCACCGTCCTCCGCTGCCATCGGCGGGCAACTGCCATTACGCGGACGGCCGGGATTGATCAGTTCAATCACGGCGTAAGTGCGAGCATCGGCCAAGGGGAAGCGTGCATGCACGATACTGCCGGCTTCCCAACGGGTGCGGGTGCGCAGGCCGCGCGTGGCTTCGGGCTCAAATTCATGCAAACGACGCACCAATTCCCCCAACGCATCGCCGATCTGCATCGCATCCAACGGCACTTCTTTCAACTCGGGGACCATGGACAACTCCAACTCAATCGGGCGATCCCCCACTTCGGCCCGCAACAGCTGCAACTTGCTTTGCAGGAATCGGCCTAGGTCGGTTTTCTGCCGCTCCGGATCGGGACGATGCATCATATAAAGGGACTGCTTCACCAACATCGTCGCCCGTTGCACGGCCCCACTCACGCCCTCCGCTACGACCTGCTGGCGCTTCGCATCACTGGTGCCGTCCTGCAGCAACGCCGTGTAACCTAGAATAATGGAAAGCAGATTATTGAGGTCGTTACTGACCGAGGAGGACAACGCCGTGTAGGACTCGATGCGATTGATACCCGCGAGCCGAGGATCGAGCCGGGCCACATCACTCCAATCCACCGTGGTGATCAAACGCGCCGCCGAACCATTCGGGAGCACGACGCGACGGTTGCGGGTATATGTGGCCAAGGGCCGACCCCGCCGATTCTCGAAAAAGGTTTCCTCGCCCGCCCAAGCTGAGGGATCCGCCCCCTCGATGATGGCACGATGGAGGCCCTGCATGAGCATCGCCTTGCTCGGCGGATGCAGTCGGATCAGCGGGAGATTAACCAACTCCGCCAGCTCGTAGCCCAAGATCTCGGCAAACGCCTGGTTCGCTAGAATGACTCGGCCCGTCGGGTTAACCAAGCACAGCCCGGCTCCGCTCGCTTGTCCCATCAACTCTAGCAACGACGCATCAAGTTGCGGGTCATTCAAGGGTGAGGCTGACGAACGGGACATTGGGGGAAATCGAAACGCAGAACAGACGGAACAGGGCGCTCAGAGGAGCATGATAATTCCCAATTGAGGGGCGGAGTTAAGGCTGAAATTTAAAAAACATGGCGCGCCCGGAGGGAATCGAACCCCCGACCACCAGCTTAGAAGGCAGGTGCTCTATCCAACTGAGCTACGGGCGCAGCAAGCGCACACGGTTAAAGCCGCGAGCGCGCGCGACAAGGTCAAATCAGGTCCACTGCCAAGCTATTCCTCGTCGATAAGACTAAGCCAAGCCGCCTCCACAGCCGGATCTAGCGCAACTCGGTTAGTCTCGCCGCGAGCGGGAGAGCCGCAGCTCGGGTCCCGTCCTCGGTCAACTGTCGCACGCTGTCCGCCCGCAAAAAACCGCCCGATTAACGGACGGTTTCTGAAAATGGCGGGCCCTCCTACGCCGAGGCTTCGGCCGGATTAAAAATGGCCGGGACTCGTCTAGCCCCACTCGGCGGGGCGGGTCTGACCCCCGAGGATCTCGCGCCAGCGAGACGGTCGCAGTTCGAGGTCCGGCCTCGTCCAAACGCCGCCCGGTGTCCGCCCACAAAAAAGCCGCCCGGGTTACGGACGGCCATAAAATGGCGGGATGGACGGGACTCGAACCCGCGGCCTTCTGCGTGACAGGCAGACGCTCTAACCAACTGAGCTACCACCCCGTAAGAGGCAAGGAGGCGAGACCGTAGAATTCGCCCGAGTCAAGTCAAGCGCAGTTCCGTAGATTTATTTCCAAAATCAAAATGCCCCTGCAACCACGGACCGCCAAAGGTCTGCTTCTCCCGGCAACCCTAACCGGCACAAACCATCGCCGATATCCTTCATACCAGGAATTCGCACGTCGTGCTGCGGGTCTCCGGGCAAGTCCGGACGCACTTCGCTAGCCAAGGCCCAACAGGCCCAAGCGCGCCACTCGCGGATCTCCTTGCGCGGCTCATTCATCCGATCCGCGTAATGCTGAAAATGCACCCGGGGATTCCCGCAAAACAGATCTCGAGGCACCTCCCGCATGATCCAGGCTATCGCGGCATAAGGCATCGGCCACGATCCGAGCACCGCATCGTTCCGACCAACGTCAGCTCCCATCGCCCGATCAAGGCACAACATCGCCCGGGCCGGCAGTTGCCGTCGCCAAAGATCGTGGCCGTATTCCAAACAGGTCGCGTAAAATGCGGCTCCCCGATCGTCACCGTGCTGCTGATACACGCGCCAATCCATGCCCGGTCGCGGAGCGGGTAGATGAGGGCAGGACGGCAAATACATCGCCCTGACGTGAGCCACCCCCTTCCGCTCGTCAATCCTGCCACCCAGAAAGAAGGCTTGGCGACCTGCCCCCCTTGGGGGAAATTGCGCCATGTCCACGCCCACCGAAAGCAGAGAGGCCGCCGTCGATATTCGCGGCTGCCAACGCATCGGACTGTGGCTCCTCGGAACCTTCATCCGCCTCTGGACGAGGACCGTGCGAATGCACATCTCCGAGGCCGACCGGATTACCCTAACCCGTAATGACCGGCCGATGGCTATGGCGATATGGCACAACCGCCTTTTTGTGGGCGGAGAAATCATTCGCCGGTTCCGCGGCGGCAAACCGTTTCACGGCATCATCAGCGCCAGCAAGGACGGCGCTTGGCTGGTCGGATTTTTTGAGATGATGGGATTTAAAGCCATTCGCGGATCCACCAGTTGGGGCGCGCGGGAAGCAGTCAACGCCATGATCAAGACGGCTAAGGAAGGGAAAGATCTGGGGATCACCCCCGACGGTCCCAAGGGGCCCATCTACGAATTTAAACCCGGCGGGCTCATTGTCGCGCGACGGGCCAAGCTGCCGCTGCTCCTAATTGGAGTAGAGTTCACGCGAGTGAAACAGCTGCGTAGCTGGGACCGGTTCATTTTACCTCTGCCCTTCTCCCAGGTGACCGTGCGATGCCGCGAGGTGCTCCCGGAATCGCTGCCGCGAGATCGCACCGAGGCACTCGAATATCTGACCGATACCATGATGGAGCTCAATGGCTCGCGCCAATGAAAGCCGCCCGTTGGATCTGAAATTCAGGCGCGAACCGTCGGCTGCGGCTGACAGGACTAAACAGCGCGCTCGGCGAGCCCGCTCCACTCCCATCAGACGCGCCAACAGCCCACTCCACCACAATGTCGGGCATAAAGCCCGACCCACGTCAGACCCAACCAGCCCCAAGTCCTGCTGGGTGGGTCGGGCTTTACGCCCGACAAGACGGCAGGATCGGCAACCAAGGGAAGGCGAGCGATCAGAAGCTCGGTGCCAGCTCTACGCTGCTACCGGGATCAACCGCATAGTCCCCGCCGACGTTCCAGCTGATGTCGTTCACCAAGAACTTGAAAATGACTGGGGACTTCGCCCCCGTCACCGTCGCGCTCCACGTGTCCGAACCCTCGCTGTTCATGGGGGCGCCTACGTCCCAGGACAGTCCGGGACCTTCGCCGCGGATGAACAGCGTGTTGCCGAAATCGATGTCGATCTGGGCCGTGATCACCGTCTGCTGCTTCGCCGCAACACGTTTGGTCGTCGGCTTTTTCGCAGCGATACCCTTCGTGGCGACCGGCTTCTTGACGGCCGTGACCTTTTTTACGACGGCCTTCTTTGCCGTGATCGCGGTCTTTTTGACCGCTTTGGCCACGACCTTGGTCGTGATTTTCGGTTTGGAAGGAGCAGCCGGTTTCTTCGCGGCCGCCGCCTGTTTAACTGCTACCTTTTTGGGGGCGGCAGTCTTTTTGACCCGGGGGGCGGCGGGCGTTTGGGACTTCGTGCTCTTGCTCATTAGTATGGGTTTGGTCAGTAGTGGCAGGTAGGTTTACGACTCAAGACCTGCGTTAAATTGAGAATGCTTGGTCCCGCCACAGCAAAACCGAGACCAATCGGGCCAAATGCTTGTTTTTTTATTCAGGTGACAGTCCGGGGCAGGTTCTTCGAAAAATGAGGTTTACTCTGACCACCGAGCAGCGCAAAACCTCCCCCTTCATCTGGTTGGATATGGGGCTGTAGCTCAGTCGATAGAGCGCTTCGTTCGCAATGAAGAGGTCAGGGGTTTGATTCCCCTCAGCTCCACCAGCCGCCGTCGTCCCGCCGGGCGGGAGCACTCCGCCATGACTCGCTTCACCCCGCGACGATCTACCCGCTGCGCAGGGAGCCCGGCGTGCAATCCAGCTTTTTGCGGCAGACGACACTGAGGTGACGCGCGTCTTGGAAACCACAGGCATAAGCGACCTCGGCAATCGTCATGCGGGGATTTTCCTGCAACAGCACGCGCGCCCGGTCGAGTTGTTGCCGTTGCACTTCGGCGTAAATCGGCGTCTGCAATGCGGCCCGAAAACGAATCTCCAACGAGCGACGCGACACCCCCACCTCTCGCGCGATCTCATCGACGTAAATCGGATTGGCCACGTGCTCGGTGATGTAGTCGAGCGCCTCCGCCACCACCTCATCATTGACCGCCATTTTGTCGGTTGATCCTCGCGCGACAATCTTGAGCGCGGGCACTTTCCTCGTGCCGATCTCTTCACCGGGTTCACGGATCCGGGCGAGCAGCGTTTTGGCGGCGACCAATCCGATCTGACGACGATTCAGCTCGATACTCGACAGCGCGACCGCCGCAAACCCCAGCTGAATGTCGTCGTTGTCCACGCCCAAAATTGCGACGTCATCGGGTATCTTCATCCCCGCCTCAGCACAGGCTTCCGCGACGGCGCGCGCGACCGCATCATTGAAGCTGAAGAGCGCGATCGGCTTCGGCAGCTTCCGTAACCAGGTCGTGATTTGCCGAACGGCTCTCATCGACGGCGCATCACCTTCCGGCAGTTCCGGCAGCACCAGGGCATCCGCCGTCAAATCCTCCGCCGCGAGTTCCGCTTCAAATCCGCGTTGGCGTAATCGAGACGAGCGGTGCTGCTGCACGCCGCAGAATCCAAACACCCGAAATCCCCGGCGTCGAAAGAAGGCCGCCGCCATGTGCCCGACGCGGACATCGTCGTTGCATACATTATCCAGTCGCGTCGCGTGATACCGCCCGGAGACATTCAAGACCGGAATGCTCAGGCTCAGCACCGTCGCTTCCTCCGCCCGGCTAGCGATCCGCGTGATCAAGCCATGCAGCCGCAACTTCCGCAGTCCTCGCGCTTCCAACTCCGCCGGACGCGCGACCTTCACCACCTGCACATCAGGTGCGGCCCTGAACCCATCGGCCAAACCTTGGAGCACGCCGTGCCAATGCTCCGTCTCGATCGAGAGCATGATTCCGATTCTTTTGCGCTTCGGTTCGGCCACGACTCAAGCCACCGATTCCTGCGGAAAATGTAAATGCTTATGCGCCTTATTGCCTGCGGCCTTTAACCTCCTCCTGTTAGCTTCTAATTTCTCAAAACTGGTATGAACGGACAATTTCTCGAATCTCTATTTTCTCTATCTGGCAAAGTCGCGGTGGTCATCGGTGGCACCGGTGAACTCTGCGGCACCATGGCACGCGGTCTGGCCCAAGCCGGCGCTGAAGTGGTGCTGGTCGGACGCAACGAAACGAAGGCCGCCGCCCGACTTGCTCAAATCGAAGCTGCGGGCGGCCAGGGGTGGTTTCACGCCGCCGATGCGACCAGCAAAGCGGAGCTCACCGCTCTGCGCGATGCCGTGATCGCCCGCTCGGGGCGCGTCGATATTTTGATCAATGGCGCCGGCGTAAACTCGCCGACCCCCGTCTTGGAAATCACGGAGGACGAATACGACCGCATCATGAACGCCAACCTCAAGGGCGTGCTTTTTGCCTGCCAGGTTTTCGGCGAGACCATGTTAGCAGCGACTGATGGCGGTTCGATCATCAACATCGGTTCCGCCTCGGCGCGGATCGGACTTTCCAAGGTGTTTACCTACTCCGCGTCGAAAGCGGCCGTGCACAACCTTTCCAAAAACCTCGCCCGGGAATGGGCGACTAAAGGCGTGCGCGTCAATATTCTGGTGCCCGGCTTCTTTCCCGCCGAACAAAACCGCAAGGTGCTCACGCCGGATCGTGTCGAACACATCATGGGCCACACCGCCATGAAGCGATTTGGCCGGTCAGAGGAGTTGATCGGAGCGACCCTCTTCCTCGCCAGCTCTGCGGCCAGCGGTTTCGTGACCGGCGCTGAAATCGAAGTCGACGGTGGCTTCGCCGCGATGACGATTTAGCCTCCCCCGGGCGCCGACCTCTCCCCCCGTTCATCCCCCCCAATCGCCTTGAGCCTTTTGTCACTTGTTATATGACAAAAAACCTTATCACGCTTACGATGAATAGTTTATGACGCGCCCCTTCATCTCCGACGATTTCCTGCTGCAATCCGATGCCGCGCGGCGGCTCTTTCACGAATTCGCGGCGGGGGAACCGATTTACGACTACCACAATCATCTCCCGCCTGCGGCGATTGCGACGGATCATCAGTTCCGCGATCTCGCGGAGGTCTGGCTCGGGGGCGATCATTACAAGTGGCGAGCCATGCGGGCCAACGGCGTCGCCGAACCCTTTTGCACGGGCGACGCCTCGCCGTGGGAAAAATTTGAAGCTTGGGCGGCGACGGTGCCCTATACCCTGCGCAACCCGCTCTACCACTGGACCCACCTTGAACTGAAACGGTATTTCGGGATCGATGAGCTGCTCCATCCCGGTTCGGCTCGGGAAATTTGGGATGAAGCCAACCGCCAGCTCCAAACGAAATCGGTTCGGAGCATATTAGCAGACTTCAAGGTGGCAGTGGCCTGCACGACCGATGATCCCGCTGATCCCCTCGTCCATCATGAGCAGATCGCCGCGAGCGATTGCACCACCCGAGTCTACCCCACTTTCCGCCCCGACAAAGCTTACCACCTCGCCGATCCCCCCGCGTTCCAAGCCTACTGCGTTCGCTTGGGCGAAACCGCCGGACGCGACGTGCGCACCTTCGATGATCTGTTGGCGGCGCTGGAACAGCGACATGCCGATTTTCATGCCGTGGGCGGCCGCCTCTCCGACCACGGTTTGGCATCCGCGCTGGCCGGGCCGTGTTCGTTGGCCGAAGCCCGTCAGATTTTTGATCAAGCCTTCCAGGGCCACGCTCCCACGGAGACCGCCCAAACCGCTTTCGGCGCGTTGCTCATGCTCGAATTCGGCCGCTGGGATGCCCAGCGCGGCTGGACCAAGCAGTTGCATCTCGGAGCGATGCGAAACAACAACCAACGCCTGTTCGATACCCTCGGACCGGACACCGGTTTCGACAGTATCGGCGACGCCCGCCAAGCGCCGTCGCTAGTGCGTTACCTGTCCTCGCTCGACGAGACCAACGAGCTGCCCAAGATGATTATCTACAACCTGAATCCAGCGGACAACTACATGATGGCGACCCTGGCGGGGAACTTCCAAGACGGCACCATTCCCGGCAAAGTGCAGTTCGGCACCGGCTGGTGGTTCCTGGATCAAAAGGAGGCGATGGAGTGGCAGATGAATGCGTTGTCCAATCTCGGCCTGTTCAGCCGATTCGTCGGGATGCTGACCGATTCACGCAGCTTCATGTCCTTCCCGCGTCATGAGTATTTTCGCCGCGTCATGTGCAATCTACTCGGCACCGAGATGACAAATGGCGAAATCCCCGACGACTTCGAAATGGTCGGCGGCATGGTGCGCAACGTCTGCTTCGGCAACGCCCGCGACTACTTTGGTTTGGCGTTAGATCCGACCTACTCGTCTTGATATCCGGTGCCAACCTCGGCGGCCAAGCGCTTACCCCTGCGCTAAGCGACGGACCGCATCACGGCGGCGAATGGTGCCGCCTGGGATCACCTTGGTATTGATCCCGCGTAGATTTAGGGATCTCCCCAGCGGGGAGTTCACCAACTTCATCGCCGCGAGGCCAAATCGGCTGATGAATTTCTCGCAGCCCGGGTGCGGTTCCACGGTGAGTTCGACCATGCCATCAGCGCCGATCGCGATCCGCGTGCCGGCCGGAATATGTTCATCACTCAAATATAATTCCACGTAGAGCTGATCATCCGCCCAAAACCAGCGGTCCCGCGACTGGGCCACCCACGCATTCATCAAGGTCAATTGGCCCTCCGAATTGGCGGGCCTTCGCGGCCAATTATCGCCCGCCAGGCCTTCGACTACGGACAACTCCGCCTCATCCCATTCCTCCCGTTCATTCTCGCCCGGAAGCCACGCAATCATCTCCAAGGTGCCGACCTCTCGGGGCGCGGCCTGCCGATCAGGCAACGCCGTTTCCCGCTCGCCGGTATTAAGGTATTGGGGAAAAGATAGGGTTTGCGAAGCGGGTTAACTCATTGGACGGACGCTGGCAGTTCCGCCGCTACGTCCGACCTCGCAGGCAATTCAAACCGCTCGTCCCATTGCCACGAATTGTGCCCCCCTAGCATCATTTCAAAGCGGGCCTGAGGATACGCGCTAGCCAGAGCCTTTGCCCGCTCGACGGGGATAATTCGGTCGTCCGCCGCCGCGTAGATCTCAATCTCACCACGATAGTCGCGCAGGGCCGCGACATTATCCCATTGGTCACGCATCAACACCTTGACGGGGAGCCACCAAAACCGTTCTGCCGCGACCCGGTAAAGCTGATCAAACGGCACCAAGAGGACGATCTTTTCTGGCGGCGCATCCTGTTGAGCCAACCACGCGCCGGGCCCGCTGCCGATCGATTCCCCGATCACGCCGATGGGCAGTTCCGGGTGAATTGATCGCAATCGTTGCCACGCCGCCACGGCGGCGGCGTTGATGTTTTCTTCATTTGTCCGGCCCAACCGATTCCCGTATCCAGGATACTCGAGCACATAGACCGCTACATCGTCCGGCACTTGCTCCAGTAGGTAGTCGCGGTGCGCGGCCTGCCCGCCATTGCCATGCAGAACCAGCCAGACGCCGGACGGATTCTCGGTCGGGCGCACCATGCCCCAATTTTCGTCCGCGACAATCCACGGATCCATGATCGAATTCATTGGCCGATGTGTCGGATGATACAGCAACCCTCGCTGGCCCAGAAACACCATCGCCGCAATCGCGCCATAGACACAAATCAAGAGAACCAGAATTCGAAGCAGAGACATCATCAGCGGCGACACAATCCACCCACTTCAACAGTCACCCGTTTCACGCACAATCCCGTTTGTCCGCCAACCCCACCCTCCCGCTCGATCCCGCTGCGCCCAGACCACCGCAAACGGGAGCAAAGGGTCCAGGTAGTTTATCAATTGTTATGTAATTAGCCCGCTCGCGGGCCTCTTACCGCGTCCCCTCCGCCAAACCCGCAGAGCTAATAGACACTGCTAAAGCGCTCGAATGATGCCACCTTCGGCCCGGAGCGCGCTGCCGTTCACCGCACCATTACGAGCGAGAAAGAGGGCCGCGTCGGCCACCTCTTCCACCGTGGCAAAACGCTGAATCAATGAGGTTGGTTCGTGTTCTTGGAAGTAACCTTTGAGCACTTCATCCACCGCACGGCCCTCTTGCTTGGCGAGGCCTTCGAAGTAACCGGCTACGCCGTCCGTCCAAGTAGGTCCCGGCAGTAAACTATTTACGCGCACTGCGGTGCCTTTGGTCAGTTCGGCTAAACCACGTGAAATGGAAATATTCGCCGATTTCGTCATCGAGTAGTGAATCATCTGAGGCAGCGGTTTCACCCCCGCCTCACTCGCAATGTTGATGATCGAGCCGCGATTGCGCTCCAGCATGCCCGGCATCAAAGCCCGGCAAAGTCGCACCATGCTCATGACATTGGTCTGATAGTAATCAAGCCACCCCGAGTCCTCTAGTTTGAAGAAATCTTCCGAACTGAAAATGCCGGCATTATTGACCAGCACGTCAACCGGACCGATCGCGCCAAGCTGTCCGACTATATCGTCGGTGCCCGCGGCGGTGCTCAGATCACCCCAAACGGCATGCTGAGCGCCGAGCCGGTCGCGGGTCTCCTGCGCGCTGATTTCGGATCGACTGTGAACGATCGTCACCGCACCACTGCCCAAAAACGCAGCCGCGATGGCTTGGCCTATTCCCTTCGCCGAACCGGATACAAAAACTATCTGACCCTCCACTTTATTCATCTCTGAGGGCACGGACGACTGCTTCGAATTGCAACGACTGAGGAGTTCTGCGGCGGTTTACCCACGAGCAATGCTCACAACGTGTGGCCGCATATCTTGCAATGTAGTGCCTTCCGTCGTGGCCGCAGCCCTTACAATGCCGACGATCCATGGGGACCTCCTTTAATTCACGATTCAGCTCGGCGCTGACGATACCGGTAGGCACCGCGATAATGGCAAATCCGGTCAGCATCATAACCGAGGCCAGCATCTTGCCCAAAACCGTTACCGGCGCGATGTCTCCATAACCCACGGTCGTCACCGTGACGATACCCCAATAGACCGCCTGAGGAATGCTGGTGAAACCCGTGCCCTCCACTCCCCCTTCAATGATATACATCAGCGTGCCTTCGATGCAGACGATGGCCATGAGACTGAAAATAAAGACGGCGATCTTAGCGCGACTCGCCTTCATCGCATTCATCAACACGTAAGCGTCCCCCATGTGCTCCGCCATTTTGAGGATACGGAACATCCGCAGCATGCGCAAAATTCGGATGATTATAAAGTGCCCCGAACCCGCTAGAAGGAGGTCGATGTAGGTCGGAAGAATGGAGAGCAAATCTACGATCCCGAAGAAACTGAAGATATACTTTTTCTTCTTACGAACCACCCAGATCCGAAGCGCATATTCGAGCGTGAATAAAATGGTGAAGCCCCATTCCAACCCGTGAAGTAGCATCGCATGCTCTGCCGCCACGGACTCCACACTCTCCAACATCACCACCAACACACTGCCCGCGATCAGGCACAGCAGTGTTATATCAAAACCCCGTGCCCTACCCGAATCTGAAAGAAAAATAATCCTCCAGATTCTCTCCTTCCGGGAAACACCCTGATCGACTTTTGCTCTTTCGGCAGGGTCCTCCATAATGATACCCAAGATTGGTAGACCTCATCCGCCCTCCACGTCAAAACCCGAAGCCAAGCAAATGAGCTCGTCCTTGGGGAAGTATCGGTGCCTGTCGCGGTGCTCAGGTCGCCTCAGAAAACGTGATACGCGCCGAGGCGTTCAACTGCCGCTATCGCCCCGTTTTCCAATCGGTTGTGCAAGATCGTTTCATCGTCGTGACGGAGAAAAGCGGGGAGGATCGCATGGCCAATTCCATTAGCCGAACCCGAAACAAAACCCGTTGCCCTCAAAAACGGATCATTCTTTCCGGAGACAAATCCTCCCTCCCCTTACAAATGATCAGAGTGGGAGCTCGCCTGGCTCGGCTAGTTTGTCACTTGTTCGGCGACAAACCCGATTAAGTCCTCTCGTCTACCCGGCTTGTTCTTGGATGAAAAAAACCGGCAGAGGGAGTAGATGCTACGTAAAAAATCCTCCACTAAGTAGATTTATAATTTGCTGGAGTCCTCAATCTTGTTACTCCGATTCTTCGTCGGTCTGCTCTCGAAAAATATCGAGGCGTCGTCTCCGTATCATCTTAATTCATCCCATGCGTGCATCCTCTCCCCGCTCCTCCGGCTTCACTCTTGTCGAAATCATGATTGTCGTCGTTATCATCGGCCTACTTGCCGCAATGGCGATTCCTGCCTTTGAAAAGGTGAGGCAAAGCTCACGCCATTCCGCCCTAGCGAACGACCTGAGGGTTTTCGCCGAAGCATTTGATACTTACGCGATGGAATTCGGGGCATATCCTGCCGATGGGGGTATCGGAAACGTCCCAGCCGAAATGACGGGAGAAACCAGCTCGTTGGACGCGGGAAGGTTCGCCGGAACGACTCCCGTCGGAGGTCGCTACGATTGGGATCACAATGTATTTGGAATCGTAGCCGCAGTCTCGGTTACCGACATGACCATCACCACGGCAGAGTTGGAGGCGTTTGATCGTAAGTTCGATAACGGCAGTCTTACCGATGGGGACTACCAAGGAACTACCGGAAGGTATTCCTTGATAATTGAGCGCTGAATTGGGTCAGTCTGGATTGACGGCGCTCAGCCGCGGGCGGCGTTGACGATCTCCATCGCAGCGGCGGCTTGCGCAGTGATCGCGGACCAGTCGCCGGCGTCGATTTGAGCGCCGGTGGCCAGCCATGATCCGCCGACGGCGGCTACGGCGGGGACGGCGAGATAGTCGGCCAATTGCGCGGCTTTGATGCCGCCGGTAGGCATGATTTTGATGCCGAGGTGAGCATACGGCGCTACCATGGCTTTCAAGTGAGTCACGCCGCCGGCGCTTTCCGCCGGGAAGAATTTGAGCATGCGACAGCCCATCCCTAGCGCGATCTCGATATCGGTTGGGGTCATCACACCGGGCGCGAAAGGCAGGTCTACTTCCTGAGCGGCGGCTAAGATCATGCGGTTGGTGCCAGGGGCCACCGCGAAGGCCGCGCCCGCGGCTTTGACGTCACGCACCTGTTCGGAGGAGAGGACGGTGCCGGCGCCTACCAGCATCTCGGGCACTTCGCTGGCGATGGCCTTGATCGCATCCAAGCCGGCGGCGGTGCGCAGCGTGAGCTCGATGACTTTCACGCCTCCGGCAAGGAGCGCACGGGCCAGCGGCACCGCTTGAGCGGCATCATTGATGACGACCACCGGCACAACACCGGCAGCACTAAGACGATTACGAGTTTCTTCAGCGAACATAAGATTTGAGATTCAGATATTTTAACCACGAAACCCAGCAAAGACACGAAAGTCAGACCCAACCTATCGATGATGGAATTCGTCTCAGATAATCTGAGCTAACCCGTGCAATCTGTGGTCTGATGCTCGATGGATGGGTTTCGGGTGGTTCGGATATTTTGTGGTTACTAACGGTATTATCGGACAACGCGGGCGCCGCCGCCGGCAATCTGCTTTTCGACTTCTCGGCGGGTCGCCATCGAGGTGTCACCTGGCGTGGTCGACGCGATGGCACCATGAGCGGCGCCATACTCGACCGCCTTTTGGGCATCATTAAATTCCATGAAACCGAACTGCACGCCAGAGGCGAAGCTATCGCCGCCGCCGACTCGGTCCATGATTTCGAGCTCCGGATACTTGCGGCTCTCGTAGAACTGTCCGTCGTGCCACAGGATCGCACTCCAGTCGTTTTTGGTCGCGGTGATTACGCGGCGCAGCGTGGTGGCGGCGGCTTTGAAATTCGGGAAAGCTTTCACCGCAGTTTCGATCATGGCCTTGAACGCGCCGGTTTCGATCTCACTGATGTTTTCATCGACGCCTTCGACTTCAAAGCCGAGGGAGGCGGTGAAGTCCTCTTCGTTGCCGATCATGACATCGACGTATTGGGCGATCTCGCGATTGACCTCTTGGCAACGCGCATGGCCGCCGATGCTCTTCCACAGGGAGGGGCGATAATTGAGATCGTAGGAGACGATGGTACCATGTTTCTGGGCGGCTTGCACGGCTTCGATGACAACGTCGGGCGTAGTCTCACCGAGCGCCGCATAGATGCCGCCAGTGTGGAACCAACGGGCTCCCAGTTCGCCAAAGATGTAGTCCCAATCCACGTCGCCGGGCTTGAGCTGTGAGGCGGCCGTGTTGCCGCGATCAGGGACGCCGACCGCGCCGCGAATACCGAACCCGCGCTCGGTGAAGTTAAGACCGTTGCGCACGCTGCGGCCGATGCCGTCGTCTTCGCGCCATTGAATGAAGTTGGTCGCGACGCCTCCTTGCATGATGAAGTCCTCGACCAGATGGCCGACCTCGTTGTCCACGAACGCGGTCACCACTGCGGTCTGATAACCGAAGCACTTCCGGAGGCCACGGGAGGTGTTGTACTCGCCGCCACCTTCCCAAGCGCGGAAGGACCGCGTGGTGCGAATCCGGCCTTCGCCGGGATCGAGTCGGAGCATGACCTCGCCGAGCGAGACTTGGTCGAATTGGCAATCTTCTGCCGGACGGATATTTAGTGACATAATGAGGAGGGATTGAAGTTTGAGAAATCAGGTCCTTAGACCGACTTGAGCGTTTTGATCGACCAGCCAGGTTGACCGGCTTCGGTGGCGAGGGCGTTGAAGCCTTCGATTTCCGCGGCGCTGAATAGCAGTCCGCCATGTTGGGCGCTAAGCGCTCCGGCGGCGGCTTCCATTTGACCGGGCAACAGGCAGGCCTCGTTACCATGCCCCCGGACATCATCGAGCACGGCTTTGACGTTCTCTGATTGACTGCGCCCTCGGGCGAAATTGCCGCCAGCCATCGCGTCCGGATGCCAGACTTGGAAGAAGAAACAACAGGTGCCTTTTTCGCCTTCGCCTACGTTGTCCCAACGATTGCGGATCGTCGGTAGCGAACCGCCAATGTAGGCGCCGATGAGTTCGTTGATCAGGGAAAGCCCATAGCCCTTGTGCGCGCCAAACGGTAACAGCGCTTTGGCGGCCGCAGGATCCGTGGTGGGATTACCCGCGGCATCGACGGCGGCGTGGGGCGGCAACGCTTGGCCTTCACGAATGAACTGTTGCACGCGGCCCATCGAAACGACCGAGGTCGCCCAATCGATCACGATCGGCCAGCCGAGAGCATCGGTGGTGGGCAATCCCCACGAATGCGGATTCGTGCCGAGGGTCGGAAACTTGCCGCCGAACGGCACGACTTCCGCCAACGCCGCGGTGCAATTGGTGTAGGCGATGTAACCGCGCTTGGCGGCTTCCATCACGTAACCGCCGCCCCACAGGTAATGAAACGCGTTGTCCACCGAAACCATGCCCACGCCATATTCGTCGGCGAGCCGCATGGCTTCTTCAATCGCCGCGTAAGCGGTCGCCTGGCCCAGTTGCCGGTTGGCATTCCAGATTTTGGTGGCGGCAAACCGTGAGGGCTTTTCTTCGATTTCGACGTTCGGTTGGCAGCCGCCGGCGGCGGAACCAAAGAGATGGTCGAGGTGCAGGGCCTTGATGCCGTTGTGCGTGCGAATGCCATGGCGGGAGGCCTCCGCGCAGAGCTTGGCGCCAGCGGCCGCTTCGGTGGCATTGAATCCACGATGTTGATACGCGGCGGCAACCAGCGCGTTATGATCCGACTCGGGAACGACGTAAAAAGTCTCAGCCATGACAGTAGTTTTAGGAAAGTTTACCGTTGGCGCAGGGCACGTCGCGGTTGACTTGTGCGAGCGGTGCTTCGCCCGCCGCGATGTTGATGAGATTCTGCACGGACATGTTAGCTTGCCGCTGCACGCTCTCGGAAGTGCGCGACCCGACATGCGGCGTGATGACGACGTTGGGCAGGTGCAACAGTGGGTGATCCGGCGGCGGCGGCTCTTCATCGAGCACATCAGCACCATAGCCGCCGACCTTGCCGGACTTGAGGGCCGCAACGATATCGGCGGTGTGCACGATCTCGCCGCGCGCGCAGTTGATAATCTGCACGCCGTCCTTCATCTTCGCGATGGTTTCGGCGCGCACGAGATCCCGGGTTTCCGGGGTGAGATTGGTGTGCAGCGAAACGTAATCTGATTGGGCAAAAATTTCGTCCATCGTTGCGGCGCGCGCGACGTCGTGGGAGCGGGCAAACGCTTCGTCCCAATACACGTCGTAAGCGATGATCTTCATCCCAAAGGCTTTGGCCCGAATCGCGACTTCTTTGCCGATCCGGCCTAGGCCCACGATGCCGATGGTCTTGCTGCACAGCTCGTGGCCAGTCTTGCGCTTCCACTCGCCGGCGCGGACCGCATCGGCGTGAAAGAGCAGGTGCTTCTGCAGGCACAACATCAGCAAAAATACATGCTCCGCGACGGTGGTGTGATTCACCCCGGGCGTGAACAACAACGGGATGCCGCGCCGGGTGCAGGCGTCGACATCGATCTTGTCCACGCCAATACCATATTTGGAGATCACCTTGAGCCGCGGCTGCGCTTTTTCGAGCACGGCATCGGTGATCAAATCATCGCCGCAAATGTAGGCATCGATCTCGCCGACGGCGGCGAGCGTGTCTGCTTCATTCAGCGGTCCGCGCGCCGTCACGATTTCCCAGCCGGTTTGGGCGAGCAAGTCGTGGTGCGAGCCAGGGGTATCCTGAAAGGAGGTGGTGGTAAGGAGAACTCGGGGCATTAGCATAAAAAGGGGTCGAAAACACGCTTAGCGTGGGAGCATCAACTTACCGCGAAACCGGGACCAAGGTTGAGGCAATAATCCGAAAGTTGATTGTTATTTTACGCAAAAGTAAATCGGCAGGGGTATCGGTTTATCGGTTTTCGTCTGTCCGGCTTAGCGCAGCGATCCAAGAGTCGGTGCGGGGCGGACGCGTTGCCAAAACCCCGCGCGCGAGATCTATCTCAGCGCCACCATATCGCACCCGGCTCAGCGCACCGGTCCCATTAATTTGGCGAACACGATCTTCCCGCCCGCGGAGGGCAACACACTGGTGATACGCGCCGAGACGCGCGAGCCGACCAATGCCTTGGCCCTCTCCACCACAATCATAGAGCCGTCTTCAAAGAATCCGACACCTTGGTGGTCTTCCCGACCCGTCTTGACCAGATCGACCTCGATCTCTTCATCCACCATCAGATCTCGCTGCATTGATTTCGCTAGGCGATTGAGGTTCAGCCACGGCACGCCGTGAAATTCCGCCATTTTCGCGAGGTTGTAATCGGTGGTGAGCAACTTCGCTTTCATCGATTGAGCCAAGAAAACCAGCTTCGCATCCACTTCATGCGGCTTCGCGTCACTCTCATGCACGCGCAGATCTAGATACGGCAACTGGCGCAGGTCCGCCAACACCTCTAGGCCCCGCCGACCCCGGGCTGATTTGGCGCTGTCGGTCGAGTCGGCTACGCGCTGCAACTCCTCGAGGACGAACCGTGGAATTACCAGCGCACCTGATAAAAACCCCGTTTCACAGATGCGACCAATGCGACCATCGATCAGGGCATTCGTATCGACGACGACCAAGGGCACATCCACTTCATGCGGCACGAAGCGCACGTAGGGAATGACGAGGTTAAACTCATCCTTACCCCGTAGGGCGATGACGGTGCAGAGGTAAGTAATGACCAGAAATAGCGTCAGGCGAACGAGGTAGATGACCTGTTCATCACCGGAATTAAACAACGGCGACGTGCTCAACATATAAGAGATCACCGTCCCGACCCCGAGACCGAAAGTCAGTGCCGATAGCCCACGCAGGGAAAATCCTTTGAGCATCAAATCGACCAACACGACCAACACACCGATCAACAGACCCACAAAAGTCGCGACGACGCGATATTCGTCCCACTCTTGAATGGTGTAAGCCACCAACCATCCGGCCGTCGCGCTGAGCGCTATAAATAGGACTCGGATGGGAAAGAGGGTTTTGTTCATGTCGATAGAGGGTGAGGCTTGCCATCAGGTGAAAAGTTCCACGATCAAAGGGACTTTTCTCGCGGCCAACTTGCCGAAACTGACTTCACAAATCCACTATTTCCACTGATTTATGACAACCCAATACTGGCTCGTTAAACAGGAACCCGAAAAGTATTCGTGGTCCGATTTTAAGCGCGATCGCACCACCGACTGGGATGGCGTGCGCAATTATCAGGCCCGCAACAACCTGAAGGCGATGCAGCGCGGAGACCAGGTGCTGTTCTACGCGAGCGTCACCGGCAAAGAGGTGCAAGGCGTCGCGACCGTGCAAAAAACCGCTTACCCCGACCCGACCATCGACGACGATCGTTGGGTCGCAGTGAAGCTCAAGGCCGGCCAAGCCCTGCCCTCCCCCGTCACGCTCGCGCAGATCAAAGCCGACCCGAAACTCGCCAACATCGCCCTGGTCAAGCAGAGCCGCTTGTCGGTGGTCCCGCTGACCAAACCCGAATTCGATCACATCTTGAAGCTCGGCGAACGCTAAGTGGATTTTAACCAGCGTGCTGGCTCCGCAAACGGTTCGCGGCGAAGCCGACCTACCTCGGACCTCCTCCCGCGGCCGGTAGATGACCCGATACGGGTGGAGTTAACTGTCCTCACTCCGGCTTAGTCGGTTTCAAATTCTACTAGGATCCGGAATCCCACATGCCGCGAGCGTGCTGCGCGTTCTAGCGTCTGCACGGGGACGGCGCGGAGCGCCGCTTCGTCATCGCGGAAACTTCCTCCGCCGACGGTTGCCAGCCCTTCGTCATCGTCCGCCGATGGCGAAAGCCATTCCGCGAGGTTGCCGAGCAATTCGTAAAACCCCGATTCGCTGGCCGGGCTGCCCGCCATGCGCTGGCTCACCGCCGCATCCGGGCTCGTGATCACGTGGGTGCTCGGATCGCCCACTGCGACCCGAAACTCATCGACTGTCGGCAGCCGCACGGGCCGAGCCATGATCCACGAAAGTCGTTCGCAACACGCCATCGCTTCGTGCCAATTCACGGAGTCGACCGGGAACGCCCGACCGGCATTACGGCTCGGGTTGAACCGCATGATTTGCAAATAAAGGGACTGCGGAAACTCGGTCTCCAACAGCCGCCGTTCCGCCACGCCCGGTAGCGGCCGCAACCGCTCATACACCGCGTCTTGGATCTCCCTCAACCGCTCGGCCTGGGCGTCGAGATAGGATAGTTTAAGCCGAAGCGAGGCATCGAGCACTTTGCTTTTGGGCAAATGAGTAAACACGCCCTCCAAGCGGTTGGCCGCCGTCGTGATTTTTTCTACGGCCAATCCCACTTCGCGCCGGAATAATAGACGATCAATGGCCGCCATTTCCGTCTGGATACCTTCGAGTCGGGGCACGCTCGAGGCCGTCTGCCGCTTGACCTCCAACTGCTCCACGCGCGGCGAAGACAGAAACCGACTTCGGCTGAATTCGCGGTTCAACCGCAACTGCGTCTGCCGGGCCTCTTCAAAGGCGGTCACGGCAGCTTCGTAACTACCCGCCAACATCGCCGCGTCGCCCGCCGCTTCATACTCATCGACCTCGATGGCGAACACGGCGGCATCGAGAGTTTCGATTTCGCGTTCGATCTCATTGATCGTGCCCAGACTGGCGAAGCGCGAGCGCGCGAATTCGTTGTTGATGCGCAGTTGAATGCCTCGGGCCGTGCTCAACGCCGCCAAGGCATCGGACCAACGCCGCTCATGCAGCGCCAGCCGCGCGGCGGCCATCGCGGCGGCCACTTCGTCCGCCAGCGGCTGCGTTTCCAACTCCTGCAGTTGTTTCTCAAACCGTTCCTCTCGCACAAAATTCTTTTCGGCGGCGGCCGCTCCGGATCGATTCACCGTGCGCTGCAACCGCAACGCTTCCTGCCAAGCCGCGACCACCGCCACCGTTTCCCCGGCCTGATCGGCCGCATCGGCGCGTTCCACCAACATGGCGATCTGGAGGTTGGTCACCGTCGCGCGAGCGGTATCCAATTGGATTTGGAGTTCGCCGAGCCGCCTAATATCAGCCTGGCCCGCCCGCCCGCGTTCGACCAACTCCCGTTGTTTCGCCACGGCCTCCTGAAGCAATACCACCTCCGCCGAACCCTCGACCCCACTCAACGCTCCTCGCAGTTGTGCCACTTCACGACGGAGGGTTTGCGTCGATTCATCCTCCTCCGCGATGCGGGTGGTCGCGTCATCTTTGGCCACATCGCGGGGCCCGATCTGGGTCAATCCCAGCCATAAACCACCCAGTGCGGCCAAACCCAGCGCACCTAGTAGCCATGGTTTTAGCTGGCCCCAAACTTGGTGGTAACGGCTTTTGCGACGGTAGTAAGGCATGGACTTCCCGAACAAACTCTGGGGGTGAATATAAATCAACGCAGCATCGCGGTCGCCGTCGATCTACCAAGCGGGGCTCGACATCACCCGCCACCTGAGATTTCACCAACAACGTGATCGATACGCTCGTCATTCTGGCTCCCGGCCTGCTCGGCGCTTCCGTTGCGCGGGCAGCTCGTGCGTGCGGCGTGGCTTCACACATCGTGATCTGGGCACGACGTCCTGAGGTGCGCCTCGCGATCGCCGAGCAGCCTTGGTGCGACGAGGTGGCGGATTCACCGGAGGCCGCCGTGGCCGCGGCGAACTTGGTCGTTGTCGCATCGCCCGTCACCCGTATCCCCGAGCTGATTAAACGGATCGCCAGCGCCCTGCCCGCCGGCGCCGTGGTCACCGATGTCGGTAGTGTGAAGGCCGAAATCTGTCGCGAATCCCACGCGATCCTAGCGACCACGGACGCGGTTTTTGTCGGCTCTCATCCTATGGCCGGAAGTGCGCTCACCGGCTGGGAAAACTCCGACCCTGATCTGTTCGAAAAACGCACCTGCTTTGTCACGCCGACCGCTGATCCGCCCCCCGCGGCGGTCGAAACCGTCGTGCGTTTTTGGCGCGACCTGGGCAGCGAGGTCGTCACCACCACCGCCGATCAACACGATGAGATTGTCGCCCACATCAGCCACCTGCCCCAAATCATCGCCACGAATCTCGGGACCTTATTGGCCGCGCGACCCAGCCAATGGAGCCATCTGGCGGGCAACGGACTCAAGGACACGACTCGGATCGCCGCGAGCGATGCCACCATGTGGATCGAAATCCTCGAACAAAACCGCGACGAAATCCTCCGCGCGCTTAACGGATTTGAGGACGACCTCCACCACTTCCGCGCGGCCTTGGCCAATCGCGATTGGACTGAACTGCGCGTCCGACTCGAACGCGGCAAGTCGTGGCGCGATAGTCTGCGGTCGTAATCTCCTGTGCCATGAATGATCTTCCAGAGACCCTACCCATCCGCCCTTTCACCCGACCGATCGATGACGTCGTGGTGCTACCCGGTTCCAAAAGCCTGACCAATCGCGCCCTGCTGCTCGCGGCTTACGGCGATCAACCCGTCACCCTGACCGGCGCGCTCTTCAGCGAGGATACGCAATTGATGGCTGAGGCGCTGCGTCAACTCGGTTGCACCGTGGCCGCGGATCAGACTGCGCTCACGTTGCGCGTCTCCGATCAGGACCGCCTGTTTCAATCGGCTGAACCCGTTGCACTGTTCGTGGGGTTGGCCGGGACGGCGGCCCGCTTTTTGACCGCGTTCTGTGCGGCCGCACCACGCGGGATTTACCGGATCGATGGCGTAGAGCAGATGCGTCATCGGCCCATGGCGGGATTAATCAATGCCTTACGGGAACTCGGCGCCGACGTGAAGTGCACCGGTGAGGAAGGATTTTTTCCCGTGGAAATTCATGCGCGCGGACTTCGCGGTGGTGCCATCGAACTCGATGCCAGCGCCAGCAGTCAGCTGCTCTCCGCACTACTGATGGTGGCCCCGCGGGCCGCGGGGCCGACCACCATTCAATTGATCGGCACGGTGCGCTGGACGTTCGTGGAAATGACGCGCCGGCTCATGGCGGAATTCGGCGGACGAGTCGCCGAGGCCGTCGATGCTCGTTTTTTGATCGAGCCCCACGCCTACGCTCCGCCCGGCGTGCATCCCATCGAGCCCGATGCGACCGCGGCGAGTTATTGGCAGGCTTTGATGCTATTGGTGGGCGGGTCGATGCGGTTGCCCCATCTGCGTCCGCCGGGCCAAGGCCTGCAAGGCGACGCCGCATTCGCCGATGTGGTGCAACGCGTCTGGGTCCGACCCGCCGGTGAACTCTTCGAACAGAACTTCAAAGAAATCTCGGATACGTTCCTGACCCTCGCGGCCATCGCTCCGCTGCTGGACGGCCCCACGCGCATCACCGGGATCGCGCACACCCGTCATCAGGAAACCGATCGGGTCGCCGGCATGGCCACGGAACTGCGCCGACTCGGGCAGGATGTGGTCGAGGAGGAAGATGCGCTCACGATCACGCCGCAGCCGCTCAAGATCGATCAGGTCATCGAAACCTACGGCGACCACCGCTTCGCCATGAGCTTCGCAATTTTGGGATGCCACGACGTCCGGGGAAACGGCGAACCGTGGCTGTCGATCCATCACCCCACCGTCTGCGCCAAGACCTTTCCGCACTTTTTTGAGTTGCTGGAGTCCGTCCGCGCAAAATCCTCCGCGACGTGACCGACGCGCCTCTAACTATTGTCGCCATTGATGGCGGCGCCGCTTCCGGCAAATCGTCGACCTCGCGCGCCCTCAGCGAGCGGTTCAATCTGTTGCACGTCGATACCGGCTCATTTTATCGCACCATGACTGCGGAGCTTCTGCGCGCCGGCCTGAGGGCCACCGACCCGGCGGGCATCGCCCGGGCGGTCAGCCAAATCGAGTTAGCCACGGCGCTCGATGGCCGCCGCGCCCAGATGAAAATCAACGGCCGCGTAATGCCCGATGCCGAAATTCGCACGCCCGAGGTCAACGCCAACGTTTCCCACTTCGCCGCCGTGCCCGAGCTGCGCCATGCCCTCCTGGCGTATCAACGCGGCCAAGCCGATGTGGCCCGCGCCCATGGTTTTGGCGGGCTGATTATGGAAGGTCGCGATATTGGTTCGGTCATTTTTCCGGAGGCTGATTTCCGTTTCTTTCTGCAGGCCGATCCCGCCGAGCGCGCCCGCCGCCGGGCCGCTGAAGGGCAAGAAGACTCGATCGCCGAACGGGATCGGCTCGACCGCTCCCGCAAGACGGCGCCGCTCGCCTCGCCCGCCGGCGCAACCAATATCGACAGCACTCACCTCGACCTCAATCAGGTCGTTGAGCTCCTCAGCGGCCATCTGGCCACCCGGCTGAACCCCGCGCGATGAGTCAGAACTATCCCCAAGTCGAAATGACCGCGGTGTATGGGTTATTCCACTACATCTTCAAGACCCTCTACGGGATGTTATTCCGCGGTGATGTGACCGGCGTAGAAAACATTCCCGCTCACGGCGCATTCCTCCTAGCGGGCAACCACGCCAGTCATCTGGACCCGCCCGCGATCGGCAGTAACGTGCCTCGCCAAATTTCGTTTTTTGCCCGCAAAACCCTGTGGAAAGGCGGCGTGCTGAGTTGGTGGATGAATCAAGCTGGCTGCATCCCGGTCGACCGCGACGGGGCCTCCGATGTCTCTGCCATCAAACGCGTGCTCAAGACCCTCCAGAACGGCAAGGCGTTGATCCTTTTCCCCGAAGGCACTCGCTCCCGCGACGGCTCATTCCAAAAGCCCAAATCAGGCGTCGGCATGATCGCCTGCCGGGCCCGCGTCCCCGTCGTGCCGGTCAGGATTTTCGACTCCCACAAGGCGTGGGGTCGCAGCGGTAGATTCACTCCGAGCACGCCCGTGAGTATCACCTACGGCAAGCCCCTGCAGTTGGTGGATATCGAAGACAAGAGTGCGGGCAAAGCGCGCTACCAGATCGCCAGCGAACGGATTATGGCCGCCATCGCGGCCCTTGAACGCCCCCCCGTGACGATCATCTGACGCCGGCGCAGTCGGCCGCAGCGCCGATCATAGAGCTGTCGCCGAGGGAGCTGACCTCGGGGTTTCATAATCGCGGTTCCATTCCCTCCACCGGACATCGGTAACGCCGAGCAAGATTCGGTATGCCCTGTAACCTTGAGCGTGCCGTATCTATCGTCATCTGGCCTTTAAAACCCGATCTTGACATCATGATGTTGATTTAATGCATCATGATGCATGCGGACCACCCTTTCGATCGACGACAGTCTCCTAAAACAGGCGAAACGGGAAGCGCTACGTAACAACCGATCCGTGAGTGCCGAGATCGAAGAGGCGCTACGCATGAGCTTGGCCATCCGCAAAAAAGCGAAACGATTCACTCCGACCCCTGCCTTGAAAACCTTCCGGGGCTCCGGGATTCAACCGGGAGTGGATCTGCATTCGAATCAGGGTCTCGCTAATTTAATGGACCGCGCATGATCCTACTCGATGTGAACATTCTGGTTCAGGCCCATCGGGAGGATGCCGACCGCCATCAGGAAATCACCGCGTGGCTGCTGCAGAAACTTAGCGACCCGGCGGGGGTAGCCGTGTCGGAACTTGCCCTAAGCGGCTGCCTGCGTGTGATCACCCACCCCCGTGTCTTCCAAACCCCTACCCCGCTGGAATCGGCTCTGGAATTCGTCGAGGATTTTCGATCCAGACCCCAAGTTCACCTCCTGGCTCCGGGCGAGAATCACTGGCAGATTTTCTTCGACCTGTGTCGGCACAATGATGCTCGGGGCAACCTTATCCCCGATGCTTACCACGCGGCCCTCGCGATTGAAACAGGCAGTGAATGGGCTTCCTTGGATCGCGGGTTTTCTCGCTTTAAGGGACTGAAGTGGCGGCATCCCCTTGGCTGACCGGCTCGAGTGCCGCGACCTGCTCGCAACATGGCTTGCTGGCCGCGGCAAAGCCGGTCACTCATCTCGGTATGCCCTCATCATCCCGTCGTATCGTATCCTTGTTTCTGCTCTGCGCGTTTAGCGCTCTCTCTACCGCGCTGGTTGCTGCTGAAGCCACCGCCGGGCGTGACTTTGGTCCGTGGAAAGCAGTCGTTTTTGATGCGGATATCATCCAAGACGTGCGCGTCTCCGGGGATGATATCTTCATCAAGCTCCAGCCCGATCATCGGAACGACGAGCTCACGATGAAAAACTCGATGCAAGTGGACGGCCCTTACCGGAAGTGGTTCACCGGCGAGGAAATTTTTGTGGCCCAAGAGAACGCCGGCCGCGCGGCCAACACGTGGACGGACCGCATGCAAACGTCCGCCAATTATATCCACTACTACTCCGACGGAGAGTTATTCCTGCGGCTGAAGCGTAAGTAAGACGGGTCGGGAACGCCGCAATCGAGACGCGTAGGCCGAGGTAGCAGAATCTCGCTGCTGCCCTTACGAACAGGTCCTTCGTCGTCCCGCAAACCGGGGTTGAAGGCGGGAGTGCGAAGGCTTTAGCACCTACCGAGGCAAAACGGACTGATCGACGGAACAATCCCCACGCAGTCGGGCGTAAGGGGCGACTCACCCAACAGGCCGCCAGATGGTCTGACGGGGGTCGGGCTTTACCCCCGACGGTTTCCCTAGGTGAAAACAGCGCCCCTACCACTGGCAAAATGACCTCATAAGCAAGTCTGCCGCGGCCCCCATCGGCCCTGGCCGAGGCCGCGGTCGCTCCGCTGACCGAAGCATGATCGGCAATTCGCCTCAGACTTTACTGCGATCTATTATACGCTATTTAATACACGTATTTTATTTCGTATTTTAGTTGCCATGGAGCTAACCGCCACCTTTTCGTGGCGCCGCTACATATGGATATTCTTACCACTGTTCTAAATCCCGGGGTGCTTTTCTTCATCCTCGGGTTCGTTGCCGTTCTACTGAACTCGAATCTGTCGATTCCTGAGCCGGTCGTTAAATTCGTTTCGCTCTACCTGATGCTGTCCATCGGGTTCAAGGGCGGCGTGAGCCTCTCGGAATCGAGTCTGTTTGGTGATGGTATCATCATCATCGGGATCATTCTCGGGATGAGCGCCTTAGTGCCGATCTACTCCTACTTTCTCCTCAAGAAAACGTTGGGCGTGGCCGATGCCGCCGCCGTGGGCGCGACCTACGGTTCGAACAGCACGCTCACCTACATCACTGCCGCCGGCTTCCTCACCTCGATCGGCGTGGGTTACGAGGGCTACATGACGGTGGCCTTGGTCGTGATGGAAACTCCCGCCATCATTTTGGCGGTCATCATGGCGCAGATGGGGTCCAAAAAACCCGGGGCCAAAGGCACCAAAGCAGTCATTAAAGACGCGTTGACCGACGGCACCCTCCTCGTGCTGGTCGGCAGTATGGCCATCGGGTTCGTGCTGAAGACGCTGGGCACCGATGACTCCCCGCTATCCGCGTTCATTGGGGGCGATATGTTCACCGGCATGTTGGTTTTCTTCCTCCTCTACATGGGCACCATGGTGGGCCAGAAATTTAAAGAAATTGAATCCTTCCCGATCATCTTGGTCGCCTTCGCCGTGCTCGCGCCGGTGGTCAATGGGGCGATCGCCATCCTGCTCAGCAAGTTTTTCGGCTTAGCCCACGGTGATGCCCTCCTCCTCACAATTTTGTGCGCCTCCGCTTCCTACATCGTCGCTCCGGCGATCCTCAAAGACGTGCTGCCGGAGGCCAATCCGGCCCGCTATCTGACCATGAGTATGGGCATCACCTTCCCGCTCAATATCATCGTCGGTATCCCCGTTTTCTGGTGGATCATTACGCACTGGGTGTAAGATTTCGGCCAAACTTAATTTTACTTCCCGACCGATTCGGTTAGTTCTTTCTTCAACATGATCCATGACAAAGCCGCTGAGCTCATCAACCAACAGGTAGGCCACGAATTCGCCGCCTCCTATCAATATATCGCCGTCTCCACGTGGTGCGACGCTGAGGCCCTGCCGGAGATGGCCAAATACTTCGCCAAGCAAGCAGAGGAAGAACGGATGCATGCCCTCAAAATGGTCCAGTTCCTCAACGACACCGACCGCACCGTAAAATTCCTCGCGCTGCCCGCACCGCAATCCGAATTCAAATCCGCGGAGGAGATCATTCAAATATCCTACGATCAGGAGGTCAAAGTGACGGACCAGATCAAGGCGATCTACGATGCGGCCGCCGAACATAACGATCGCGTCACGCAAAACTTTCTGCAATGGTTCTTGGAAGAACAGGTCGAGGAAGTCGCCAGCATGGACACCTTGCTCAAGATCGCCCGCCGCGCCGGCAACGATCTGTTCCGTTTGGAAGACTATATCGCTCGCGAAGGTCACCCCGACGCTGCCGGAGC
>Ga0075118_10000379_pt1 | contig 42834 bp, 36 predicted proteins | sample AntAceMetag02UKE_FD_69794 | JGI IMG/M metagenome (GOLD analysis project Ga0075118, IMG submission 69794) | Saline lake microbial communities from Ace Lake, Antarctica - Antarctic Ace Lake Metagenome 02UKE | ecosystem: Environmental > Aquatic > Non-marine Saline and Alkaline > Saline | place...
TCACCGGCGTAGGCAGCCGTGTCTTGGTGGGTCGGGTACATCGGGCAGACAACGTCGCTTGCGTGGCGACCACCATCGAGCCAGCCGTCGTGGAAGGAGGCTGGCTCATAGTGCAGCGGGCGAGTCGGGTCGGCGTGACGAATCCAGCCGGCCTGAGCGTCGTGGTTACGGCCGTAGCCGGCCTCGTTGCCGAGCGACCACATGATGATGCTGGCGTGGTTCCGATCGCGCTCGACCATCCGTGAGGCGCGGGCCAACCAAGTAGTGCGCCACACCGGGTCGTTGCACAAGCTGGTGTTGTACGCGTGAGCCTCGAGGTTGGCTTCGTCAACGACGTAGAGGCCAATCTCGTCACACAGGTCGAGCAGCCGGGGATCGTTCGGATAGTGGGCGCAGCGCACGGCGGTGATGTTGTGGCGACGCATCGCGAGTAGGTCGTCGCGGATGTTGTCAATCGTGAGTGCCTTGCCGAGGGTCGGATGGTGGTCATGGCGGTTGACGCCGAAGATCCAGGCTGGCTGACCGTTGATCAGTAGTTCGTTCCCACTGATGACGATCGAGCGGAAGCCGACGACCTGGGCGTGTGCCTCGGCAACCTGGCCGAACGGGTTGATCAATTCGACGACGACGCGGTAGCGCGAAGGCGATTCGGCTGACCACGGTGCGACGCCAGGCAGCACAAAGCTGGCCTCAGTCTTGTGGCCGGAGAACCCCATGGGCCTGTAATAGACGTGCGGCACCTTCTCGGTGACCGGCTTGGACAGCTGCTTGCCCTGGAGGGTCTCGACACGCGTCGTGACCTTCCAGCCCGCGATCGGCGCAGTGAATCCGCCGACGATGGCGGTCACGGCAAGCGTGCCGCTGCCGTCGACATGGTTGTAGCCAGCGTCGCAGATCAGATTCTCGACGTGGGTGGCGCCGCGGGCTTCGACAAACACCTCGCGGTGTAGGCCGCCCATCCACCATTGGTCTTGGTCTTCGACGTAGCTCTGCGCGCTCCACTTGCTGACGACGATCGCGAGGTCGTTGTCCCCGCGCTCAACGAATTCGGTGATGTCGTACTCGCTCGCCAAACGGCTGTCGGTGCCGTACCCGACCCATCGGCCGTTGACGTAGAGGACGTGGGTGCTCTCGGCGCCACCGATGTGCAGAACGATCTGTCGGCCGTCCCAGCTACTCGGCACCTTAAACGGACGGCGGTAGACACCCGTCGGGTTCTTCTCGGGAAGCAACGGCGGCGGCCCGTCGAACGGCATCTGCACGTTGGTGTACTGGGGAAGGTCGCCGGTGTTCTGCATCGTCCAGTTGCCGGGGACTGAGACGCGCAGCCACGAACTCCCGGTTGGCGCCTTGATGATCGCGTTCGCCGGAACGGCATCAGGCGAGTTGTAGAGACGGAAGTTCCACTTGCCGTTCAGCGAGCGGCGCCATGGTGATGCATCGCCGTCGTGAACTCGGTCGTTCTTGCGAGCCTCGGCGGCCGTCGGGAACGCCGTTGTTGGTGCACGCATGGGCAGCCGGTTGAGTTCGACCACCGCCGGATCGGCCCACGGACGAACAGAACCAACACCGGGAAGCATGAGCCAGATTCTGGCAGGCGCACCCCACCGCGCCCCGTTCCGCAGTCAGGAACTCAACCTCGCCAAAAATTCAGGGCCAATGCCCAAGTCCGACCCAAGGGGAAAGGCCAACCCGTTACAAGGACAGCGCTGCTGCCAGAAATCCAAAAGATCCTGATTCTGGATCGGATCGTTCGAGGCCAAGGCGCGTGACGACGTTGGTGCCTCTCGGCACCGAGGAGTTCACGCAACGCCGGGATCGAGCGATCCGGACGGAATCAGGCGCCGTCGTGGACCCAGACGGGAGTGTCGAGCGGCATGATGCCGATCTCCCAGATCCAGTCCATTGCCGGCACGCTGACCCTCACGCAGCCGTGTGAGGCCGGGTAGTTCGGGATCGAGTTCGAGCCGTGCACTGCGACGCCGCCGACGAAGTATTTGGGGCGGTAGATCTCGCCGAGATCGCCTGCCCACCAGCCTTCGGGCCGCTCGCGGTTGACGTTGTGGAGGCCGCTCGGGGTCAGTGAGATGCCGCGTTGGATTTCGCCGGGGGTGTTCTGGTCGGGCTCTTCGTAGGCCTCACCGTTACCGGTTGAAGCATTCAGGATGTATTCGGTGCGACCGTCGACAACGAAGAACAGCAACTGCTTAGCCTTGTCGATTTCGACGAGCGTGCCCGAGTTGGCACGGGCCACGGGGCGCAGGTCCATGTTCGAAATTGCGGTGGCGGCCTGTTCGTCGAGCTTTCCGTCGGGGTTCTCAAACCCCATGTACTTCTGGAAGGCCATCACTGCCTGGCGCGTCGTGAGGCCGTAGTCGCCGTCGGCGGACTGAACCCAGAAGCCGAGCTCGTTGAGTCGGTTCTGGAGGCGGACCGTTTCGGCGCCGTCGGAGGTGCCAAGCGCAGGGATTGGCGGGTCGAGGACGGGGACTTCGACGATGTTGACCGGCAGTGTGGTGGTCGTCGTCGTGGCCTCGGTGGTCGTCGGCGCCATCGTGGTGACCGGAACGACGGTGGTCGTCGGGGCGACAGTGGTTGTCGGGGCTGCTGTAGTGGTCGGGGCCTCGGTGGTCACAGCGACCACGGCTTCGCTGCCATCGCCGCTCGTCAGAGCGGTGGAGCAGCCGACGAGCGCGACAATGCCGAAGACAACTGCACATCCGATGCGCGCTGTTCGACGATCTGCGGGTTCCACTGAGGGTAATTTTAGCCCTCTGGGTGCCTGCGAACCCGCGCATCCCGGGGCAATTCAGGCAGTTTTCAAAAATTTCTATTGTTCGCCGTGAGACAACATCGAGTGAGGGCGAACCGGACCAAACGGTGACGGTCAATCCTCGGGGTGCAACACGAAATCGGGTGCCACGACGATGTTTCTCGGCAACGCGGCCGGATCAAACCGGTCAACGAGGTCAGCAACAGCAACAACTTCCCCCGGCGCAGCCAACTCGAGCGACGACCCGATCCATGACATGACCGCGGCGGACGAAACGCCTGCTGCGCGCAGTTCGCCAAGAGTTGTTGCTCCGTGACTCTTCGCCAACCGTTCGCCATCACGCCCGAAGACCAGCGGAATGTGCAGGTAGCTCGGCGTCTCGATGCCCAGCATCTGCTGCAGCATCACGTGGCGCGGTGTCGACGGGAGGAGATCGTCGCCACGCACCACATCGGTGACTCCCTGAAGCCCATCGTCGACGACCACGGCGAGGTTGTATGCGGGCACACCATCGTTGCGCCGCAGCACGAAATCGTCGACACCACCGGACTGCGGTCCGACGAGTCGATCGACGAAGTCGTAGGTGCCGTGGTCGGTGCGCAAACGCAGCGCGGGTGGGCGACCCGATGCTCGGCGCGCGGCACGCGCGCTGATCGACAGGTCGCGGCACGTGCCGGGGTACGAGCCGGGTGGACCGTGCGGTGCACTCGATGCGGCTCCAATGTCGTTGCGGATCTCGCGACGACTGCAGAAACACTCGTACACAGAGCCAGCCGCGATGAGCCGGTCAATCGCGGCGTTGTACAGGTCGAAACGTTCGCTCTGTTTCACGACGTCACCGTCCCAGTCGAGGCCCAGCGCGGCCATGTCGCGGAGCTGTGCGGCTTCGTGTTCGGGACGCGCCTGCACTCGGTCGAGGTCTTCCATCCGAACCAGGAACGTGCGTCCATCGGCGCGGGCTGACAGCCACGCCACGACGGCGGTACGAAGGTTTCCCAGGTGCAACTCACCCGTCGGAGATGGAGCGAACCGCCCAGTCATGTGCACATCATGCCGTGCGCGGCAACCCGGTTCATGACGGTGGCCAAGGGCACCGAGCAGTACCCGAGGCCGAAACGCCTCATGTGAGCAGGCCCTACCTCGTACAGTCGTCTGTATGTATTGCCCATTGTGTGGACGAGCGGTCGAGGAGACTCAGAAGTTCTGTGCTGACTGCGGGCACTCGCTCGCTGGCATCACCGACCTGACCGAGGCGCTTCCAATCATCTCGTCGCCAACTGACCCGACCGACGTCTCTTCCGCGCTGGACGTCAGCCAGCCTCGAGCGAGCATCGGCAAACTTGCCTCGCTCCCGGTCGACGGGCTACCTGACATCGCTGCGCTACCAACGCAGGAGATCTCGGCACGGACACCAATTCCGGACCCTGCATGGGGCACGCCAACCGGCGATTTTCCGTTGACCCCTCCCGCAGCAGACCCTCTTTCGCCGATACCGACCGGCGCGGTTCAGACCGTGGTCACTGCCGCTGAACCGCCAGTCGATGTGTTGGCAACGACGCAGATTCCGGCCCAACCTGACGCCACGAACGTCTCGACAGGGGCTGCGCCGGGTGACATCACGAACGAAGTACCGGAAGTGTTCGACGGTTCGGGCGACCTGTACGAATACCCACCAGGTCGCAGCCCCTTCAAGGTCAAGCTCGTCTTCATTCTGGCGTTTTTTGGTGCCATCTCCGTGTTGATGACTGCGGTTGCCGACATCATCGACATTCGCACGTCGGCACCGGTCGACGGCATCGCCACCGGCGTGCGCACACTCGACACGCTCGGCACCAACCTCGGTGTGGCCGGCTTCGTCGGTGCCACGGTGATGACACTCGGTGGCCTCCTGGCATGCTTCGGCTTGCGCTGGGGTGCAGGGCTCGCCGGTGGTGCGGGCCTCGCGTTAACCGGTTGGGCCGCGATGGTCGTTGGCCTCGCCGAGCTCCGTATCGCATCCGCCGAGTCGATCACCCGCCAGACAGTCGACCTCGCATTCACGCTCAAGGTCACCCGTGATCTTGGCTTCTGGTTGGTCGTTGCCGCGGCGGCAATCGGATTGCTCGTATTCTTCGCGTCGCTGCGTTCGTTCGGCACAGGCGGTCGCCTGGCGCTGAACCCGTGGATCGCCGCGCTCGGTGCAGTTGCGGGCGTCGTCCTGATCGCAGGGCCACTCATCCCCGAGGGCACTGCCACCTTCGCGAACAACTACAGCTCGGCACCGACCGGGCAAGACGTGCCGGCCCTCTATTTTGCGGGCCGACTCATCCAGCTCGCACTCGTTGGTGGAGCCATCGTGTTCGGCCTGCTGATCGTGCGGGCGTACGGCCTCGGACTGGCTGCTGGCGGAGTGAGCGTGGCGTTGTGGATGTGGGTGAGTTCGCTGCTCAACATGGGCACCTTCCCACTCGGCATTGCTGCCGGCAACTTCGGCGCTGGCCCGAACGACCCGACACCCCACGCCGTCACCACGGCTGGCATGGGCCTCACCCTGCTGATGCTCGTCGTCGGTGCGGTACTCGCAATAGTCGGCCACCAACGCCAACTGCGTCGCTACTGACGGCGGGGCGACCGGCTGACGGAACGCTCAGTTGCCGAGGGCTAAGTTGCCGAACATGTCAGACCTCTTGCGACAACGACCGGCGGGGCCCGCTGCCCTCCGGCTGCTCCTCAACACAGCAGCCGAGCAACGTGCGCCGCTCGTCGCACCCGGCTGCTACGACGCACTCGGTGCCCGGCTCATTGAGCAAGCGGGATTCGACACGGCGTACATGACCGGCTTCGGCACCACTGCGTCCCTGCTGGGTCGCCCGGACGTCGGGCTCCTCGGCATGAGTGAGATGGTCGACAACGCTCGACGCATCACCGCCGCTGTCGATCTTCCGGTCATTGCTGATGCCGACACCGGCTATGGGAATCAGATCAACGTCGTGCGCTGCGTGCAGGAGTATGAGCGAGCGGGCGTCGCTGCACTGCACATCGAAGACCAGATCCTGCCGAAGAAGTGCGGACACATGGAAGACAAGCAAGTCGTCGATGCCAGCGTGATGGTTGGCAAGATCCGTGCCGCAGTAGCAAGTCGCCAAGACGACGACTTCATGGTGATCGCCCGGACGGACGCTCGCGCCCCGCACGGCATGGACGAGGCACTGCGTCGCGCCACGGCATACGCGGAGGCAGGCGCTGACATGCTATTCGTCGAGGCATTGCAGGACGTCGGAGAAATTGAGCGCGTCGCCACGGAGTTCGCCGGCATCCCGCTGCTGTTCAACTGGGCCGAAGGTGGCAAGACCCCGCCATTGACCTACGCGGAGATCGCAGCCCTCGGTTTCGCGATAATCATCATGCCGATCGGAATGCTCCTCGCAGCAACTGCCGCCATGCAGAACTTCCTGACCAAACTCAAAGCCGCTGGCACGCCTGCTCCGTTCGCCAACGAGCTGATGCCGTTCGACGATTTCACCGACCTCGTCGGACTTCCCGAAATCGGCGACCTCGAAAAGCGCTTCTCTTTCTGACCAGACAACAACCCTCAGCGGTGCCGTCACCTCAGCAGGCGGCGAGTTCAAGGTGACCCGTGTAGCGTCACCCGTATGAGGATGGTTGAAGCTGAGGAGCACGAGAGTATTCGCCTCGGCCCGATTCCAAGTCACGTGTCGTGCATCATGGATGGCAACGGACGTTGGGCTCAGATGCGCGAACTCGATCGGTCGAAAGGCCATGCTGCGGCCGAGGATTCGGTCGATGCCGCAGTTGACGCTTGTCTCGAACTCGGTGTGCAGTGGCTGTCGGTCTATGCGTTCTCCACAGAGAACTGGGCGCGCCCCGCTCCTGAAGTTCAGTTCCTGATGAGCCTCCAGGAGTGGCTGTTGCGCGAGGAGAAACGCAACCGCTTCCGCGACCTTGGTGTTCGGATGCGTTTCGTCGGCGACCTGGACGATCCGCGCGTGCCTCCGGCCTGCCGCGACTGGCTCCGCGAGTGCGAGGCAATGACCGCGCAGAACACCGAACTGGAGTTCGCGATCGCCTTCAACTACGGCGGCCGCGCCGAGCTTCTGCGGGCGATGACGCTGGCCGCAGCGAGTGAGACGGACATCTCTCAGCTGAGTGAGGACGACTTCCGAAAGTACTTGTACTGTCCAGAAATGCCGGACATTGACCTGCTGGTCAGGACGTCGTCCGAGCAACGATTGTCGAACTATTTTCCGTGGCACACCGCCTATTCGGAGTTCGTGTACACCGACACGCTGTGGCCGGATTTCCTCGGAGGGCACTTTTACAGCGCTGTTGCCGAATACCAGACTCGTAAGCGCCGTAAGGGCGGAAAGGCTGTTACCGAATCATGAAGGCTCGAGACTTCGCTGAACTCTTGGGGCTCGAATCGCTGCCCGAGGCCCTCGATGCCGTTGCCGATCAACTGATCGGCACCATCGATGGCTCTGCCGAGCTTGCCGAGCCCGCCATTCGGATGCTCGAAGGAGGCGGCAAGCGCCTTCGTCCGCTGCTGACCATTGCTAGTGCCGTCGCAGCGCACCCCGAGTGCTCGGTTGCTCCGCTCGACGAGCGTGTCCGAGCCGGTGCAGCATCGGTCGAATTGGTCCACGTTGGTTCGCTCGTGCACGACGACATCATCGACGAGGCCAACACCCGCCGCGGCGTAGAAACCGTCAACTCGAAAGAGGGCGCCAACCAGGCAGTACTCGTCGGAGACTTCCTCCTCGCTCGTGCCGGCATCGAAGCCGCACGTGTCTCGAAGGAAGTTGCCTTCAGCCTAGCGGTCACTATTTCCGACCTCTGTGACGGCCAAAGTCTCGAGGGTGCGCACGAGTTCGACGTCGATCGGACCACCGATCAGGCGCTTGCCTCCATTGCTGGCAAGACCGGTGCGCTACTCCGCGCGAGCTGCCACATTGGTGCGCTCTGCGTCGGCGAACTCCACCGGGCTGAGGCGCTTGCCGAGTACGGCATGCAGTTCGGCATGGCGTTCCAGCTGGTCGACGACCTGCTCGACCTTGTCTCAACCGACGAGCTCATGGGCAAGCCGGTGAACAACGACACCAAGTCAGGCGTGTACACGTACCCCGTGCTCATTGCGCTCGCCGAAGACGCTGACCCAGATGAGTTCAAGGCGTTGATGCTCGCGGCGAAAGACAGCCAGCAAGCGGCTGACGAGCTGAAGGCCCGGGTGCTCGCGTCGAGCGCTGTGACCGAAACCCTCGATCGGATTGGCGAGTACAACAAGCTGGCCAGCGCCTGCCTGTCGGACCTCCCGGACAGCCCAACCCGCACCGGGTTGATGGAACTGCCCGAGCGCTACCTCAACGGAATTCTCACCGAGAAGTCCGACCCCGCACTCCGCACCTGGTAGCAGGGGCCCAACTCGGGCGAGTTCTCGCAGGCCCAGACGCGATGGAACCCCTTGCAGTCCAAGGGGTTCCATCACATTTCTCGTGCGCGAGGGGGGACTTGAACTCCGATTCAAGGGGTTATCCACAGTCCGGTGAGTGTCAGGCAATGCCTGCTGAGCTGGGGTTTCGCGAAACAGCGTGTCAGACCGTCCCAGCTGCTTCTAGCCCGTTTCTAACCGTCCGTTAGAAGTTTCGTTAGAAGTTTTCGGCCTTCCGGCCCACACCACGCCCGCGCTTCCAGTCGCTTGCCCTCGGCATAGCAGAGGGCTCGAGAGTGTCCGAGCAGAGGAGACGGATGATTGTTGGGCCGCTCCAACAAAGCGCCATCCGACCGACCTCGTCGGCACTTCAGCGCGGATCGGAGCGTTCTGGCCCGCGATTATCGCTCGGGTCTCAGGGGAAAGCGACCGATCGATACGTGTAGATACAGAGCGGGTCGTCGAGGAATTCCTCGCCGCGAATATCGAGCGGTTTCATGGCGTCGGCGAGCGGTGCTTCGCTGCTCTGATGCTGTACGGATCTTGCTGGTGGCTTGCGTCGCTATCGCTGGCGTGTTTCGGGTTTTCCGCTGTCGGTGTTGACGAGTCGGAGTTCAACTCGCGTCGGCGGTGTGACGTGGCTGCTTGTTGCGCGGCTGGTGCGATGCCAGGGCAGCAGGTGTGGCGGTGTAAGCCGCCAGAGGAGGAAGATGCCGATGAGTTCGACAAGGTGAACTGGTTCGGCGAGCGGGCCGGTGTGACCACCGATGACATCGATGCCGGTTGCGACCACGGTGAGGGCAGCGAACGTTGCTGCGAATGCGAGCATGGCATGGGACATGCGTGACACCCATGCAGCCACGACCAGCCCGACGCCGAAGCCGATTTGCCACGCTGCGAGGTGGCGCGCAGCGTGCGTTTCGGCGCTGGGGCCATCACCGCGGATGTAGGCAGGAATGGCTTCGATGACGATGAACACTGCTGCAACGAGCAGCAGTCGTCGGGCCCAGCGGCCGCTGAGCCATCGCCGTTCGTGACTCGTGAGTTGGTCGGCGCCGATCCCAGCAGGGCGCGACGGTTCTGGCGTTGCTGCTGTGTGGAGTGCTGGTCGCAGGAGAGCAGTTGCTGTGAGTGAAGCGGTGCAAGCCGGACACGTTGCTGTGTGTGCGTCGGCGGCGTCGCGTTCGGTTTCGGTGAGTTCGCCGTCGGCTCTGGCCGACACCTGTTCCCACCACGCACAGTTGCTCATTGCGTTCAGTCTCTCAGTCCTGGGGTCGGGTGTGTCAATCCGTTGCGTTGACCCATCAGAGCACTGCTCGGCTGTGCCGGTAGCGGTTCGGGAGCCCGAAGGCGACGATGGCGAAGGCGGCGGCACCGGTGAGCACGATGGCTGGGCCACTTGCGATGTCGTGGTAGTAGGAAACGTAGAGCCCGATGATGGCGGTCACGACGCCGAGCGCAATCGAGACCATCAGGAGGCGCCCGAATGATCCGAACGCCAGCGATGCTGTCGCTGCTGGCAGGAGCAGTGTGGCTGCGACGAGGAGCACGCCGAGCACCTGGAGTGCGGTGACGACGGCGAGGGCGAGGAGGGCGTTGAACAAGATTTCCATCCACCCGGTGCGGACGCCGTGGGCTGCAGCAACGGCCGGGTTGTGGGTTGCGGCGAGGAGTTGCTTGTAGTTGGTGAACAGCACGACCGCCACGATCGCGACCACGACGCCGACGAGGATGAGGTCGTTGCGATCGACGCCCAAGATGTTGCCGAACAGCAGGTTGCTGATGTTCAGGCTCCGGTCTCGGTTCGCTGAGATCACCGCGACGCCAGCCGCGAACATCGTGGAGGCCACGATGCCGATTGCGGTGTCGACCGGGACTCCTCGGCGACGCGTCGCGTAGATGGCGATGGTCGCAACGATCGTTGCTGCGATCGCGCCGGAGTAGAGCCCGGCTCCGTAGACGAGCGCAACACCGACACCACCGAGCACGCTCTGGGACAGGCCTTGGCCGATGTAGGCCATCCGGCGCACGACCACGAACGGGCCAAGCGCACCAGTGATTGCGCCGACGAGGACCGCTGCGAGGAGCGCTCGGCCGAAGAACGCAAACTCGAACGGATCGAACAGCAAACTCACGAGGCACCGCCCACGAGAGCTTCGCCGTCGACGATCACCGGACGGCCGCCATATTCGATGACCTTCATCTCGGCGCCGAATGTGCTCGCGAGGACGTCGGGCTGGAGCACGTCGATCGGTGCCCCGTCGGCGCGCACCGTCTGGTTCAGGCACACGATCCGGGGAAGGTGGGACGCAACCCAGTTCAGGTCGTGAGTCGTCATCAGGATCGTCAAGCCGTCGCGACGCAGATCGTCGACGAGGCCGAGCATTTCACCGCGAGTACGCAAGTCGATCCCACTCGTTGGTTCATCGAGCAACAACAGCTGCGGGTCCGACACCAACGCCCGAGCGAACAACACCCGTTGGAACTGGCCACCCGACAGCTCGTGCAGGCCACGATCGTGTAGCTCACCGATGCCGAGCCGTTGCAAGGCTCGACGTGCAGCGTCGCGTTCACGCCGCGAGAACCACGGAACCCGCGAACTCGTCGCGGCGGCACCGAGTTCGACAGCGCCCTGCACCGTCAACGGGAACGTTCGCTCACTTGCTTCGAGCTGGGGCACGTAGCCAACCGTCGCACGGCCACCACGACCAGTGGCGCCGGCGAACGAGATGGTTCCCTCTGACGCCTTGATCTCGCCGAGCAGCAAACGCAACAGCGTGGTCTTGCCCGCGCCTGACGGGCCGACGATGCCGACGAGTTCGCCGGCCCCGATGTCCAGGTCGATGTTCTGCAGGGGTCGGGTCCGCCCGAAGCGAACACCGACGTCGTGCAGCGAAATGGTCGTGGTCACAGCGCGGTGAGAACAATGGCGTCGAGCGCAGACGGGTCGCCGCCGAGTGCCTCCACGATGGTGCGGGTGTTTGCGAGCATCATGCCCTGATACGAGTGCTCCGGTGTCCCCGGCTCACCGGGGAGGACGTCGTCGGACAGGTCAGCCACATAGGTCGCTCCGGACTCTTCTTCGATGACTTCGAGCACGTCGGACGGAAACACTTCGCTGCCGAAGAACGCCGGCACACCTGCATCGCGGACCTCCTCGATCGTCTCGCGCAGCTCGGCCGCTGACGGCTCGGAGAAATCGGTCGGCTGGATCGCCCCGATCACCGGAACGTCGTACCGGCGCCCAAAGTACGACCAGCTGTCGTGGTACACCACCATCTTGCGATTCTCAGACGGAATCGTCGCCAGCGCCGCAGCGAACGCCTCGTCCAACTGCATCAGCTGCGAATTCAGCGCGGCCCCCCGCTCGGCGTAGAGAACAGCATTGTCTGCGTCGTGGACGGACAAAATGTCGACAATCCGGTCGACATACACCATTGCGTAGTTCGGGTCCGGCCAGAAGTGAGCGTTGAACGAGTGGGCGTGGCCATGTGCCTCGACGTCTTCGGCACTATCGGTTGCAATGATCTCCGACGACGGGATGACGTCAGCGAGCCCGACATGCAACGTCCCATCTGGATAGTTCATCGCTGCGAATGACGACACCACAGAGTTCAGGCCCATGCCGTTCTCGATGTAGACGTCCGCTCTCGCGAGAGCTTTGGCATCGTCTGGGACCGGCTGATACGTGTGGCCGTCAGCACCCATGGGCACCACGCTCACGACCTCCACACCGTCACCCGCCACTTGCGACACCAAGTCCGCGATCGGAGGATCCGACACCACGACGGTGAAACGCTCCCCTTGAGGAGCCTCGGACTGGGCAGCATCGTCCTGTTGGGACTCAGTCGTCGCCGATTCAGTCGCGTCGGAGTCAGAACCACATGCAGCCAGGATCAGGAGCGTCGACGCCAGGATTCCGGCGCGCAGCCGAGGTCGGCGTCCCGGAGGCCGAGGCGAGGGAGAAACGGGGGGATGAATACTGGACATGACTCATCAGTCCCGTCATCTCCCCGTAAAGTTCCATCCACTTCGAAGAAACCCGACGAACCGCCCTCGCGACCTGTTAGCACCCCCCGCCCATGACCGATCCCACCAGCGCTCTACTTGCCGCGCAAGACGGCGACCCCGCCGCCTTCGACCGGTTCGTACGACTCACCGTCAACGACATCACCCCCTACTGCCGCTACCTCGGTGACCGCGACCATCTCGACGATCTCGTACAGGACACCTACCTGCGAGCACTTCGCAGCCTGCACACATTCCGCGCCGACACCGACGCACTCAGATGGCTCCTCACCATCGCCAGACGCGCGTGCGCCGACGCCGTCAACCACCACCAACGCTCCAGACGAACCGAACTCACCCGACGCCCCACCCTCGACCACACCAACAGCGTCGAACTCGAACTCCTCCTCGACGACCTCCCAACCGACCAGCGCCAAGCCTTCGTACTCACCCAACTCCTCGGCTACCGCTACGACGAAGCCGCCGAAATCTGCGACTGCCCCATCGGCACCATCCGCTCACGAGTCGCACGCGCCCGAAACCAACTCGCCACCACCCTCACTGCGAGCCAAGACACCGCGTGACCACCGAACTCCGACTCGAAGTGACCCGCCCTCGAACGCTGTCTGTCGACGCTCGATAACCTTCACAAGGAATGGCCAGCCGGCCGAGCAGAACCGGCATTCGCGCGAAGTAAAAGACCATGGCGACCCGCACAGAACGCGCGCTCCGTAATCCGGTCGAGCACGGCGAGCACGCGCTGCACCGCGGCACCACGTAATCCGTCCCGCCGACCCGGCGGTGGGAGGTACGCAAGGCCGTCTTGTAATCTCGTTCGGCGATGAACTGAGCCGCGGTTCAGAGACCCGAGCGCGTGATCAAGCCGGTCGAGACGGACCGGGTAGCGAGCGCCGGCCAATTGCCGGGTCCAACGCCCATCAATCTGATTGAGTCCACGCGATGTCGGCGTTCGTCGCTTTGAACTGGAGGCAACGACCGAACATCGCTGCGGCGAATGACTGGAATGTCAGGCTGTCTCGGTTGTAGCGAACGTCGCCTGTCGATCGGTCAGCGAGCACGACGCAAGCCGCGTCGAGGAGACGCTCACGAACCATGCGATCGAAGAAGATTGCTGCACGGTCTGCTGCGCTGCTGTCCTTAAAGATCGGGTCCGACGGCCAGACGGCGGTCCGAGGAGCAGACACACGATTCCACGCTGCGTTGTCCTCGATCAACATGAAGTACCCGAGCCACGGACGCAGCGGCGAGTCGATGATGCCGCGCTCGACTGCGGTCCACACGTCGAGTGCTTGACCGAGCGCCTCGTCGGTTCGGTTGTTGAAGTTCTGTCCGGGGTTGTTCCCCACGATCGACTTCAGCTCGATGATGACGAGCACCCGGCCTTCGACGGTGACCACAACATCCCAGCTCTTGTCGCGCCGGAAGTAGCCCGGAACCGGCCGGCGCTTGACCTCCATCATCGAAGCGGGGATGCCGGCGTCGACGAGCACGTCGACCAACAAGAGCTCGAGCGCGTCGAGATGTCGTCCCCCGGTGACTTCGGCTCGAAGCCCCGTGTTGACGGCTCCGCTCTCGACCGACCGCTGCGCTTGCGAGGTGCGAACCTCCCAATAGGACGCAACCGCCGCTGCGACCTTCTCGGAGTAGTCAGGGAGTTCGTTCGCCATCAGCTTGCCGACACAACCACATCGTGCTCGATGCCGTAGAGGCGTCGTGCCACCCTGCTTGCGAGATCGCGATTGCGCGTTTCAAACGCTCGTTGGAGGTCGGCCCTATCCCGCTTGCCGATCGACGCCAGCTCTGGCACTCGGATCCGTCGGAGATACTGCGCCTGGAATCGGTAGCAGCCACCGCGCATCTTCACGCAGTATGTGGCGACGAACAGCTCGGCGATGTCGGAAAGCAGCAAGCCGCCGAGTACTTCGAGGTCCCAGTCGTCGGAGGTGATGAAGTACAGACCGTGGTGCGGGTACAGCTCGCCACGATCCAACACCGGCTGAATGAACGCTTTCAGTTCCGGGATAACCAACTTCTCTCGATCCTGGAGACCGGGCTCCACGCGATCGATCGTGCGGTACCAACTTCCCGGATTCTTCCGAGCTACGTGTCGGCCTCGAACGTCGGCGGACCGAGACTCGAAGTACTTCGCCAGACGTGGGTAGTCGTCGAGGTTGACGAGCCGACCGTCGTGCCATGGATTGACGAGATGGGTGCCAGACCACTCCGCCTCGCCGGTCGTCGTATCGCGGGTCATCAGGAGCGGGAGTAGGCGATCGGGCTCGACCAGGTTCGGATCGTCCGTCAGGTAGACCGAATCGGCTCCACTGGCCACACCGATGCCGACGCGGGTCCCAGTAGTCGGGTCCTGCAACGGTGGAAAGCGACGCTCGAGGTCAGCGACGAGCGCGAGGTTCGCCGGGTTACCCGACGGCCACGACAGTTCGGAGTCGAACCATTCGGGGAGCTTCACTGCGGACAGGGCTTTCGTGGACACGGACTTGCGGCGGGAGTTCACCCACTTCGCCAGCGACGGCGCATTCGCTTCACCGAAAGACTTTGTCGCGTTGGCGACCACTGCGGTCGACTGCTCGGCCCGACGGATCACCGTGACTGCGGGATACGCAGAGACTGATTCTTCGAAGGCGTCGACGTCGTGCATCGACACGATCGCCTCGACGGCATAGCTCGAAGAGACGAGCCGGCGGAGGTCCGCGCCGTACTGGTTGTGCATCCAGCGATCGGCGACAATGAAGCCGAGCACTCCGTCCGGCTTCAAGATCCGGAGGCCCATCTCGATGAAGCCGACGAAGATGTCGCTCCGTCCGCGCATCGTCGGACACGCCCGACGGTAGGCGGCGCTACGCGCAGTCGGTACGCCCTCCAGGCGGATGTAAGGCGGATTGCCGAGCACGAAATCCGCCACATCGTCGCCGTGCGAAGTGAGCAGAAAGTCGCTGCACTGGACGCAGTCCAGCGATATCGACTTGGCTTCGGCATCGCCCAGGCCCGCTTCGACAAGCGCTCCAGCGACAGCCTTCTGCGCCAACTCAGTGTTCGCCGTGAGGAGATCGAAGGCTCGGAGCGCGGAACGGATATCGGTCAACGGACGGTCGTGGATGCGACATGACTCGATCAGGCGCTCCGTCATCGGGGCGAGGAAGGCCCCCGAACCGCACGACGGTTCGACGGCGACCAGGCCGCCGAGGTCTTGATCGACAGTGAAGCCGGAGAGGTCGAGAATCAGTTCGACGACCCAGCGGCGCGTGAAGACTTCACCGTGCTCGCCTTTCTCGTCGATCTCGAACACGTGTGGGTCTACTTCCTGCCCCAAGTCGAGGCTCAGTTGTCTTTCTGCATACCGGCGGACCGCGGTCATCGCGTACCTCCAAACTACTCGTCGTTGATTGGGGTCCGCTGGAACCGAGGGTGATGTTCTCTTCCCGACCCATCATGACGGATGGGTGTCGCAGAGTTACTTGACGGCACTACGGCTCAAGGCCCGTCCCTCTAATCACAGCTGGTGGTTCTGCCTCGAGTTGCGGCAGCAGAGTTGGATGGACCTGTTCCGCCCAGTCGGTTACAGCCACGGTGAGGTGCGCAAGAGGTCACCGCCGGCGGGGTCGCTATCGGCCTTCATGATCTTGATGGCGTTGCCTGCTTCGACATCGACGACCGGCCCGCCGGCCGCCCATTCGCGCCGGGTCGAGAGCGCACCGTCGAGCTTTGCCAGCCGATCGCAACGAGTCTCGCTGCCGCTCCAGTGATGGAGAGAGTAAAACGTACTGATGCCCGATTCGCCACCATCAATCGCTGTGTGGGCGGTGTCAATTCTCTGTTGCGCCGGAGGGGCGAACACTCGCGATTGCGAACCTGATCGCCGACGCTCGTCTCACGCCGCCGGTCGTTCTTTCGAGTGACGACGACGTCGCCAACGTGCGCCATCTCATCAGCACCGAACGTCGCGGTCCCCCGGCCGACGAGATCTGCTCGGTCGCGATCCGGAGGCAGCCCCTGGTCGCGCAGTTGGTCGAGGAGGTACGAGATTTACTCCATGTATCCGCCTTGATTGGAACTCACCGCAATGCCCTGCACGTCTTCTTCGAGCGCGGCTCGCACGACTTCGTCGACACTGCGGTTGTGGCCCAGGTAGGTCACCTCTGCGTCCTGGGACTGCAGAATCCCTCGCATGACGTTGACCGAGGCGTTGTAGCGATCTAACAAGCTCGCCGTAGTAAACAACCAGACCGGGTTGGTAGAGAGATGAAAGGATGCGTCGTTTAGAAGATCCTTTCCGAAGGGTCAGGTGCGCAGAGGGCCCCGAAATTCGGCTACTACGAGCCGAGGCGGTTCGCTTCTCGCCACGGGATGTCTCTGTCGACCCGAGGTTCGCCAGGAAGTCCGAGGACGCGTTCACCGATGATGTTCTTCATGATTTCTGACGTCCCTCCTTCGATGGAGTTCGCCCTGCTCCGCAGGAACATCTGGCGACCCGAGCCGGGCGGGCCTTCCAGACCGATCCCCTCGGCCCGGCGGAGCGTGTAGTCGAAGTCGATCTGGCCGTTCGCTCCCAGGGCGTCGACGCAGAACTCATAGATCGCCTGGTTCGATTGTCCGAGCATCAGCTTGGAGATCGATGATTCCGGACCCGGTTCTTGACCTTCGCGACCAGAGCTCGCTCGCAGATCGGTGAGGCGCAGCGCCTCGGCGCGTATCCAAAGATCAGACAGCCGGTTGCGAAGTTCGCTTCGTCGCTCCTCGTGGGGGAGGTCATCCCACACTCGCAGGGCCTCGGCGATCGGGCCGGTACCGGCTTGGCGAATGCCGCTGGCTCCGCCTCCACCAACACTCGTACGCTCGTTCATGAGGGTGGTCATCGCGACCTTCCAGCCTTCGCCGACGTCGCCGATTCGGTCGGCGTCAGGGATCCGCACCTCATCGAGAAAGACCTCGTTGAACTCCGCCTCGCCTGTCACCTGACGCAGCGGTCGGACCTCGATCCCGGATGCGTGCATGTCCACCATGAAGTAGGTGAGACCCTTGTGCTTCGGCGCATCCGGATTAGTTCGAGCGACCAACATCCCCTTGTCCGAGAGGTGCGCCATGGTATTCCACACCTTTTGCCCGGAGACCACCCACTCATCGCCATCGCGGACAGCGAGCGCAGCCACGGCGGCGAGGTCGGAGCCTGCGGCCGGCTCCGAGAAAAGTTGGCACCACAAATCCTCACCGGTGTAGATCCGGCGGAGCGTTCGTTGCTGCAAGTCCTCGCTGCCATGCGATGCGATCGTCGGGCCAGCGAGGGCCGTGCCGAGAAACTGTTCACGGGGCAGTTCGCTTGCTCCAGCGGCAGCCAGCAGCGAATCGATGGTCGGTTGATGCGACGCCGGCAGACCGAGACCGCCGAGGTGCTCAGGGAACGACACCCAGGCCAAACCTGCGTCGTAGACCGCTCCGCGGAACGCTGTCTCGCTGACCGACCGAGGGTCCGATACCTCGAGCAGCTGCTTGACGGTCTTGTGAATGAACGCAACTTCTTTGTCTGACACGGATCAGGCCTCGTACCGCTCGTGCCGTTCGGCGAGCGCCGCGCCGAGTCCATCGGCTTGCACCTTGCCGAAGAATTCCAGGAACGTGGAGCTCTGGTGAAAGAGCGCATCGAGCGCCGCTCCGGTGTCCCACGATTCAAACATGCCCATGTTCTCGTAAAAGACCGATGTCGCTCGCTTCAGCACTTGCAAGTGTCCGACAGGTGTCCGAGCAACATCCGTCGCCAAGGCGTCGGTGAACGCATCGAGTTCGTCGTGCTCCACGACATGGTTGACGAGGCCCAATCGGTGAGCTTCATGTGCATCGAGCGACTTCGCGGTGTACAGCATTTCACGCGTCTTGCGCATCCCGATCAGCATCGGCCAGAGGAAGACCGTCGGCGGAATCCCCAGATCACGGCCTGCGGGGTGACCAAACTGTGCTCGCTCCGACGCCACGACGAGGTCGCAACCAGCAAGGAGTTCATTGCCGCCGGACAGGCACATTCCTTGTACCTGGGCAATGATCGGCTTGGAGAACTTCCAAAGGTCGATCCAGTATTGGAGGAGCGCTCTGATGTCTTCGTGATCTTGAATCGCATCGACGGTCTCCATGTCGGCGGGGTACTCATCAAAAATCCATCCGTCTGGTGTGATGTCGTAGCCAACGGTGAACACCTCGCCCGCCGCCTTAATCACGACCACGGAAACGTCAGGAGCATTTCCCTCTTCCATGATCGCCACGCGGAGATCGTCGAGAAGTTGGCGAGACAGCGCATTCAACTTGCTCGGACGGTTGAGGGTGATCTCGAGGATGTTGCCATCGCGTCGCACGATCAATGTTTGGTAGCTCATGGATGTCCTTCTTTGTCGTTTCGGTGTGGGTGGATTGGTGGTCGATCTCGGTGGGTGCGGTGCAACGCACTCGGCCACGGGGGGGGGCGCGCGCGTCCGACGGACGTCGCGCTCTGCGTTCTCTTCGTGGGAGATGGCTGCTGGTCAGGTCACCGTCTGCCGAGACCTCTGACAACTCGGCCGGGCAAGTTGCCCGTGGGCACGCCTGCATCCCAGGTCTGCTGACCAGCCTGGAACGTTGCGATGTAGCCATCGGCGTCTTGCAACAGCCGCCGTCCGTCTGCCGGCAGGTCAGTTGCCCAGCGCGGCGGCTTCAGCCGGAGTGCATCGAAATCGATCAGGTTCAGATCCGCCCGCGAGCCGGGTTGGATCGTTCCGCGGTCGGTGAACCCCCAAGCGTTCGCAGTCCGTTGAGTCTGCATATGCACTGCTCGCTCGAGAGACAGTCGACCGCCACGGTCACGGTCTCGGACCCAGTGGGTCAGCATGTACGTCGGCGCCGACGCATCGCAGATCAGGCCGCAGTGCGCACCGCCGTCCGCCAGACTGATCACCGTTTCCGGGTGCTTCATCATGTCGAATTGAGGTTCAAGGCTGCCGCTCGAATAGTTGAACAGCGGAATCATCAACCAGTCCTGATGGCTTTGCTCGACCAGGAAGTCGTAGAGATACTCCTCCGGTGAGCAGCCAGCCTGGTTGGCAAGATGTGCCACCGAACGTTCGGGTCCGGGCTCGTAGTCAGGCGGGTCGCCGAGTACGAAGATCTGGGTGTGATTCGTCAGCCTCGGCTTCCAGAACGAGTTCGTTATCGTGCTCGTCTCGTCCAGAATCCGCCGCTTGAACTCGGGGTCGCGCATCACCGTCAACTGTTCCGGTGTCGAACGTGCTGCGATCTCCTGAAAGGCAGGGTGGCCTGAGAATGGATGGATCTCACTCTCAAGGTTGATCAGCATCCCAACAGGACGCACGCCCACTCCGGCATGAATTTCCAGACCATCGGCGCGAGCCTCGGTCAGGAGGTCGAGGATTCGATAGATATTGTCCGGCGACAGGTCGTCTTGTACAAGGGCAAAGGCAACCGGAAGTCCACACTCATCGGCGATCTTGCGGAACCAGTCGAACTGCTGCGCCGGATCGCCGTCGGTCCAATCAGTGACAAGTTGGATCATGCCTCCGCCACCGGCACGAACAGCGCCTGCGAGGTCAAGCAGTTCCTGGAGCTCAACGAAGCTGCCGGGCACGGCGCCACCGTCGGATCCGAGGTGGAGCTTGGTGCGCGATGTCGACAGCCCGATGGCTCCCGCAGAGATTGCCTCGCGAACGATCGACTGCATCTGGGCGATCTGGTCATCCGTCGCGACACCGCGGACAGACGCCTCGACGCCCATGACATACGCGCGCACCGCGCTGTGTGGCAGCAGCGCAGCGACATCGACGGACCGTTTCGTGGACTCCAAGGCGTCGAGGTACTCGGGGAACGTCTCCCAGTTCCACGCCAGGCCTTCCCACAGTGCTGCACCCGGAATGTCTTCCACGCCCTCCATCAGAGTGACGAGCGCCCCACGATCGTCGGCTTTCACCGGAGCGAAACCCACACCGCAGTTACCGAAGACAGTGGTGGTCACACCGTGGGCTCCGGATGGCACGAGATGCGGGTCCCAGGTCGCCTGGCCGTCGTAGTGGGAATGGATGTCGACCCAGCCGGGCGTGAGCAGGCGGCCGTCGGCGTCGATTTCGCGGCGACCGACGCCGACCGACAAGCCGACTGCGCTGATCGACTCACCATCGATGGCGACGTCGCCGAACGCAGCGGCAGCTCCCGTGCCATCGACAACGTTCGCGTTTCGAATCACGATGTCATGCATGTTGGATCTCCCTCTGGAAAGTTGGGGTCATTTCTGCTCCCGACGTTCGTCGGAGCGGTCCTGAGCCCACGGCCGAATCGCCCGTTTGAGTAACTTGCCGGTCGGCCCCTTCGGGAGTTCGTCACCGAAGATGTGGAACTCTCGGGGAACCTTGTACGACGGCAGGGTCTGTTTACAGGTGGCGGCCATTTCGTCGCTGTCGACCGGCAGGTCTCCGCCGAACACTGCGACGATGCGTTCGCCATATTCGGGATCAGCGACCCCGACCACGGCAACCTCGCGACCCGCGAGCGCTCGACTGAGCACCTTCTCGATCTCGAGCGGCGCGACATTGAGGCCTCCGGTGATGATCAGGTCCTTGGCGCGGCCCGTGATCCAAAGGAATCCATCCGCATCGATCCGGCCGAGGTCACCGGTGTGAAGCCAACCGTCACGCATGCCGATCTCAGTCTCTTCCGGTCGCTTCCAGTATTCGCGCATCGTGGCGGGTGTACGGAGCAGGATCTCGCCTTCGCCTGCTTCGACCCGCGTTCCGTCTTCCTGGAGTAGAGCAAGCTCGGTGAACATCGTGGGGAGTCCCGCCGAACCAATCCGCTCGACTGCATGCTCGGGTCGTAGCAGTGTGATCAACATCGGAAACTCCGACATGCCGTACCCCTGCATGACTTCGACGTCAGGGAGTTCCTCGGTCACCCGCTCGAACAGAGGCAGCGGCACGGGCTCCGAACCGGTCAAAATGAGTCGGAGATTCGACTGCTGCAGGCGACTGAGCGCCTCTGAATCCTCGACGAGGCGTCGGAGCAGTGTCGGCACAAGAATCACCGTTGTGGGTTCCCACTCGGCGATTGCCGACGCCAGCTTGTCTGCTGTCATTGCGCCGAGGTCGGGCAGCACGATCGTGCCACCGGCGTACAGCGTGGCGAGTGTGACGCCGTGCAGTCCAGCTGCCCACGACATCGATGCGGTCACGAGATGGACGTCATCCGACCTCAGGCTGAGCTCGATGACTTGCTGCATCGAGTTCAACGTGATGTCGGTGTGCAGTCCAACGGCGGCCTTGGAACGTCCGGTCGTTGCTGAGCTGTAGTAGAGGCTGGCGATGTCCGAGGAGGCAGGCCCGGGACCGTCGAAAATGCCGTGTTCAAACAACGCCGACCAGTTCATCTGATTGTCGTGCTGCGGTTCCTCGGCCGTGCCGACGATCACGGTCCACGTGGCGATGCCGTTGGAGCATCGCGCGCCGAGTTCGGGTGTGGTGACAAGGACGTCGCACTCGATCTCTCTCAGGATGTCGTCGGCTTCCGGGCTGCTCGCCAAAACGTTGATTGGTGCCACGATCGCGCCGATTCGGGCCGTCGCAAGATATGCGACCAACCACTCGACCGAGTTGGCCATGAAGATAGCCACCTTGCCGCCATGTCCGAGTCCGGCATGCGCCATCCCGGCAGCGACACGATTGATCTCGTCGTCGAGCTCTCGGTAGGTGACGTCGCGTCCCGGTGTCCGGATCGCGACAGAGGTGCCACTCACCCGGGCGTGGCGTCGCAGCGGCAGGGTCAACCCACCGGCGACTCCTATTTGGTCATCGTTCATCGTTTGTCCCCTCGTGTTGTTCGTGCCCGGAATTCATCTCGCACCCACCCGGACGAGCCGCAGTGCCCACTTCCCGTGGAGCGCTCCGAGTTCGGTGGGATCAAGCGGCCCACCTGGCTGATACCAGCTGACCAGGTCCTTGGAGATCGCCACCATGCCGAGGACGAGATCGTGGATCTCGTCCGGGTCGACTCCGAACTCACCCTCTTTGATGCCATCGGCCAACGTCGACATCAACAGGTCAACAATGCGATTGCGATGATTTCGCACCCGTTCGAACGCGTCAGCGTCCAACGCGCCGAGCTCGCGTTCGGCAACCAGCGCCGTCCGGCGGTGATTGGCGTTGAAGGCGCTGAATGCGGCGACGAGGCTCGCGAGGCGTTCACTCGGAGTGCTCGCGTGTTGCATGACTTCGTCAAGCACCGCCACGAGTCGGGCGTGTGACTCTTCGACGATTTCGGCCAGCAGCTGCGGCTTGGACTGGAAGTAGACGTACACACCCGCTGCGCTCATACCCACCGCAGCAGCAATCTCCCGGGTAGTCGTCGAGTGGTAGCCCTTCTTCCAGAACGCGTTGAGCGCTGCGTCGAGGATGCGGGCTCGGCTTTCGACAGCCTGCGGCGAGGGGGTATCGGCGTGCATGTTCATGCGCCAAGGTACGCCTGGGTGACGGCGTCGCTGTCGGCGACTTCGCTGGAAGTTCCGGCGTGCACCACGGATCCGCCATCAAGGATGTAGGTCCGCGCAGACAGTTCGAGTGCACGCGCCGCCATCTGCTCAACCAAGAGGACGCCTGCTCCGGTTTCGGCAGCGATCGTCTCGATGAACGCGAACACCTCCTCACAGAGCAGTGGGCTCAGCCCCAGCGACGGCTCGTCAAGCAGCAAGTAGCGCGGCGCTCCGGCGACCGCTCGCGTCAACGCAAGCATCTGCTGTTGGCCACCGGATAAGAGCCCTGCTTGCTGGGTCCAGCGCTCCTTAAGAATGGGAAACAGCTCGAGGAGCCGATCGACAGCAGCGCGACCATCGCGTCCTGACTTGTTCGCACACGAGCCTGCTTCGATGTTCTCCGCAACGGTCATCGCCTGGAACAAGCGGCGCCCCTCGGGCACGAGCACCACGCCGTGGCGAGCGCGTTTCTCGGCACGCATTTTCGTGATGTCGACGCCGTCGATCAGGATCGAGCCGGTGCGGCAGGCCAGCGCTCCGGCAATCGCCTTGACCAGTGTTGATTTGCCGGCGCCGTTGGCACCGAGCAGCGCGACGATTTCGCCTTGCCCGACGGAAAGCGACACCTCGTGCAGCACGGTCGCGCGACCATAGCCAGCAGTGATGTTGACGACTTCCAACCCCTGTTGATCCGTCACTGATTTTGTCCAGACTCTCCGACGAGCGCTCGCTCGTCACGATGTGAATGTGTCGTAGACGGCCGTGGCTTACCCAGATACGAGGCGACCACCGCAGAATCTTGAAGCACTGCGTCAACACTGCCGGTTGCAAGGGTGGTTCCTTCAGCCATACAGGTGACTCGGTCTGCAACGGAACGGACGAGATCCATGTGGTGCTCAACGAGCACGACCGCAACACCGGCAGCCCGAATCGACTTGATGAGCTCGGCCAGGCGCATCCGCTCGTGCGGGTTCAAGCCGGCACCCGGTTCATCCATGATGACCAGCTGCGGCGACCCAGCAAGGGCTCGAGCGATCTCGAGCGAACGCTGCTGCCCGTAGGACAAGTCGCCTGCTGGCACCTCGTCGAAACCAGCCAGGCCGACCATGGTCAACAGATCGCCTGCTCGTTGAATGTCAACACGCTCCTGCCGGGCGATGGAGCGCAAACGCAGCGCTGCCGACCACAACGACCCAGTACCGCTCGCCGGCGCGCCGAGCAGCACGTTGCTGAGACACGGCCGTTCCAGGTCGATCAACGGCGTCTGGAACGTTCGTCCGATGCCGATCCTCGAAATCTCGAACGACTGGAGTTCTTGGATCTCGATCCCGGCGAGTTCTGCCCGTCCCGAGTCAGACCGGTACAGCCCGGAGATCAGATTGGCCAGCGTGGACTTGCCTGCCCCATTTGGACCGATCACGGCGTGGACCTCACCGCTGGCGACCATGAGGTTCATGTTGTGAACTGCCTGGTTGCCGCCGAAGCGTTTGCTGTAATCAGTTACCTCGAGGAGCAGCCTTCCGGTGGCGAATTCGCCATCTGGAGCCACGAGTGCAGCCGTGCCGGCGGTGCCGGAAACATCCTCGTCCGATGAATTGCCGATGAACCCGGATGAGTCAACTCGTGCCGACATCGCTCGAACAGATCGCGATCGGCGGCGTGCCGCGAAAAGGTTCGGGACCGTGCCCCAGATTCCGCGAGGCATCACCAAGAGCACAAACAGCATGATCAGCGAGACAAGGCCCTCCCCGGAGAGGTACCAGGTATCGCTGACGAAGCGCACCTGCAGCGACACGACGTCGTCAAGCAGCGACGAATCAGACAGCATCGCGACCGCGACCGCCCCCACAACAGGTCCGAGCAGCGAGCCCGAACCGCCGAGGATGACGGCAACGAGCAGATTCACGCCGAGGAAGAGTGTGAAGGACTCAGGCTGCAGGTGCCCGTAGAGAAGGAGGTAGAGAACGCCACCTGCGCCTCCGAAGACGGCAGCAAGCACAGACACTGCGATCTTTCGCTGCGAGACGTTGATGCCGACCTGGCTCGCCATGATTTCGCTGGTCTGGATCGCACGCAGAGAACGTCCCCACGGGCTCTGGGCGACGTTGCGATAGAGCAGGAAGGCGACGACCGCAGCGCCGATGACGAGGAACATCACCGTCGGGCGAGTGCCCCCGAACAGCGGCGGTTCGAAGCGATAGCCAAATATCTCGGGCGGGTCCACGAGAGAACTGTCATGGTCGGTCCGGTTTGGATAGCCCGACAGTCGTCCGAACCGTGGCAGCTCGACCAGCAGTCGATGAACCACGACAGCGAAAACGAGTGTGACCATTGCTAACTGCGGGCCGTGGAGACGCGCTGCTGCGACCGCAATGCCAGCACCGAAAATCCCGCAGATCACCAGGCTGAGCACGGCTGCAACCGCCCATGGCAGGTGGAAATCGGCACGTAAGTAGGCCGCCCCGTAGGCACCAAGTGCCACGAAAGCACCCTGGCCGAGCGAGATCAGACCCGAATAGCCGGACAAGAGGTTCAGTCCGAGGGCCGCGACCAGCGTGACCAGCATCAGACCGATCGTTTGGGTTCGAGCGAGATCTCGACCGTCCGAACTCAACGTGAAGAGGAGCATCACCGATGCGACCAGGAGGACGAAAAACGTGGCGCTTCGTGCTTGGACCCAGCGCATTGGTGTGTTGGTCATTGGTGTGTTGTCCAGCGCTGTGTCCATCAGACCTTGACCTCGACGTGACGGCCCAGCAGGCCCTGGGGGCGAAAGACCAACACCAAGACGACGAGGCCGAGACCAGCGACATCGCCCCAGGCTGCACCGAAGCGATAACCGGTCACGTACGTGGTGATGCCGTAGACCAGCCCGCCAACGAGGACGCCGGGCACCGACGTCAGGCCGCCGATCACTGCCACAGCGAACGCCCCGATCAAGAGCGCCAGCCCCATCCGGGGCGACAATCCCGCGTAGCTGGACCACAGCACACCGACGAGCCCGGCCACCGCCATGGCGGCAATCCAGGTACCGATGGCAACGGCGCGTGGCGAAATTCCGGCCAACGATGCCATTTCGGGGTCCTCGGAGACTGCCCGCATCTTCACTCCGATCGATGTCTTTGCCAGGATGACTGCAGCCGCAGCGACAACGAGGACGGCCAGTACGGCGATGAGTAGCAGCTGCCGGCTGAACGTCACACCGACCAACGTGGCGAATCCCGTTGCAGACGGCATGTCGAGGGCCTGCACCCGGGCTCCCCTGCTGTTCGTCAGCAAGTTGAGGAGGACGAACGAGAGCGCCACCGTGGTGAGCAGCCAACGCACGTCGTGCCCGCCCCCGCCGGCAAACGGACGCACCAAGACGTGGTACGTCACGCCGCCGAGCAGAGCCGGCACAAGAATCGCCACGCCGAACACCACGAATGTTGGAATCCACGACACGGAGAGCAGCGCGAGCGCCACGAATCCGGCGATCGCCATGAACTCACCGAGCGCGAAGTTCAGTGTTTTCGTGGTGATAAACGTGAGGACGAAGCCCAGGGCGACGAACGAGAACGTGAGTCCCGTCACCGCCCCGAGCAGTACCGATTGATACATCAGGAAGGATGGCCGAGAGAGACGATCTCACCATTCTTGCCGAATTCATGGAGGTACCACGTCGAAGCGACGCTGTCGTAAAGGCTCCGGTCCGTGGCGCCGAAGGGCGTCTCGAACAGCCGACCGTTGACATCAAACTCCGCAATACCTTCCAGCGCCAAGCGCACCGCTTCATAGTCCGTGGCATCACCGACTTCAGCAACCGCCTGTCCGTATGCGAGCGCTGCCGAATACGACGGGAACACGGCCGCACCGAGTTGTGCCGGTTCGCCGTAGGTCTCCTCGTACATCTCCATCAGGCCGGTGTATGCAGCACCGGTCAGATCACGAGGGTCGGGAATCACGATTCCCGCTCGCTGTTCAGGGGTGGTGAGCTCTGCGAACTCGGTCAAGATCGTCTGCGTTGCGATCTTGGTCTCGGGCTCGAAACCGACCTGCTCCATCGCCCGCATGAGCGATGCAATGTCGGAGCCGTTGCTGACGGCGATGAAGACAGAGTTGACTCCGGCGTCCTTCATCCGTCGCACGGCTGACGTGAGGTCCGGTGTCCCGGGCTCGAAGCCTTCCTCGGAGGCAATCTCTTGCCCACGTGCTTCTGCAGTCGTCTTCATTGAGTCGAGATTCGACTGGCCGTACCCTTCAGCTGAGTAGAAGATTCCCACGGTGTTCCCTTCTTTGAAGAGAAGATCCGCAGTCACGTCAATCGCCTGCTGATTGGTGTTCTGGAAGCGGAAGCCCCAGTTGGGCGAGACGCTTTCATCGAGAACCTGATCCGCAGCAGCGACCGAGATGAGCCACGGCCGACCAGCACGCTGGATGATCTCTGCAACCTGCAACGCCGGACCCGACTGGGCCGGGCCGAGAATTGCATCGACTTCGGTCTCATTGAGAAGCTTCTGGACCTCACGGGAGGCGACCTCCGGTGAGCCTTCGTCATCGGCCTCAATAATTTCGAGCCGAACACCGAAGCGCTCTTCGATTTCCGGGATCGCGAGCTCGAAGCCACGAAGTGATTCAGTGAAGTAGAAGGGCGCAATGCCGCTCTTGGGTCCCACCACGCCGACGGTGGCAGTAATGAGCTCGGCAGGTGCAGCGTCCTCACCTGACGCACTTGCGTCCGTCGTGACGGCACCGTCGACGGCATCGTCACCGGCGGCTTCGGTCGTCTCTCCGGTATTTGACACTTCCGCTGAACCGTCATCAGAACCACATGCGGCGGTGAAAGCCATCGCAGCGATCGTCAGGACAGCTAAATTTCGAAATGAACGAGTTGTTCCAATCATGTTCCCCATTTTCCCCTAGGTTGCTAAGCGCTTGCTTACCGCGCGATCCCAAGTATGCCGAACGTCACGAGCGGTTGTCAAGAAGATGTTTCGGATTCGTTCGTGCAGCCAGTGGCTGCGCTCGATCGCTGACGCCGACCCGTTTGCCCGGCCGGAGTTGCAGGTGATCAACACCAGGGGCTTCACGCACGTCGGCAGGATCGTCGGTCTGTTCAGGGTGTCGCTGCTGTACGCCAAGGTCCGTACCGAGCGTCGGTCCGCCACGGGCATCGTTCTGGGACGGTTCTCAGTTCACCGATCACGTGTCGAATAGCAGCACGGCATCGACGGACCTCTTCATCTGACCCCACGGACTGTTCTTGGGTCGACCTCACAACTCCAAGCCGAGTCTCCGGCTGGCGGTCGGCGGCGCGACGGTGAGCTGCGGGATGAGATCCGGCTGGACGCGTTCGGCCCAATCGGTGACAGCATCGGCGAGGTGGGTGAGAGGTTGCTGCAACTCGACGTCGTTGTGTGTCTTCATTACCTTGATGGCGCTGCTCAGTTCGGCGTCCACAACGGGTCCGCCAACGGACCACTCGCGCCAGGTCAAAAGAGCGACGTCAAGCTGGACGAGGCGGTCACGACGCGTTTGATGGCCGCTCCAATGGTGTACCGAGCGGAGCGTGCTGATCGACGACTCGCCACTGTCGATCACGGCACCGGTGGCGTCGACTTTCTGTTGTGCCGGTGCGGCGAGCGCTTTCGCTTCGTCGAGCCGGTCGTGCGCGAGCGTCAGTGCTTCGTCGGCTTGCTTCGCCTCGCGTCGGGCAGCCGGACGCTTCACTCGGCCGGCGCGATCCAGTCGGCGGTGAGCTGACCACACCTCCTTTTGAGCGTCATCGATGACCTGCTGCGCCTGGTCGATCGCCGGCCGGAACGGTGCCATCGCTCGCTGGGCTGCGACGAGGTCGCGCTTCGCTGCGGCGACGCCGGCATGAGCGTCGTCGACCTGCTGCAGCTCAACATCGACCTCGACGTTCGCTGCCGCAAGTTGATCGGCGACATCTGAACGCAGATCGGCGAACCACGATGGCATCGCGCAGCGAATTGTGCGCTTCGGCCGGTGCGGTGCAGCTGCCCTTTCCATCTCGGCAAGAAGCCGGCGTTGCGTGGTGGCGGGGACGTCGGCTCGGTCGCTGGAGAGCACGTACCGGAGGATCTCTCGTGCATCGTCGAGGTCGTCGGTTTCGGTGACAACGAGGATCTTGTTGTCGTCCCGGCCTCGGGTCGCTCCGACGTACAGACCTCGCTGCGTCGTGGCGACCGTTGCGAGTTCTATGCCGAAGTCGACCGTGTCGCCCTGGTTGCCATGCTCGGTCGATGCGTAGCCGAGCCGGACGTGCTCACTTGCGTAGTCAGCTGGCAACGTCACGGTGCCGCTTCCCGCATTCGATGACACGGTGAGTGAGCCCTCGCCTCCGACCGCTTCGACGGTCCACGATTCGCGATTGCGTACTGGCTCGCCACCGCTCGTTTCGAGTCGACGATCGTTCTTGCGAGTGACGACAATGTCGCCGACGTGCGCCGTCTCACCGGAGCCGATCGTCGCGGTCCCACGGGCCGACGAGATCTGATCGGTGGCGGTCCGCAGGTACTGAATGACGCCGTTGATCTTGTCGACGTGTTCGTTGGTCGACGCAGTGATCGCGATCGTGCGGCCATCGCCGGTCGTGTCGAGCCAGGTCTTGGCGATGCGGCGAAGATGATCGTCGAAGGTGCCAGCAAAGATTCGCCCATGCGCGAGATAAGTGTCGAGGCCACGCGGATCGCCGTGTCGCAGTTGGAGGGATGCGGCGGCTTCCCACGGTGCGTGGAATCGGTGGATGCAGTCGAGTTCGATCGCGCGTCCGTTGCGACAGAGTTCGTGGAACATGCCACCTCGGCCGACGGCTTGAAGTTGGTGATGGTCGCCGATGAGGACGAGTCGCCAGTCCTCGCTGGTGGCGAGCGTGACGAGTCGATTGAGGTCCGAGGTGCCGACCATTCCGCTTTCGTCGACAATCACGGTTGAGCCGGGCGGAAGGTGGTACTCGGTGAGCGGGCCTCGGTCGGTGCGCTCCCATTCGTGGAGCAGCTTGGCGAGGGTGTCGGCTTGCAGCCCGGTCTCTCGCTTGAGGACATGGGCGGCCTTCGCCGAGGGCGCGACGCCAAAGACGTATCGGAAGTTGCTCTGGAGGTCGGCGACGGCGTTCCGCAGCGTGGTCGTCTTGCCGGCGCCGGCGGGTCCAACGGCCAGGACGAGTCGGTCGTACCCGGCGACGGCTCGTGCGACCTCGGCCTGCATCACGTCGAGGCCGTCGACGTCGACACTGTGCGACGGCATCGGGTCGGCAGCCTGTGCGTCAATGGCCCACGAGATGATGAAGTCCTCCTCGGCGAGGATGCGCTCACTCGTGATGTGCCGTGAGACTGGAGGCGCGGCGAGTGACCGACCGTCGGACGCTCGGCGCGGTCCGCCACCGCCGGTCGGGTCGAGTTCGATGCACTCCTCCATCACCGCGTCGCACGCTCGCTCCAGGCTGGCCGCCCAACGCTCGCCGTCCTGCGAGGCGACCGGGCGCTTGAGGTCGCATACCGCCTTCATGATGTCGGCGCGGTTCCACGCCGAACCGTTCGACGACATGTGGTTGATGACATCGTGCGCGGTGAGCGGGTCGACGCGCCGGCCGGCGCTGACGCGGGCGGCGAAGAGACGTGCTTCGTCAAGGAGGTCGTGCCCCGACCAGCCGAGGTCGTGCGCCTCATCAACCCACCGGGTCGTCAGATCGGCGACACCGGCACCCGACTTCTTCTGCCGAGTATCGATGACCGCCTCCCGCGTCATCTTGGCGACTTCCCAATCGGACGGGTCGCGGGCCTCTCGCTCGATGAATTCGTCGATCTTCGGTTGGAGGGCGTCCTCCATCTGGATGGTGCGTTTCGAGAACGTCCGCAGCACATCCTTCGGGATCCCGGCGATCTCGGCCTGGCCGTTCACGATCGGCTCCCACTCAAACCCGAATCGATGGGCGAGCTCGTTGCGAATGACCGACTGGTAGATCCCGCCGAGCATCCGCTGGAACTCCTTCATGTACTTGCCGTCGAGCGCCATCCAGCGACCGTCGGCGGTGCGGACCTTGTTCGAGATGACGCAGTGAGTGTGGAGGTCGGGGTCGTCGGCTCGCGAGGTCGTCTGTCGGAACTTGGCCACGATGAGGCCACACGAGTCGGGGTGGAGTCGGACGCCCTTTCCCGCTCGTACTCGCGTGGTCGATCCGAAGCGTTCGAGGTGTGCGAGCGCTGCCGTCACCGCGATGTCGTGCGCCTCGAGGAATTGCTCGTCCTGCGTGAGAGCCCACAACACGCTGATCGACTTCGGCGCGGAGAACGTTGCGTCGAAGCCGGCGACGGCCTTCTCGACGTGCGTGCTGTTCGTCATCTCGCGATCGCTGAATCGTCGGCCGAGCTGTGTCCCCGAGACTGGGTCACGGCCTTCGAGAAGGGCGAGGAGATCATCGTGAGTGACCTCGCCCGCGAGGCCGAAGGCGTCAGCCTGCTTGCCGGTCCACACTCCTGGGACCTCCCCCGGAGCCTGCGTTAAATAGTCGGCGTAGTACTCGGCGGAGGCCCCTGCGTGGCTGGCGTAGACAGTCGTTACTCGCAGCATTTCGAGACCCGATCGTGTTTGGGCACTTGTCTGAACAGAAGAAAAGAGCGGGGAATGAAGGACGTCATGGAAGGGGACCTCAGCCCGACGGCAGCAGTGAGAGCTGCTGCGAGGGGGACGGGACTCGACGCGACGGCCGAGAGGCGGAGCGACGAGGCACAGCGGGAAGAACGGCGACATGAACAGCGGAGGCTTCTGGAGCGAGGCGAAGAATCGACGGGTCGACGGCGAGGCGATACGAGCCTGAGGTGAACTGGCCCGACATCGAGCGCGACTGCAGCGGCTCGATGAAGCCGGCAAGGCGCAGAGCGGTGACTGCTCGATGCGCTGTGTTCTTGGCGACGCCGAGATGCTCGGCGAGTTGGCGGACAGACGTGTTCGCCACGTCGCCGTCGCCGTTCGGACGGGCCTCGGTGACGAGGGCTTCGAGCGCAGCCCAAGCGAGTGGGCCGAGCGAGCGCCTCGTCTCGTCGGCCATCGGGCCGAGCCGGAGCGAGTCCCGATGCTGATGGCGGTCGGCCGTCATGACGGGGTTGATCAGTCTGCGGTGACTGGCGGTTCGCCGAAGCGCTTGATGACTGCCCACAGCGGTACTCGCTTGAGCGAGCCGAAGCGGACGCACGGGATGCCGGACTCGCCCCCGGTGGCTTCCCACTCGGTGGTCAGCTCGTAGGCATGCGTGCGACCGATCTGCAGCAGCTTGGCGGTTTGCGGCACGGTCAGGAACGGGGGAAGGTCATCGAACACGGTATGTCTCCTTGTTGTGTGGAACAACGGGGGACAATCCTCGCGCTACGTGATACCGTTGTCAAGCACAACAACACGCAGTGGGAGCATTCGGCATGGTCCGTTCGAGGAAAAAGACAGAAGAGACCGCATCGGCCCGGCCGACATCGACGGGTCTCGACGTCAATGCGGTCGTCTCGTACAACGTGAAGGCGATCCGCGAGCGGCGCGGCTGGACGCAACAATCAGTCGCCGAACGCCTGGCGCAACTCACCGGTCACCAACTTCCGCAGGCGTCGATCTCTGCGATGGAGCGAGGATCGGATGGCGATCGACGTCGGCGCTTCGATGCGCACGAGCTGTACTTGCTGTCCGTCGTGTTCAACGTGCCGATCGCCTACTTCTTCATCCCGCCACCCGGCACCGGTTCGGAGAGACTTGCGGACACCGGCCAGGAGGTCAGCAAGTTGTACGCAGCCTTGCTCGGCCGCGAGGAACAACTCATCCCACTCGACGAGCGACTCAAGGAAATCCAGATCAACAACCCCGAGGAGAGCGATGCGATCCTCGCCGCGATTCACGGGACAACCGAGCCGATCGAGAACTGGCACGCCAGCTTCCGGATCTGGCGGAAGCGTCGCCTCGACGACCTGGCGAGCCAGTACGGCGATCGCCTCGACGAGGTCGCATTGTTCCTCAAGGAGTTCGCAACGAAGATCGAAGCAAGCGGCCCGGCTGGCTACCTGCAGTGGATGGCACACCGCCAGGGGGAGACACCGATCAACGATCCGGATCTCGAAGACGAATTCCCATCCGAACCAGCTCAGGCCCAACCGAAGGAGTAGTCATGCGCGGCACGGTCACGAAGAAGGGCAACAAGTGGTGCGTCATCATCGAGCGCCCGCCTGACCCGCTGACGGGCAAGCGCCGGCCGCAGTGGCACTCCGGATTCAAGACGAAGAAGGAGGCCGAGCGTGCACGCATTGACCTACTCTCGAAGCTTGACCGCGGCGAATACGTCGAGCCCTCACGGCAAACGCTGGCCGACTACCTCGTCGAGTGGCTGACGGCAATCGAGCACACGGTGCGCCCGTCGACGTTCGACTCGTACAAGCGCAACATGCACAACCACGTGATTGACCACATCGGCACGACGACCCTGTCCCGCGTCGACGCCGTCACGCTGAATGGCCTCTACGGAATTTTGCTCACCTCTGGCCGACGTCGCCCGTCGCAGACCGGCCGCGGCTACTCGCCTGAGATCGTCGACCGGGCCATCGAGCTACGCAGTCTCGAGTTCTCGCTGGCGGAGACAGCCGAAATCCTGCAGACCGAATTCGAGGAAGCTGCGGCACTCAACAAGAACACGCTCAACTCGCTCCTTCGTCGCCGAGCCGCTGCGCCGGCTGTGACTGACGAGAAGCCGAAGGGCCTCGACCGGCGGACGGTCAACTACATCCACACGATCCTGCATCGTGCGCTGAAGGACGCTGTCCGCTGGAGCCGTCTGGCTCGCAACCCAGCCGACGCCGCCGATCCGCCGAGAGGTGGTCCGAAATCTGACGGCGTTCATGCATGGGACGCGGCGACGCTTCGATCATTCCTTCAAGCCTCACGCGAGTCGAACGATCGACACCACGCGCTGTGGGTGCTGCTCGCCACCACTGGCATGCGACGAGGCGAAGCACTTGGTGTCCGTTGGAGTGACATCGATCTCGACGCCGGCCGGCTTCGAGTCGTGCAGACGATCACGCAAGTTCGGAGCAAGGTCGCTATTGGCGAACCGAAGACGGCGAAGGGTCGCCGCTCGATTTCGCTGGACGACGGCACCGTCGCTGTCCTCCGCGCACACCGCAAGTTGATGCTCGAGGAGCGACTACTCGTCGGTCCCGACTTCAACGACGAGGGTTTGGTCTTCCACTACCCCGACGGCTCGTGTCTCCGGCCCGACGCAGTGAGCGCTCAGTTCCTCCGACGGGTCAATCGTCAGGGTCTCACCCGCCTCACGCTCCACGGCCTCCGCCACACGTGGGCGACACTCGCTCTCGAACAAGGCATCCATCCCCGAGTTGTCCAAGAACGCCTCGGTCACTCCACGATTGCGATCACGCTCGGGATCTACAGCCACGTTGCGCCCACGCTTCACGACGAGGCAGCGGCGAGCGTTGCAGCCGCGATCCTCAACTGACGTCAGTGAAGATCTGTTGCGGACGTACCGGCAGCGCGCTGGACTTAGGCGCCACTTTCGACCATGTGCCTCGATCCGTTCAGAATCTCGCTGTGTTCCTCCGAAATGCCACATGGAGTAGCCACCGAGCTCCAAGGACTTCTTCTCGAACGTTGCCAGCAGCACCACGGTCCTGGCGCCTACACGTGTCCACGTGACACCATTGGAGAGTGATGCAGTCCGACCAAGTCCCTCAACGCAGTCATCGAAATGGTCGTATTAGATGAGAGGGTCGACGAGATGGTGGCTGCTCGGCGATCTTCTTGTGTTGGAACACCTCGCCAACGGAGTTGGTGCAAAGCTCGGGTTGATTGAACCACTTGCCGTGGCATTGCGCGGCCACCCATTGGTTGACCGATGCACGATTCTGAGCGGCGACGGCGATGCAGCGTGCGAGGAGGCCATCGATGGGCACATGATGCTCATTGGCATGGCGGAGCACAAGGGCTTTGGAATGGTTCGCAGCCAGCCCCAAGATCGTCAGCGACTGATCGATAGCGACGAACCATACGCATTCGCGAGGATAAACAGGAGCGTCTACGAGCGCGTAAGCGTCATAAACTTGGTGCACCCCCCTGAGTGCAGCATCCGTGGGGGCCTGGTGGTTGACGATCACAGAGATCCCGTCGTTCTTCAAGACCTCCGTGGGTTCGGAACGGTTGAACGAGATCGGGCTGCGGTCGAGGAGGATCGGGAAGCGGCCGAGGCAAAAGTGGCCGCTCAAGACCACCAACATTTTCGTGCGGTTCAGGAAGTAGCAGCAGAGTTACGACGTCAGGAACAGGAAGCTCTGGCAACCGACTTCGAGGGTGCGACCGATCAGGACTCCGACGGCCCGATCGAGGCGTTGGGTCATCGGACAATTCGGGAACGCGGGACCGTGGTGGCAGAGTGGTGGCGACCGGACGGACGACCCACCGGCGGACCCATGACTAGCGACTACGGCGACGTGATCGTCAGATGGGTCGACGGCAGTTACTACTATCTGCAGGTCAGCGACTCCAGTCACTACCTCGTTCCGCTCGGCGACTACGAGAGTGAATGGAAGGCCGAGAACGCCGGGATGCTCCATTCGCTTTACGACCTTGAGGAGCGCACCATTCTTGACGCCGACGACGAGGCGTCTTCGTAGCGCTGGCCCTGAATTGGTGCCGTGCCAAATCGAAATCAGCGGTCCTTGCGCATATCTCCTTGCGCCCGTGTCTCCTTGCGCCGTGCCCTTACGCCCGTGTCCTTGCGCTCGCAACGTTAGAAGTCCGTTAGAAGTCGACCCCTAGACGCGAAGAAATCCCTTGCGTAGCAAGGGATTTCTTGTGCGCGAGGGGGGACTTGAACCCCCACGCCCTTACGGACACCAGCACCTGAAGCTGGCGCGTCTGCCATTCCGCCACTCGCGCAAGTGGAGGCTGAACGATAACCGGGCGCGTCCAGGATCTCCACGCGCAATGTCCGCTTTTGAACCCTTCGCGAAGGGATTCACGAAGGGACACACGAAAGGACACACGAAAGGACACCCGAAAGGGCACAGGAATGCAACAGGGGAATGGGACACTTGCGACAGCCGAGCGGGGCGCGAGCGAAGTATCCTCGCAACCCTCATGGGATTGCAGTCAATGGAGAGGCGCCTGGAGCGTATGGTCGAGGGTGTGTTCACTCGTCGTACCCGCGGATCCATCCGTCCAATCGAACTCGGCCGCCGCCTCGTACGCGAGATGGACGACAATCGCAACGTCGATGTCAAGGGCCGTCGCATCGTCCCCAACGACTTCACCGTCCTGCTGAGCGCCACCGATCACAACGGTTTCAACGACATCGAAGACGCCCTCATTACCGAACTCGCCGAAGCCGCACGCGAGTACGCCCGCGAGGAGAGCTACCACTTCATGGGCCCGGTCATTGTCAGGTTGATGGTCGACAACAACTTGAAGACCGGCCGATTCGGCGTCGTCGCTCAGCTCAAGCAGGCCGCCGGCGGCCTCGGCGCCGGCTCACTCGTCCTACCATCCGGCAAACGTGTCACCCTCGGCGAAAACGCCACCACTGTCGGCCGGTTGCCCGAATGCACGATCTCGATCAACGACACAAACGTCAGCCGTAACCACGCCGAGATCCGCACCGGCACGAAGGCGTACATCGCCGTCGACCTCGGGTCGACCAACGGCACGATGATCAACGGCGTACGCATCGTGGGCGAACAGCGACTCAACGACGGCGACATCGTCAGCTTCGGCTCGACACACGTCCGCTTCGAGGCATCTTGAGCGCGAGCGTTCAGGTGCTCGCGCAGGGAACGCAGCGGCAGCGATGACCGACCAAATCCTCAACATTTTGAAGTTCGCCCTCCTCGGGCTGCTCTACCTCTTCTTTGCTCGCGTGCTCTGGGCCGTATGGAGCGAAGTCCGCACACCGAAGCAACATGCCATTCAGGCCGGGCCACCACAGCAGCGTCGAGACAACGCACCTACCGGGAAACAACGACAGGCACAACAGCGGCCAGCCCAACAGTCGCGCAAGGCGCAGAAGGGCCGCTCGGGCCGCTCCAGCCGCGTCGGCCGCCTGGTGATCCTCGAACCGCGAGCGCGGCGTGGCACCACGGTGGCGATGGCCGGCGAGATCACGCTCGGCCGCGATCCGAGCTGCTCGTTCACGATCGATGACGACTCGTTCGTCTCACAATTGCACTTTCGCATCTACGACTACGAAGGCCAGCCAATGCTCGAAGACCTTGGGTCGACCAACGGCACGTTCCACAACGGCAACAAGATCGTGGGCGCCAAGCTCCTCCATACCGGCGATCGCATCCAGGTCGGCACCACCGTGATTGAGGCCCAATAGTGGCCTCACTCAACTGGGGATCGGCCACACACGTTGGCCAGATCCGAGCGCAAAACGAAGACAATCTCGTTGCAGTCGACGGTGTCTTCGTTGTCGCCGATGGCATGGGCGGCCACGAAGCCGGTGAAGTCGCGAGCCAGATCGCGGTCGAGCGAATCCGTGCCGACCTCGACGTCGATGGCCTCCCCGAAGCCAGCACCGTGGTCGACTCGATCTCGAATGCGAACGGCGACATTTTCCGTGCGGCGATCGCAAACCCTGGCCAGGCCGGCATGGGCACCACGGTCACTGTCATTGCGGTGATCGGCGACAAACTCGCCGGGCGCGGCGCGCCGAACCTCGACGTCAACGACGACGGCAAAATGACGCCGATCAGGGCAGCCGAGCCCTCGGAGGCACTCGTTCTCGCCAACGTGGGCGATTCACGCACCTACCTGCTGCGCCATGGCCGGCTACGGCGCGTCACGGTTGATCACAGCTACGTGCAGGAGTTGGTGTCGACAGGCCACATCTCCGAAGACGAGGCCCGCACCCACCCGCGCCGCAACATCATCACCCGTGCACTCGGTATCGAGCCCGACGTCAAGGTCGACTGGTGGACGCTGCCCCTGATTCGGGGCGACCGGTTCCTGCTCTGTAGCGACGGCCTTGTCGACGAAGTGGCCGACCCCGACATCCTCGAGACGATCACCACCCTGAAGGACCCACAAGAGGCGGCCGAGCGTCTGGTTGCCCAAGCCAACGAAGCCGGTGGCCGCGACAACATCACCGTGATTGTCGTCGACGTCCTCGAAGGCGACGACCCGCCAGACCCGACGTTGGAGATCGACGTCGTTCCCCTGTGGGCCGATGACGTCGATCCGACACCGGCAGGCAGCCTCTCGATCGACGCCGACAGCGACACGAATGCGCTTGAGGCCGCTACCGGCGAACCTGTCGAAGGCAAGAAGAAGCCCGACCGCGGCCCGAAGCGGTTCATTCTCGCAATGGTGCTCGCTGCAGCGATCGTGATCGGTTTCGCGGTCTTCGCTTCCTGGGCGCGCCGCGGCTACTACATCGAGTTCAACAACGATGACGTCGCCACCATTTACAAGGGCCAGACCGGCGGCGTGCTGTGGTTCGACCCAACGATCGACTCGGGGGGCCCAGCCCGCGGCATTCTCGACGACGACACCATCAAGGCAATCGAGGCCCGCCCTCGCTTCAGCACGCGTGTCGACGCAGTCGAGTTCATCACGACAATCCCGCCGACCTCGACGACAACGACGACAACGACGACAACGACGACAACCGTGCCACCCACGACGGTCAAAGTTGTTGCGCCGACGAGCGCCGTCACCTCCACCGTGGCGACAAATACACCTTCGACAACTGCACCTCGCACAACTGCACCTCGCACCACCACGGCAGCCGCGACCACAACGGTGCCCTGATTGCGATGGCTGACGGACTGATCGACGATCAACCCAGCCATCGAAGGCGCTCGCCCATCGCCGCACGGCGACGCAATACCGAACTGACGCTGATCGTCATGGCGGGATTGATCACCGCTGTCGCCTACGCCGTCGCCGCACTCGGTACGAACGCTGAAATTCCGCCGGGGATCGTCGTGTTCGTCGGCATCCTGCTCGGCCTGCTGGTCTGCGCACACATCGTCGTGCGTCTGGTTGCACGCGGCGCCGACGGCACGCTCCTCCCCCTCGCCGCACTCCTTCACGGCATTGGCTTCGTGATGATCACGCGCCTCGATGACCGCCTCGCCGGCCTCCAAGCCACATGGAGCCTGATGGCCATCGGGATCTTCGTCGGCACCCTGCTGTTCGTCCAACGCACGACCGACCTGGCCAACAAAAAATGGCTGTTCTTTTTCGCCGGTGCGTTCCTGCTGCTGCTCCCAATGGTGCCAGGCGTCGGCCAGACATTCAACGGCGCACGCATCTGGGTGAGCATCGGCCCAATCAACTTCCAGCCCGGTGAGTTCGCCAAGATCGCGCTCGCCATCTTCTTCGCCGCCTACCTCGCCGAGCGACGCGAGTTGATCGCTGCGAAGACCTGGAAGGTTGGCCCGTTCTACCTCCCCGAGCCGCGCTACATCCTGCCGATCATCGTGGCATGGGGATTCGCCGTCGTCGTCATGGTCGGCGAGCGCGACCTCGGCTCATCGCTCCTCTTCTTCACACTGTTCGTCGTGATGATGTGGGTCGCCACCGAGAACGCCGGCTACCTCTTCGTCGGCGCGATTCTGTTCGGCGCAGCGGCCTGGTTCTCGTGGTCGAACTTCACGCACGTCCAGACTCGCGTCAGCAACTGGATCAACCCATGGGACGACCCGCTCGGTGGGGGCTACCAGACCATCCAGGCGCTGTACGGCCTTGCCGACGGTGGTCTGCTCGGCACAGGCCTCGGCCGCGGCAACCCCGGCCAAGTCCCCGAAGCCCAAAACGACTTCATCTTCGCCTCGATCGGTGAAGAGTTTGGGCTCATTGGCGCGACGGCGATCCTGATGTCGTACGTCCTCATCGTGGGTGCCGGGCTGCGCACTGCATTGCGCACCGATCGCACGTTTGAAAAGTTGCTCGCCACCGGCCTCACGACGATCGTCGGCGTCCAGGCATTCATCATCATTGGCGGCGTCCTCAAAGTGATCCCGCTCACCGGTATCACCCTCCCGTTTGTCAGCTATGGCGGCTCGTCGCTCCTCTCGAACTACATCCTCCTCGCACTCCTGATCCGAGTCAGCGACTCCGCGGCGCGCCGCCTGGGCGAACTGCCAGACGACCCAACCACTGGCGAGCGCTGGAAGGGGTGGAGGCTGTCGCGTCGAATCCGTAGGGCGATCAAACGCGGCGAGACCCCCGCCGACTTCGTCAAGGCCGTGTCGTGAGTAACGCCAAGCCGACGGGCTGGCGCGCCCGCCTCCGAGACTGGCAACTGCGACTGGGGCTCTCCCGTGATGCTCAGCCCCAGCGCGGGCGCAGCAATGAAGACATCGCACGTGAGCAGTCACACGAAGTAACACCGAGCGGAGAGCAGTCGTGAATCAGAAGATCCGCCAGCTCGCTGTCGGCCTCATGGTCTGCTACGTCGTCCTGTTCGTCGCACTCAACTACTGGCAGGTTGGCCAGAAGGAAGAGCTCGACGCGAAGTTCGACAACACGCGGCAGGTTCTGCGCGAGTTCAACCGACCGCGCGGCAACATCATTTCGGCCGACGGCGTGGTCGTTGCACGGTCCCTTCCGGACACCACCAACGAGAATCTCGACTTCGTGCGCGATTACCCGACCGGCGATGTGATGTCGAACGTCACCGGCTATTTCACGAAAGACTTCGGGTCGACCCAAGTCGAGCGACAGTTCGGCGACGTGCTGGTCGGCTCGACCGCAGCGCAGCAAGTACGCGGTCTCGGCAACCTCCTCGAAGGCGCCGTCGACAACTCGGGCACCGTGCAGCTCACGCTTCGCCATGACGCCCAGCTCGCTGCAAAGTTTGCCCTCGGTTCTCGCGAGGGGTCGGTCAGCGTCATCGATCCAAACACCGGTGCCGTCATCGCCATGTACTCGAATCCCTCCTATGACCCCAACGATTTCGTCGGTGTGCCATTTGAGGAGGCCCAAGACGCGATCACCGCGCTCCAGAACGCCGACGGAAACCCGCTGCTGGCCAACGCCTACCAAGAGCGCTACATGCCCGGATCGACCTTCAAGGTGATCACGACCGGCATCGGTCTCGAAGCCGGCGTACTCACCCGTGAGACAAACTTTCCACGTGAGCGGCAGTACGTGCCGCCACAGACCAACGATCCAATCAACAACTACAACGGCAGCGAATGCGGCGGAGACATGGCCGAAGTGTTCCGAAAGAGCTGCAACATCCCGTTCGCCAAGACCGCGATCGAACTGGGCGTCGACCGATTCATCGCCGGCACCCAGAACTGGGGCATCGGAGAACAGCTTCCGATCGACTTGCCACGGGCTGCAACCTCAACCATCGGCAACACAGAGAACCTCGCCCAGACCCTGCCGCTCCTTGCGATCCGTGGCTTCGGGCAGAGCGAAGATCAGATGGTGCCGCTGCACATGGCAATGGTCGCCGGTGCGGTGGCAAACGGCGGCCAGATGATGACCCCGTACGTCGTCGATGCCACGTTCGACCGGGCCGGCCGGCAACTCGACCGCACCTCCCCGAGCGTGTGGAAAACCCCGATCTCACCCGCGACGGCGGCGCTCGAAACCGAGTTCATGATCGGCGTGGTCCAGTCGGGCACGGCCAGCTGCTGCATGACCCTCAATGGCGGCATCCAAGCAGCAGCGAAAACGGGCACCGCCGAACTCGGTATCGAGAGCAACCCCGACCTCTCCCATGCGTGGATCATTGCGTTCGCTCCCGCTGAAAATCCGCGATTCGCGATCTCAGTCGTACTCACCAACGTCCAGTCCACGCAAGACGTGTCGGCCACGGGCGGCCGTCTGGCTGGCCCGATCGCCAAAGGCATGCTCGACTTTCTCCTCACCGGCCAAGGAGCCACATGATGCGCGAAGTCTGTGTTGCCCCGTCCCTCGATAGTCTGGCGAATCGCCTTCGGGCGGACTCTCTGACATGAGCAACAACGACGAAGCAACGGTCATCAACGACCGATACGAGGTCCACAAGCGGATCGGACGCGGCGGTATGGCCGACGTCTTCTCCGCGCGCGACCTGTTGCTCGATCGCCAGGTCGCCATGAAGGTGCTCTTCCCGCAGTTCGCAACCGACGAAAACTTCGTCGAGCGGTTCCGGCGAGAAGCGCAGTCGGCAGCCAACCTGTCGCATCCAAACATCGTCAACGTGTACGACTGGGGCAAGTTCGAGGGCACGTACTTCATTGCGATGGAAGAGGTGCAGGGTCGAACCCTCGCCGACATCTTGAAGGCAAACAAGCAGCTCACCGCCAAGCAGGCAGCTGAGATTGCCAGCGAGGTGGCCGCAGCGCTCGGCTTCGCGCACGACGGCGGCGTGGCCCACCGCGACATCAAGCCGGCCAACATCTTGATCGGGTCCAACGGCCAGGTGAAGGTCGCCGACTTTGGCATTGCTCGTGCGATGAACGCTCCAACCGAGGCCAACCTCACCCAGGTTGGTTCGGTCATGGGCACGGCCACGTACTTCTCGCCCGAGCAGGCTCAGGGCGCTCAGCCCGACCCGCGCAGCGATCTGTATTCGCTCGGCATCGTCATGTACGAGATGGTCAGTGGCCGGCCACCGTTTACCGGTGAGAACCCGGTCAGCATCGCCTACAAGCAGGTGCACGACGCACCGCAGCCGCTCGTCCAACTCGTCGCCGACGTACCGCGGGCGTTTGAAGCGATCGTCGCCAAGCTGCTCGCCAAAGATCCCAAGCTGCGCTACCCGAGTGCGGGCGCATTGCGTGACGACCTCCGCCGTTTCCGCAACGACGAGCCAGTCCTCGCCCTGTCGGCTGCAGCCTCAGCCCAGGGCGTCCCGATGCCCGGCGCCGATGGCGCAATCACCACCGCAGTCGGTGCAACCACAATCAACCCAATCACTGCGCCCCGCATTCCTGCGGTCCAGCCGCGAGCTGGCGGCGTCGCGCAGTCCGGCATGTACGAGGCTGGCTATCCACCGGGCGCCTCGCCTGATGCCGCCTACTACGACTCCGACGGATCCCGAACCGGCTGGTACGCCTTAGCCGCATTCGTCGCGCTGATCGCCCTCGTCATCGGCGGCGTTCTGCTCTTCCAGTC
>Ga0075118_10000380_pt1 | contig 42808 bp, 38 predicted proteins | sample AntAceMetag02UKE_FD_69794 | JGI IMG/M metagenome (GOLD analysis project Ga0075118, IMG submission 69794) | Saline lake microbial communities from Ace Lake, Antarctica - Antarctic Ace Lake Metagenome 02UKE | ecosystem: Environmental > Aquatic > Non-marine Saline and Alkaline > Saline | place...
CCACCGCCGCCGCCGCCACCGCCACCGAAGCCACCGCCACGAGGACGATCTTCTTTGGGACGAGCTTCGTTAACCGTCAGCGCGCGACCGCCGATGTCTTCGCCGTTCAGGCCTTCAGCCGCTTTGGCGGCGTTTTCTGCGGTGTCCATAGTGACAAATGCGAAGCCGCGAGGGCGTCCGGTCATTTTGTCCATCGCGACGAAAACGTCGGCGACGTCACCGTATTGAGCGAACGCGTCACGCAATTCGTCTTCGGTGGTTTTAAAGGACATGTTTCCTACATATAGTTTTGCACTACTCATGATGTTGATGATTTTCGTCGATACTCGTCTGCCTGCAGTCCGTTCCCGACCATCGGGTTTCAAATCATCACCTAACGACGATTCACCAGTTCCTGTTAACTAACGCTTTTCTAACGAACACCGTCAGCAGAAGCGTAGCATACCTAAACGCAACCCTATTCGCGGGGCGCGGCCGGGGTCGAAACAATCGGGCAACATCCGCTAAATCGCTACGGGGAAGTCGCTTACTCCGCGCGCTCTAACCACACATTCTGGAACGGGTGGATATCGAGTAGTGTAGGATACCAGCCTTTTACTTCCGGATTCTTAGCGTAAACACTGGTGTAGAAGTAGAGCGGAATCACCGGCACTTCGTCGCCGAGGATGCGCTCCATTTCGTAGAATAACTCGGCCCGCGCGACCGGATCACGCACCGCCTGCACCTCATCGACGAGCTGATCGTAGCGGACGTTGGACCAGCCGGTGCGGTTGTTACCGCCGTCGGTGACATTCATGTCGAGGAACGTCATCGGATCCGGGTAACCCCCGATCCACGCGCTCCAGGCGACGTCATAGTCCTGAGTCTGCATGGTCTCCAGATAGACTTTGAATTCCTGATTATAGATCGTTACGTCGATCCCCAGATTGGTCCGCCACATGGATTGCAGGGCTTCGGTTATAATCCGACCTGAATCGCTGGTCGGGTAGAGAATCTCAATGGCAGGCAACCCCTCGCCGCCTGGAAATCCCGCCTCGGCGAGCAGCGCTTGGGCCTCCGCCACGTTGTCCTCGAAGGTGTCGGGCGGGGCAAATCCCGGCATCGGCGGCGCGAAATGCCACGCCGGCGTTTTGGAGCCCCGTTGGATCTCCTGCGTCAATCCGATGCGGTCGATCGCCAACGCCAACGCGCGCCGCACCTTCGGGTCCTGCAATTGCGGCCGGTTCACATTCACGCGATAATAAGCGGCCGCGAGAAAGTCATCCACCATCAAGACGTCTTGGTGGTTCTCGCGATACTCATCGATTTTGCTCAGCGGCAGCGCGCGGGTCACGTCGAGCTGACCGGTGCGGAACATCCGTTCCTCGGTATCCGCGTTTTCGATCGGATAGAATCGCACGCCGTCGAGCCTCACGTCGGCAGCGCCCCAGTAGGTCGGGCTACGCTCCACCGCGATGTGTTGGTTCGGTCTCCATTCCGTGAGCACAAACGGGCCATTGCCCACGTAGTTTTCTGGTCGCGTCCAGCGCGTGCCTTTGCGGGTGAGTCCGCCAAATTTTTCTACCGTCGCCAGGTGCACCGGATGCCAGCTGTAGTGGATCAATACGTTGAGGAAATAGCCGGTGGCATGATCCAGCGTGAGCTCCAAGGTGCGGTCATCGAGGGCCTTGGCCCCGACTTGCGAGAAATCCGTAAGCTCGCCCTTATGGTAGGCCTCACCGTTGTTCAACAAGTGGAGTTGATAGGCGTATTCGGCGCCCAAGGAAGGCGTGAGCATGCGCTGAAACGAGCCGACAAAATCATGCGCCGTGACTGGATCGCCGTTGGACCATTTGGCCTCGGGTCGCAGGTAAAACGTATAGACCGTGCCGTCCTCGGACACCTCCCAACGCTCGGCTTGGCCGGGCATCGGTTCAAGCGTTTTGGGGTGCGGAATGACCAGCCCCTCGATGAGCGTGCGCAGGATATTCGATTCCGGTCGTCCCGTCACCGTTTGCGGATCGAGGTCTGCCGGTTCGGTGCCGTTGGCGATGTGCAGCACATTGCCTTTGGCGGTGTTGCCGGGTTTGCCGCCACAGCCTACGAGGCCGAGGGCGATGAGGGCGCTGCCGAGAACAGGCAACAGGAGACGTCGAAGCGGGGTATTCATAAGTTCAGATGCTGTAGGCTTCGCGGATGTCATCCGGCAGCCGGGTCGCGCGGTTGGTGGTTAAATCGACCAGCGCGTAGTCGCAAAATCCGTCGCACGATCGTTTGCGCTGCGGCAGGCGATCAATCTCGAACGCGACCCGACACCCCACCGCCGAGAAACGCTCGATCCAACACCGCACCACCATGCGATCTCCCATGCCGAGCGGTCGTTTGTAGTTCGCGGTCGAGCTGGTCATATACCAGCCCAACCCGCGCGCGATGAAGTCGGCCATCGCCATGCCATAGTCCCGCTCCATCTGGATGAAACGCGCGGCCACCACAAAATCGAGATAGCGGGTGCTGTGCACGTGCTGATAGAGATCAATGTCGTCCGGGCGCACTTCGAGCTCGGTTTCAAATTTCGAGAAGACGGTTTTGTCGGGTTTCATGGTGAATCGAAAATATCCGATAGCTTGCGCCGATCCCGCTTGGTCGGTCGGCCCGCGCCACGTTCGCGCGACCACACGATGTTGCCTCCCGCCATTTGCTCCGCCGGCTTCGGTTTCTCCGGGGTGCGGTCTTCGTAGAAATCCAGGACGAGTTTTGCGCCGATCCGCGCCTCCGGGAAATCACGCACGACCACGATACGTTGGTCCGGCCCATCGCGCACCACCACCGTATCGCCGGGGCGTAATTCTCGCGCCGGTTTCACGGTCGTATCATCGACTTTGACGCGCCCTTGCCGGCAGGCCGCCGCCGCTAACAAGCGAGTCTTAAATATGCGCACAGTCCAAAGCCAACGGTCGACCCGAGCTAGATTGGCGGCGGACTTGGCGGTGGCAGTGGCTTTCAAAACAAAAACGGCCGCCACCTTAATCGGGTAGCGGCCGGGATCAAAGCTTAACCCGACTCAGGTGGCCGCCATCCCTTTGAACTCTCGCCGAATCCAATTCGACAGTAGCTCCTTCTCGTGGCGCAGCGGATCGGAATCGAGCGGTCGACGCGTATACATGAAATTCATGTTCCGCAGCTTACGGTCGCCTTCGCGGACCACGTTGCCGGCCGCATCGAGCACCCGGAAGCTCAAGTCGATGCGCGGCGGGTAGAGGTCTTTGACGATCCGCACATCATCAAACCCGCCTTGGCGCCACGGCTCGAATTCACCGGCCATATCAATGTCGGTGATCACAATCTGCATGGTGTAGCCTGGGGCCAGTTCGTTGCCGAGACGGTCCTTTAAGAACGATGTCAGATCCTTCATGTAGCCCTTTTGCACGGCGGTCTCGAAGTTGGCCGAATCGCTGAAGTCGGTGAACCGTTCGCTCTCAGCGTAATCGACGTTCACCGCGCCAGCCATCGCGGCGGAAAAGCATCCGGCGGCGAATGCCATAGTAGTAAGAAGTTTTGAGTTTTTCATAACAGTATCCTTTGCCTCTCTTCGACCGGAGGTCCGCGAAGTTTGTTTCGTAAATAACTGCGCCCCGCTGCGCTGCATCCGCATTTTAACTTGTTAATGCATCTAGATTATACGGTTAGGTAGCTGCTATAATTTAAGAGAACAAATCTCCTGCCGCCCCTTTGCAATGCGGGCATTCCGCCGTAGGATTAGCTTCTTAATGTTTGCGAACCTGTTGCCATTCCGCCGCCGTCCTTCTCCCTCTCCTTCCCCGGAGCTTGCTTTCGTGCGCGAGGTCAATGTGCGCCGGCCCATGGGTCGCAATTGGTGGTCGGAGTTTTGGATCGTGGCGGGCTGGATCCTGATCGGGTTTAAGACGTGGGTCACGTTTTGGTTGGTCGCGTACTACGAGATGCCTTTCAACCCGTGGTGGATCGTGCTACCGACCTACGTCTGCGCCGTCGTTTGCACCTGGATATATTGGCGGCGGAATTAACTTCCCCTCGCCCATGGCTGCCATTGCCGGACTTCGCAGTCCCCACGACCAAGTCGGCCCGCTCCTCTATGTCGGGCGGATGTTCGATAAGATCCGCCTGCATGCGCGCGGCGAGCTGCCCGCTGAATTTCACCCATCGCTCGGCGCGGGACTTGATCGTCGCGCCTGCGGTTTTTTGGGCGTCGATTACAACGACCTGAAAACGAAGGTCCTCAGCGGGGACGACGACGACGCCGTCTTGGCTTGGTGTTTTAGCCAAGGTCGCCCCCGCGACGAACACGACTACCCCGTGTGGAACGCCTTCATGCGCAAACTCGGTTGGCGCGATCACCGCACTGAGTTTTTGCATGAACGCGCCGCCGCCGATGGTCACGCCGACCGCGGCATCGAAACCTTCTTCGACCTGATCGAGGTCGATGAGGATCGCTCGATTCACCCTGCTCATGCGTGATTCAAATTCAGCTCAGGCCATCATCGTGATGGGCGTCTGCGGAACCGGTAAATCGACCATCGGTCGCGGCTTGGCCGAGTCGCTGGGTTGTCCCTACGCCGATGCGGACGACTACCACCCCGCATCCAACGTCGTCAAAATGCGCTCCGGTATCGCCCTCAACGATGCGGATCGCGACCCGTGGTTGGACGCGTTGCGGGAGATGATGGCAGCCCACCTCAACGCCGGACAAAGCATCGTGGTCGCATGTTCGGCGCTGCGGGGAATCTACCGCGAGCGCCTCCAACCCGACGGTCAGCCGTTACGATTTGTATTTTTGCAAGGCGACCGCGACCTCCTGGCCACCCGCCTCAATGCCCGCGCCGATCACTACATGCCGCCGGAGTTGTTAGACTCTCAACTCGCCACCTTGGAGGTGCCCGCTCCCGCTGGCGCCTTGTGGTGCGACGTCGCCTCGCCACCGGACGAAATTATCGCCGCCGCGTCGGCGTATGTGCGGTCCGCGTAATCCAGCCACGATCGGATTGTCCGATGTCTGGACATCATCCCCGCAACCCCTGATTGTCTGCGCCGCATGAAATTTGCCCGCGCGCTCCGAACGATTGGAATCACCGGCTCGGTCTTGGTGTTAGCCACCTTGCTCGCGCTGGCGTGGCTGTGGATGCGCGTCGAAGCGAGTCTGCCTCCGCTGGAAGGTGAATTCCAAATCGCCAACCTGACCGCCCCCGCCGTCATTGATCGCGACGATCAAGGCACGGTAATCATCAGGGCGGCCGATCGGATCGATGCCGCCCGCGCCCTCGGGTTTGCCCACGGCCAGGATCGCTTTTTCCAGATGGACCTTTCTCGCCGCCGGGCCGCCGCCGAACTGGCTCCGCTCGTGGGCGACGCCGCCTTGGAGCTGGATCGCGCGACCGTCGGACATCGCTTCCGCAACCTAGCCGAACAAGCCATCCAAGCTCTGCCCGCGAAACAACGCGCCGAGCTCAACGCCTACGCGGAGGGGGTCAACGCCGGGTTGGCTTCGCTGCCTAAAGCACCTTGGGAATATGCGATTCTGCGCGCCGAGCCCGAGCCGTGGCAGCCCGCTGACTCCGGGCTGGTGTTCTACGCCATGGTGCTCGAATTGCAGAATTCCACCGGCAGCTACGAGAGTACCCTCACGACCTTGCGGGATGTCTTGGGCGGCGTATCCGTCGATTTTTTCAATCCCACGATTGGCCCATACGACAGTGCCTTCGATGACAGCACTCAGTCGCTGCGCGCGCCGCCCAGCCCCGCCATTATTGACCTGCGCGCCGATGAGATGCTGCGGGAACTCACCGTCTCCGCCGCCCCCGATCACTTCACCATCGGCTCCAACGCGATGGCGCTGGCGGGCAACTCCACCGCATCCGGTGCCGCGCTCATCGGCGGCGATCCTCATCTGGGTCTCAAGATTCCGAATACATGGTATCGCGCCCAATTAAACTGGACGCGCCCCGACGGTGCTCCGCACCGCGTCGAAGGCGTTTCCTTGCCCGGCGTGCCCGGCATCGTCATCGGGACCAACGGCCACATCGCGTGGACCTTTACCAACGCCACGGTCGATACCGGTGACTTGGTGGCGGTGGACCTGAACCAAGTCGCGCCGGAGATTTTCTACCACTACCAAGGCGAGTCGGTGGAATTCGAGGAACGCACCGATCAGGTAACCCGCCATAACGGCGACACCGAAACCGTCGTTTCAACCTGGACCCAATTCGGCCCCCTCGTGGGCCGCACCTTGCGCGGCAAACCGCTCGCCTACCGCTGGACGTTCCATGACCCCGCCGCGCTCAACTTTGATGTGCTCGATCTGAGCGAAGCTTCCGACGTCGATGCGGCCATCGTCATCGCCGGCACCTCGGGCATGCCGAATCAAAACATGTTCGTCGCCGATAGCGCCGGCGCCGCCGCATGGACCCTCACGGGCAAGCTTCCCCGGCGTTTCGGTTTCGACGGTCGCTTCCCGGTCGCATGGACGTTTGGTGACCGCGGTTGGGACGGATATCTCAGCCCGGCCGAGCGCCCCGTGGTCCGCGCCACCGCCGATCAACCGCTCTGGTCCGGCAACCAACGCAAAGTCTCCGGCGAAGCACTGGCGCGGTTGGGCGACAACGGTTACGATGGACCGGCTCGCGCGGGCCAAATCAAACGCCGCCTGGATGCGTTGCCCGCTGCCGCCACCCCCGCCGATCTCTTGGCCATTCAATTGGATGATCATGCCGATTGGGCCGACCGGTGGCATGGCCTGCTCGTCGACACGCTTAACTCTGAGCAGCTGACCGGCCCTGATCCCATGGTCTCGGATGCCCTCACGATGTTGGCGTCATGGGATGGCAAAGCCTCCGTCAACTCGACGGCCTATCGCATGATTCGCCGCTGGCATGGACTCCTCGCTGGGGCGACGCTCGAACCGATTTTCGCGGAATGCATTCGCCGAGATCCGGAGTTCCGCTACTCCCGGCTACGCTACGATGAAGCGCTCTGGATGATTCACCAAGACGAGCCGGCCCACTTGGTCGGCCCGCCATTCGCAAATTGGGCCGACCTGCGATCCCACGTGACGCTCACATTATTGGACGAGATCGATGAGGCTGGGGGCTTTGCGAGATTCACGTGGGGCGACGCCAATCGCCTGAAGATGCATCATCCCTTTTCTCGGATGGTTCCCGGCATCTTGGGTGACCTCATCAACATGCCGGCCAACCCGCAGGCCGGTGACCGCCGTATCCCCCGAGTCGCGCGCCCCGCACACGGCGCGTCGATGCGTTTCGCGGTGGCGCCCGGCCAAGAGGCCGAGGGCATCCTCCACCTGCCCGGTGGGCAAAGCGGCAATCCCCTCTCGCCCTATTTTCGCGCCGGCCATGCGGCCTGGGTGCAAGACGATCTCACTCCCCTTCAACCCGGCGAAGCCCAACATCGCCTGACCCTGCGGCCTTGAGCTTTGGCCGCATCGTTGGTCTGTTGGCGGTCGCGAAAACCCGAGGGTCTTCGCTGACTCTCAACCACCCAAATCCACTTCAGCATGCCACACGTTATTAACCATCCTCTCGCCGCGCACGCGTTGACTCACCTGCGCGATAAAACCACCGCCCCCGTTACCTTCCGGACCTTGTGCTACCAGATCGGATTGTTGCTCGCGCTGGAAGCCACCCGCGACCTGCCGACCACGCCCAAGTCCATCGTCACCCCGCTCGAAGCGATCGATAGTCCCGTGCTTGGGCAGGGCATCGTCGTCGTCCCGATTCTGCGAGCCGGCCTCGGCATGCTCCAGCCTTACACCGATCTGTTTCCGTCCGTCAGTGTCGGTTACGTGGGGTTGGAACGGGATCATAAAACCGCCGTCGCTCAAAGCTATTACTGCAAAATTCCACCCCTCGAAGGTCGCCGCGTGATCTGTGTGGATCCGATGTTGGCGACCGGGGGCTCCGCCGCGCAGGCGCTCACCGTGCTCCGGGAAAAAGGGGCTCAGGATCTCCGGCTCGTTACCATCGTCAGTGCCCCCGAGGGGATCGCCGCCATCGAGGCCCAACACCCCGATGTGCTCATCATCACCGCGGCCATTGACCGGCAATTAAACGAGCAAAGTTACATCGTCCCCGGTCTGGGCGACTTCGGTGATCGCCTGTATGGCACCTGATCCCGCCAGCCCGTTCCACATCAGAGCTGCCGCCACAAGCGACGATTTGGCTTGGGCTCGGCCGCGCTCCGCAGTGTGGCCCGATTGCCCTGCCGAGCGCCACGCCGTCGAACGAGAAATCTATCTGCGCTCGCCCGGCATCGTGGTCTTGGCCGTCGACGCCAACGACCGACCCTTTGGATTTGCCGAAGTGAGTATCCGCCGCGATCACGTGACCGGTGCCAGCGCGACATCCGGCCGGGCATTGCTCAATTTCGTTGCCACCCGGGTCAGCGAGCGCGGCTTTCCCGTGCTGGCCAACGACGTCGAATAGGACAATGTTCGTAGGCAAAAGGCCGGTCTCAAACTCGGGTTCATTTAAACCGAACGCACCGTCAACTACCTCCTCAAACTTGACTCCTGATACGCCAAACCTCCGCCGTCCGTGGGACCGCTCGATCGCCGATTGCATGTGGTTGGCGCGACTCTCCGATAAAATTCGGCTCCATCTGCAGGGGAACCTTGCGGACGATTTTGCGCCGTTTCTCGGGCACCGCCTCGCCACCGATGGCACGTTTCTGAAATTCTTCGGCCTAGAGCTAGATCCCCTGCTTGATGCCGCTCGTAACGAATATTCGGATACCGCCATTACCGATTGGTTCGCGCGACAACCCGGGGTCTCGTCCGATCGAATTGTCGCTTGGAATGAACTCGCCCCAAAACTCGGCCAGCCCGGCGAACCGATGGAGCGCGCCTTCAATTATGCCCGTCGCAAATACTATGGCGGCGACAATGCCGACCCCGGGGTCGCGAGTGTCTTCACCGGGATCGCATGGGACGAGGGTTACCTGGATGAAACCCCGCCGAGATTATGATCGCATTCAATCTCCGGCCGGCCACCGAGTCCGATCTGCCGGCTCTCGCGGAGATCTATATCGATGCGGTCCAGACCATCGGTCGCGAGGCCTACTCCCCCCGCCAAGTCGCCGCATGGCAACGTTGGCCCAACGATGAACCAGAATCTTTTCGGGAACGAATTCTAGCCGGGGATTGCTGGTTGGTGGAGGTCAACGGAATCGCTGCTGCCTTCGCCGCATTCACGGCTCCTGACCATCTCGACTTTCTCTACACCCGCGGTCAGTTCGGACCGCAAGGCTTGGCTGCGCGGTTCCATCAACACCTTGAGCTGCGGGCGAAAAAACGCGGCGCCACGTTACTCAGCACCGAAGCCAGTCTCTTGCGCCGAACCACCTTCGAAAAATTTGGTTACAAGGTTTTCGTCTTGAAGGAAGTGGAGCGGTTCAACGAAATTTTTCCGCGCTTTCTGATGCGCAAATTCCTCGCCGTTACCGCACCCAAGCCGTGCCGTGCCGACCATCGCCATTCTTTCGCGGTGGCCCCAAAAGTCCGCGCCGAAGACGAGGTCACTTGGATCGAAGCCGATTCCAAAAACCCCGGCTGGTTCAAGGGATCGACGCGCGCCGGCGTCGAAGGTTTTTTCCCGACTGCGTGGTTTGCGGTTGATCGATCCACCGGTCAGGCGATCGCCCAACGCGACTACGATGCAGCGGAACTGACCGTCGAAAAGGGTGAACTCCTCGGGACCATCGAGCCGGAGTCAGGCTGGGTACGCGTTATAAATACCGCAACCCAACTGGGATGGGTTCCCGCCGCGAGTATCTTCGCGCAACCTTAGGCTTGGCGATTACCCTACGGTCCCGAGACTCCCGCTGCTGCCTCATGAAACGTTTCGCCAAACTATTTGATCACAACCGCGCTTGGGCCGAACGCGTCACACGGGATGATCCAGCGTTTTTTCAACGACTCGTGAGTCAGCAGAAGCCCGACTTTTTATGGATCGGCTGCTCCGACAGTCGAGTCCCGGCCAATCAAATCGTCGGGCTCGATCCGGGTGAAGTCTTCGTCCACCGCAACCTCGCCAACGTGGTTGATCCGACCGATCTGAACTGCGCGTCCGTCATCCAATTCGCCATCGATCACCTGCGGGTGGAACACGTTCTCGTGGTCGGCCACTACGGCTGCGGCGGAGTAAAAGCGGCGCTGAACGCCACCCCGCTAGGGTTGGCTGACCAATGGCTACGGCGAGTGGAAAACGTTAAAAACCAACATCGGGAATGCCTCCGTGTATTGCCCGATGCGGCGGCGCAACACGATCGGTTGTGCGAACTCAACGTGATTGAACAGGTCCGCAACCTTTGTCGCAGCGAGGCCATGATCAACGGCTGGGCGCGCGGTCAGCTTATCATGGTTCACGGCTGTATCTACGATCTGCGGGACGGCCTCTTGCAGGACCTCGCCGTCAACATCTCCGCGGCGACAGAAGCCGAGCCGAGTTGCAATGCGGCGCTCGAAAAACTCGGCTGCCGGCCTTCGGCGTAACGCGGGGATCAAGCCCCTAAATTCGGGACTAACCCAGATGGTTACTCTGCCCCGTTTTCGAGTCGCACCAACTTGTAGCGTCGTTTGTCCAGCGATCCGGGATTCCATCCCTTCACTCGCGGATCAATGAGGTAATCATTGGTGTAATGGTAAATCGGCGCGACCACCGCTGCCTCGATCAACCGCGCATCGAGCTCCTCCAAAATCTGCAAGCGCCGAACCGGATCGATCTCCCGCATCGAAGCCTCATGCAAGCGATCATACGCTGCATCCCCCCACCCCGTTCGGTTGTTCGGATTCCCGGTCGTGAAGATTTCCAGGAACGGATTGGCGTCATCGTAAACGGCGATCCAGCCCGAGCGCGCGACGTCGAAATCCAACGTCTCGAGCGAATCCAAAAATACCTTCCACTCTTGGTTAAAGATCCCCACGTCTACGCCCAGTGTGGTCTTCCACATCTGTTGAATAGCCTCGGCGATGGTGCGGTGCGCCTCCGAGGTATTGTAGAGAAGTTCGATTTCAGGAAACCCGGCGCCGCCCGGAAATCCTGCGGCCGCCAACGCCTGACGAGCGGCTTCCGGATCGTAAGCCACTTGCGGGGTAGGCTGAAATCCACCGGCCCCCGGCGGGGCAAAATTGGCCGCTGGTTGCTCACCGGATCGAGTGATGCGCTGCACAATCGCCTCCCGATCAATCGCCAACGACAAGGCCCGGCGCACCAGCGGATTGTCGAGCGGAGGCCGCGTTACATTAAATCGGAAAAAATAGGTGCCCAATAGCGGATCAATCCGCAGCGGCGAGTTGGGTTGCGCGGCATAACCCTCCAGCTTCGCCGTCGGAACTTGGCTGGTGATATGCAACTGGCCGCTGCGAAACATACGCTCCTCCGTGTCGATACTCTCGACCGGGTAAAAATGGATGGCATTCAACCCCACCACTTCCGCGTCCCAATAATGCGGATTTCGCTCTACCACCAACACGCGATTCGGTTCCCACCGCGTCATCACAAACGGCCCACTGCTGACCAAGTTACCCTCCCGGGTCCAAGTGGCGCCTCGCCGCCGCAAACCATCATGCTCCTCTACCACGTGCATCGGTAGCGGCCGCCAGCACGGGTATGTCAGCAGCGATAAAAAGAAAGGCACCGGGTGCTCAAGTTGGATTTCCAGCGTGTGGGTATCGCGCGCAGTTACTCCGACCTGCGCAAAATCCTCCAGCGCGCCGCTCATATACTGATCTGCTCCACGGATGATTCCAAAAAGATAGGCATAATCACTCGCGAGCAGCGGATTCATTGCGCGCTCATAACTGCGGACAAAATCGTCACTCGTCACCGGTCGACCATCTGACCAGGCCGCCGTTTCCCGGAGATGAAAAACATAACTGAGCCGGTCTTCACTCACGGTCCAACTCTCCGCCATGGCGGGTAAAATTTCTCGGGTGTCTGGATCCTTTTCTACCAAGCCTTCGAACAGAGCATCCATGATGCGGAACTCTGGCATCCCGGTGACGGTGTGCGGATCCAAGTCGGGGACTTCGGCGCCGTTGTTGATGTGCAGAATCCCCTCCCGCACCCCGGCATCCACCGCCCGTTCCGAGCGGGCGCAGCCGCCCAACCCAAGAACCAGCATCGAAGCCGCGAGGGCCGCAAAAATCTTCACGTAGCAACGGGAGCCGATAGGGGCGACAGACTTCATGGCGGAGCACCCTGAGAGAAGCCCCGCGCACTGCAATGATCATAGCCATGGGGGGAATGCGCCTTGAAACATTACCTCAGCCCGCAACGACACGGTCACACCCCCGATGCGACTCTGGCACACGAAAACAGTATGGGACAAACTAACGCGGAAAGACCCTTATTGGGCCGTCCTGACTGATCCCGACAAAACCGACAATCGACGGCAGATCGCCGAGTTCTTTGAGACGGGACGGCAAACGGTCGACATCGACATGGCGAAAATATCGCAAACGGTTCCCACCATGCGGACCGACCGGGTCTTAAATTTCGGCTGTGGCGTGGGCCGTCTGACTCAAGGGCTGGCGGCTCATTTTGATCGGGTGGACGGCGTAGATATTGCGGCACCCATGATCGAACGCGCTCAAACCCACAACCAGCATCCGGATCGGGTGAACTACCATCTGAACCCGACCAGCAACCTCCGCCTATTTCCCGACGATCATTTCGACCTGATTTACAGTGTGATTTCGCTACAGCACATCCCGTCCCCCCCTGATATCGGGCTACCTGCGGGAATTCGCCCGGATCTGCCGACCCGGCGGACTGATATTCTTCCAACTTCCCCGACGAGTCTGGTCGAAAAATTTAGATTCTCGGGGTATCCCCCGACACTATGGAAACGAGTCAGTCGATTTTTCCTAAGAAAAACGGCATTTCGACCCGAAATGAGTATGAATTCGCTAAAAAAAGACGAGATTTTAGCTATTTTCGACCAATTCAGCACCAAACCGCTCACCATCGACCCCTACGCCGCCACCACCCCCCTAATGTCCTACTCCTACCTTCTTCAAAAGGGGTCAGGACGTGATATGTGAATTTTTGCGATGACTCCAGAGGTAGGCCCTGACCGAAGTTGGATTTCCCATATTGAGTTCACGGGCAATCCATTTTATCGGGACGCCCAGCTCTCGCTGTAGTCGATCCGCGATCGCTATTTTCCAAGAAACGCCCTTTCGCGAGCTGCGCACTTCCTCATCGGACTTTCCGGCTTCAGCTAATTCTTGTTTCAGCCGAAGTCTCCATTTCGTGGCAAGAAATTCGGTGCCCAGGCCCGCCGATTCTCCGGTTCTTTTAGCCAGTATCTCCGGCACTCGGGTCGATAGGGTAGTTTCCTTCCAAATCTCTGTGCCAATTGCCCAGCCCGACGTAAGTTCATCATGCTCCGCTTGCGCAGATTCTCGTGGTAGTCCGGCCTTTTGCACGAGCCGCTCGCCATATCGTGCCCAGCCCTTGGATGAGTCATCCAACTCAATCGCCTGCATCCATCCCAGAGTGCTTAACCCATTGAAGAGTTGGTTTTTATGAAATCTATTAAGGCTGCTCCATCGAAATTGGGCGACCTGATCGGGACTCACCAAACCGGCCCGAACCGGATTCAAATGAATGTAGTCCACCACCCGGGCCCAATCGTGATTGGTCTCGAGTAAGATGCCTCGATATCGGCCTTGGAAGAGGTGGCCATTTTCTTTTCTCAAGCGATTAAATCGAGTCGCAAAGGTGCACTGCAGCCAGTGCATCCCCGCCGTGAGATTGGGCTCGGGGGTTTGGACGGCTAAGTGGAAATGATTCCGCATCACCACATAAGCGCCAAGCCGCCAACCGTACCGATCCACCGCTTCCTCCAACGTCGCCACAAACGCTTGGGCCGCTCCTGGCTCCCCAAAAACGTCACTCTTGTAATTGCCGCGATTGATCACGTGGTAGATCGCTCCCGGGTATTGAATCCTCAGCTTTCTTGGCATGCCGAAGCATCAATAGATTTGTTTCGAAACTCAATAATTAACATATGACGTCCTGACCCCTTCGCTTGAAAATGATCTGGTCATCATTTACCTAGGGAGATGCTCAGAGCTCCGGAGATATTGTATGAAGACGCTGACTTGGCCGTGGTAAACAAACCTTCGGGGGTGCTTACCGAGGGGGGAAGCGACTTCGAAACGAGCCTAGAAAGTTGGGCAATGCAGCAATTTAATGAACGGGCCCGGTGCTGCCATCGCTTGGATCGCCCGACGAGCGGATTGATTTTGATCCGTAAGAATCGACGTTTTAACGCCGAACTGGCTGCAATCTTCGCCGAGCGAAAGGTGAAGAAATCTTACTGGGCCCTGACCGAAGGACTATGGCCTGCTGGTATTCATGCTCTGACTACCGCAATTGATAGCTCCTCGCAGGGAGGGATTTATGCAATTTCCGAGACCGGCAAGGCCGCAAAGACGACGTTTCGAATCCGGGGACTCGACCGCGAAAACGACGTTTCGTGGTTAGAGCTACTGCTCAAGACCGGCCGCACCCATCAAGCTCGTGTCCACTGCGCTTCCGTGTCTTGTCCAATTCTTGGCGACACCGCTTACGGCGCTAAACCCCGAAACGATGTCTTTGGACTGCATGCCCGAGAGCTGAAGTTCACTCATCCTGGAACTGGAGAACTATTGAGCGTAGTCGCCGAACCACCCGAGAGCTGGAATCAACTCATCGCTGACATGGGTAGATCGAAATAATTAACATATCACGTCCTGACCCCGTTAAAGAGGTGAGGTAAGGTGGTGGAGAGGGCGGGCCAGTAGGTGATGAGGACGACGACGACGAATTGGAGGCCGAAGTATGGGAGGGAGGCTTTGAGCACTTCGCCCATCGGTTTGTTGAAGCGATAGGACGAGATGAACAGATTCATCCCCACAGGCGGGGTCAGAAAACCCAACCCTAGGTTCGCAAGGAACAGCACCCCGAGGTGGATGGGATCAATGCCGTAGGCGATTCCGAGTGGGACCAACAGCGGCACCACGATGATGATTGCCGAGAACACATCCATCATGCAGCCCAGCAGGAGCAGAATCACGATCAGGCAGGCGAGGAATACGAACTTCGAGCTCACGTGCGTCGTGACAAAATCCACGAGTAGCGACGGCACCTGCGCATCCACCAGATAGTTGGTGAGGCCTTGCGCGACACCGAGAATCAAAAGCACGCCACCAATCAGCAGCCCGCATTCGCGCATCACCCCCACCAGCTTCCGCCAATTCAGGTCTCGATAAATCGCCGTCTCGATAATGAGTGCATAAAGCGCGGTGAGTGCCGCCGCTTCTACCGGTGTCGCCAGTCCCGAGAAAATCCCGCCCAAACTCACCACCGGAATGAGTAACTCCCACTTCGCATCCCAGAAGGCCGCCCACGCTTCGGGGCCATCGAAGGTCCATTTAGCCGCGCTCTTTTCTGCCGCCGGCCGAGTCCAGGTCGCCCACGCTATCACTGCCACCGCCAACGCGATCCCTGGACCCACTCCACCTAGGAACATCGCCTGGATTTCCACCTGCGCCACGATGGCGTAGAGAATCAGCGGCAGACACGGCGCGAACAGCATCCCGATGGACCCCGATCCCGTCAGCATGCCGATCGAGGCCCGCTCCGTGTAGCGCGCCTCGGTCAGGAACGGCACGATGAGCCCGCCTAGCGCCAGAATCGTCACGCCCGAGGCCCCGGTCAGCGAAGTGAAAAACGCGCACGCGACTACGGTTACGATCGCCGGTCCGGCCCGCAGGTCCCCGGTCAGCGCTTTCAGCAACCGTACCATCCGCCCCGAAGTTCCGCCTTCGGCCAAGAAGTAACCGGCGAGCGTAAACAACGGCAGGGCCGGAATGGTGGGATTGGTGGACAGGCTGTAGTGCGACAATGCGACCGATTCCAGCGGGTTCCAAGACCCCCAGAACAGGAACACCGCCGCCCCGCCCAGCAGCGTAAATATCGGCGCTCCCAGCACCGCGCTGATCCCCACCGCCACCAGCAGCACGATCGCCGGCGTCCACGTCGCCGGCTCTACCGCGTAATACAGCACATACCAAATAATCACCCCCGCCACCGCCGCAGCCGCGCCGCGCAGCCACCACTCGCGACCGATGTGCCGCACCAAACGCACTCCCACGAGGGCGAACCCAACCGCCAAGGCCAACTGCGCCACCCAGACCGGCACCCCATAGGCAATGACCTGCCCGCTTTCCTTCTCGAACAACAGAAATTTCCAACTCGCCCAGGCCAGCAGCAACGAAACGCTGACCGCCATCCCCACTCGCCAGATCTCGCAAATTCGCCCCCACGGCGCGGGCAGTTTCGCGAATCCCTGCGACAGGGTCAGCAGTCGCGCCTCCCGCGCCGCCACCGCCCCGCCCAGCATGCTGACCAACAACGTGAAGTGCTGCGTCATCGCATTGCCCCCCACCAGTCCCGACTCGAAAAACGTCCGCAACACCATCTCCCACAGCGGGACGATCAGAATCCCCGCCAGCGCCAACGCCAACAAAAGGTCCTCGCCCCGATGGAGCATCCGCCATAAACCCGCCTCAGGCGGCTCGCCCGCGCCGGAGCGCTGCGCTGTTGCCCCTGTCGAATTGTCGTCAATCGCCCGCATTCGCTTGGGCGGCGCGATACGCTGCTAGCAGCCTCATGATCTCGTCGAACTCCTCCTCTGGCACGACGCCCCCTCGAATCTGCGGATGCAGGCCGACGCCAAATGCCGTCCACTCCTCGAGCAGCTCGCCTTTGATCGTCTGCACTTCAAGTCCGCGTTTCACCATCGCATCGATGGATTCCTGCATCTCCACGCGGGCGCGCTGGGTGAGCTTGGCGCAGGCGGCAGCGGCACTCGATTGCACCACTTCCTTTTGCCCGGCGGTGAGTCGATCCCAGCTCTTTTGGCTTATTAAAATCGCCCCGGAGAGCGGCAGCCAATTGACGTCCAACATGTAGGGAGCCGGTTGAAAGAACTGCGCGGCCAGCGCGTAGATCGGCGGCGCTGGTGCGACATTCACTAGTCCCGTTTGCAGGCTCACCAAGACGTCGGTCGGCTCGAGTTCGACGGGCTGCATGCCGATCGAACGCGCAATCTCCATCGTGCCCGGAGCCCCCGGCACGATGAACACCTTGCCACCTTTCATGTCCTCCGGACGCACGATTTTCTCCTTGGAGAAGACCTTCACCCAACCCGTGTCGAACCAGCCCAGTACCACATAACCTTTGGATTTGAGCATCTCCGCATACTTCGGTCCGAGCCGCTCGCGGACATAGTCGACTTCGCCATACGAACGGTAGGCGACGGGAATATTTTGTAAGCCGCTCACCCGGTTGTCGATCTCGGTCAACCCGGAGGTCGTGAGCAGGCCAGCCTGCAACTGCCCGAGACCAATGCGGCGCACCACATCACCTTCGCCGCCCATGGTGCCGTCGGTGAAAATCGTCAGCCGCACGCCGCCGTCGGGCGCATTCTGCCACTCCTGCCCCATCTCTTGCAGGATCAGATGGAAGGAGGTGCCTTTCGGGGCGAGCGTCGCGAGTTTTACCCGCGCTTGACGGGCGTCGGCGGTCGTCGCAAAGCCAGCAAGCAACAGCACGGTAGAGGCCAAGAGGCGATTCAGATTTTGAAACTTCATACGTCGGTCTCCAGTCGCATCATTCGAGGAACAAATCGTCAACCCGGTCCAGCAACCACTCTGCCCGGCGTTGAGCGATCAAAATTGCCAGTCGATTGTCTGGATAGCGGTCTGCATTGATCGCCAACGCCCGCTGGAGCAACACCTCGAACTGAGCGCGATCTTGATCTTGGATGCTCACCGCTTCCGCCAGATTCACATACACACTCGCACTCGCTCCCGCCGAGATCCGCACCGCCTCGTCATAGTGCCCGAGAACCGCAGCGCGAATGCTCACCGGATCGCCCGTGCCCGCAGCCTTCAGCGTGATGAGCAACTCGTGGATCGCACCGAGATTCCATTCCGCGTTCAACGTCAGCACCCGCTCGCCCAACGCCTCGACGGCCGGTAGCTGCGCGAGAAGTTCCGGATTGGTGCGACTCAACGAAATCGCCGAGCCGAGACCCGCCGCCGTCCAATACGCCAACTCCGCATCCGCGATGGTCAGCATCGCCGCGGCCGCGATCGCATCGCGCCGAAACATCGCGGAGAATCCCGGATGCCGGGACTCCAGTCCCTGCAATCCATAGTCGTAGGCTCGTAGATAAAACCTCACTGCCCGCTCGTATTGCGCCTGCGCCGCGAAGAAATCCTCGTCGGCAATAAAGTTGGCCGGCTGCTCCACCCAACCCTTGGCGTATTGGGTGAACCCCGCCGACGCCGCCATCAGCAGATCCGCGTTGTCCGGCTGCGCCGCCAACAAGGACTCGATGAGTTTCAAGCTGAACGGGATCGCCTCCCCCGCCAGCTCGATGTCCGCCTCTTGAGCAAACGCGCTGCCCGAGCCTTCCGCCAGCGACGAGGCGATCTCCTTAATCGCGAACTGCTTCACCGAGCATCCGGCCAAAACCAACGCCAACCCGCCAACGGCGATAACTCGCCCCCAAGGGGCATTTCGAATAGAGAATGTTTCTAGGGGCACTGGGGTCATGGTTGAAAGTTTTTTACCGTGGTCAAAGCTCCTTATGCCATCCGAACGGCCAGCTCAATTCGCTCCCCCACCTAACGGCTGAGCGTCATGCAGGTCGAGGTCGCCGTCGCGACCAGTTTACCCCGCCGGTCGTGGATCTCGCAGTCAAGAAAACCGATCCGGAGCCCCCGCTGCACCATCCGCGCCGTGGCGAGGATGCGGCCCATCTTCACCGGACGCATAAAGTTCACCTTCAACTCAATCGTGGAAAAATCTTCCTCAGCCAAGAGCACCCGGCCATAGGCCGTGCCCATCGCCGCATCCGCGAGCGCACTGATGACACCGCCATGCACGCGTCCCATGGGGTTGGCATGTTTTTCACCGGCCTCGAGGGCCACCACGGTCAGTCCGTCGCCCGCGTCGTGCGCGACCTCGAAACCAATGAGCCGAGAAATAGGTGCTTCGCTGAACCGGTCAGGCGTCTGATCTACCGAAGAAGTCATTGCCCAACGGGTCGCAGCTTCGAACCGGCTGCAAGCTGCGGTTTCGATTATTGCCCGCGCCTTAAGCCAGTGAGGCAGGATTCCGGGGTCATCTGCCTTCCCCAGAGCTTTAGGTAGCCGCGAGCGGGAACGAGTGGAAGCGTGAGGACCACCACAAGACATGCCACTCGCTTCCGCTCGTGGCTACCCCACGACTCGTCTCCTCAGTGCCCGTCTTCGTCGATATCGCCGGGCTTCAGTAGGTGCTGAAACGTCTGCTTGCTGGCTGCTTTCATGTAGGCCTCTTTGGCGGAAATCGACCCGTCCTTCACGCGATCCATTAGGCTCCAATCCATGGTGGTCATGCCTTCATTTTTTCCGCTCTCAATGATGGCTCGAATATTGGCGATCTTCCCGCTCCGGATGGTGTTGGGCAGCGCCTCGTGCCGCAGGAGGATCTCGTGCACCGCCACCCGGCCCTTGGGCTGGCGCTTGCAGAGCAGCTGGGCCACGACGCCCGAGAGGCATCCGGCCATCATCACACGCACCTGATTCTGCTCTTCGGCCGGAAAGGTGTTGATGATGCGGTCCACCGTCTTCGGCGCATTATTCGTGTGCAACGTGCCAAAAACGAGCATGCCCATCGAGGCACAACCCAGCGCGAGCTTGATCGTCTCCAACTCCCGCATCTCGCCCAAAAGCAAGATGTCAGGATCGTGTCGCATGGCGCCCTTGAGAGCATCGGCAAACGACCGGGTGTGCTCGCCCACTTCCCGGTGGACGATGACCGACTTCTTCTTGGTGTGCACAAACTCGATCGGGTCCTCAATCGTGATGATGTGCCGGGCCAGATTTTCGTTAATGTAATCAATCATCGCCGCCAGCGTAGTGGATTTACCACTACCTGTCGGTCCGGTCACCACCACCAAGCCCTCGGTCATGTGGCAGAATTTCTTGAGCACTTCGGGCAGGTTGAGTTTCGCAAAAGATAGAATCTCCGCCGGGATCTGCCGAAAGATCCCCGCCTGCCCCCAATGGTTGTAGAGGTAGTTGCCGCGGAACCGCGCCACGCCAGGGATTTCGTGCGCCAAATCCAAATCCTTCTTATCTAAGAACTCTGCCCAGCGCGCGGCCGGGCAGATTTCCTTCAGGTATAATTCCATCTGGGCCGCCGTCACAATCCCCTCCTCCAGCGGGATCACATTGCCCGAGATCCGCGCCTTGGGCGGCAGTCCCACGTTGAGGTGCAGGTCGGACCCGCCTTTTTCCAGCATCAGCTCTAGCAGTCGATCAATAGCAGCCATGGTATGTATTCTAAGTTCCTGGTATTTGACGTTCTAGCTTAGCCCGTAATCTGGGCCATAATCTGTTTCGTGCTTACATTGAGTCGCGCCGTCTCCGCCGTGATCGTGCCCGCTCGCCAAAGCTCCATCACGGAGTTTTCCATGACACACATCCCCTCCTGCACTCCGGTTTCCATGACGTTGCGCAGGCCCTGCATTTTACCCTCCCGAATGAGAGCCGCGACAGCCGGGTTCGAGGTCAGGATCTCGCAAGCCAAAACCAGTCCCCCACTCTTCGTGGGCAGCAAGCGTTGGCAGAGCACTCCGCGCAGACTCTCGGCCACGGAAGATCGGATCTGGGACTGCTGCGCCGGCGGGAAAACATCCAGCAACCGGTTCAAGGTCGTCGAGGCGTCGCTCGTGTGCATCGTGCCGATCACCAAGTGACCGGTCTCCGAAGCGCTGATCGCCATCTCAATGGTTTCCAAATCCCGTAGTTCGCCGATCGCCATGATATCGGGATCCTCGCGCAAAGCCCCTTTCAAGGCGGAAGCAAACGAGCGGGTGTGCTCGCCGACTTGACGCTGCGTGACGTTACAACCGATGGATTCCTGCACGATCTCGACCGGGTCCTCCACCGTGATGATGTGATCCTGGCGGTTCTTGTTCAGCTCATTGACCAAGGCCGCGAGCGTGGTGGTCTTCCCCGCCCCGACTGGTCCGGTCACGAGGAGCAAGCCATTGTGATAGGACAGCAGTTTTTTTATGGTATCAACATTTTTGATACCAAGATTGTCGATTTCCGGAACCTCCGCGGCGACCATGCGGTAGGAGCCCGAGGAGCCGTCTTTATGAAACATCAGGTTGACCCGGTAGCGGTGGGAGGCATCCAGCGCCAACGCGTAGTCGTAGTCTTTTCGCTCCAGATAGATTTTGGCCTGATGAGGCGCGAGGAGCACCGTGTTCAGGCGCATCGCTTCCTCTTCCGTCAGGACGTGTTCGCTGATGGGCGTGAGCGCCCGTTGATTCCGCACAAATGGCGCAGCTCCAGCGGTCAGGTGGAGATCGCTCACCCCTTCCTCGCCGCAGAGGACGAGTAGCCCGCGGAATTTCTGCGCTAAGGTATCGTCGTCCATATTGGCAACGTCCGCAAAATCGAGTTCGCCGGCTTCAATCGGTACCATGCTGGCCGCCGCGCTGGCCGTCGCCACCCGGGGCTGCGCCCGCTCGGCGGGAGGAGGCGATAGCGGTGCGGGTGCCGGTGCGGCGGTGGGCCCAGGTGCTGGCCCGGGCGCTGCTAGCGGAGTCTCGACGACTACCGGCGCGGGTTCCTCGTCGCTCCACGGGTTACCGGCCGGGGCTCCGTTGGCTCCGCTCGCGTGCGCGATCCCCGCTAGCTTTTCGAGATCGCCTAGAAGGTCATCATCGACGTGGGCGTCGTCGATTAGCTGTTGGGCAAAGGTCAACAAGTCCGCCTTTTCGCCCACCGTGTGGCGCACGAGTTTGGCTTGATCGAGGGTGAAGAGGCCTTGGTCGATACCAAGTTTAACCAACCAGCTGATTGCAGGATCCATAAACGGGAAAAGAAGAACTCGAAAGGTGGGCCACCGGCCGATCGCTGCCAAGCGCTAAGCCGTGCCCCGCGCCCAGATTAGTTTAAATCCAACTTCGGGTAGCGAGCCTCCGCGTCCACCGAGAAGCGAGCCAACCGCATGGCCAACGGACGCGAGTCCTCCCACATCCCCAGTTCCGCCGGGCTTTTCTCCCCGGCTCGATTGATCAACTCAAAGGTCAATCCGGCGGTGTCCGTCATCACTGGAACCGAAAACTCCGCGCGCTCCCCCACCCACGGAACCACCGCCTCGACCGAGCCCAAACGAACAATCACTTCGCCGTCGGCAACCGGTTCAAAGCGGGACTCGATCACCACGTTGATATAGCCCGGGACATTGGCGGCCACCCGCGCTTGAAGCCGCTCCCGGGTCCACCCGTGGGTGCCTCTCTGCTCCCAGCCATGAAACCCCGATTCGATCACCAGCCAGCGCTGCGGTCGCCACGCATCCCCGGACCAAGACCAGATCGGGAAACTCGGCTCGCGCGACCATTCCGGCAATTGGGCCCGCTGAATTCCATCCAGCTTCAGCGTGGTTACCTGGCCAGCCGCTCGCAGCGAGATTCCCGATAATGAACCGGCCGGGCCCACCAATGGCCCACGCCGTCCCTGCCATGCGAGCGCGACCGTTTCGCCCACCGAGGGGGGGAACGCCACGTTGAAGTAGCCTTCCGATTTGCCGGCCACGAACCACCGACCACCTTCTGGGGTAGCCCGGGAGGTTCCTCCTGATCGCGGGCGCCACCAGATCACATCGTCCGAAGGCAGCCAAGGCAACCAACTCAGCGCACTCGGCTCATCCCGGTAGAAGGACCGACCGTTTTGATCCAACCAACGCAACCGCGCATCAAGGTCGATCGAACCGACGAATGGAAAAATCCCTTGCGGGACTCGCATCTCCGCCTCGCGCCAGTTTCCGCTTTCCTTGAGCTCTGCGATCCAAGCTAACTTGCGATGTTCAAACGCCCGCAAATTTACGAGGTCTCCATCTCGCAGTCCTGCGGTCCCCCACCAGTCGGCGACCGGCCGGCCCGTCAACGCGAAGAGCGGCCCCAACGCCATGACCCAACCCAATAACATCACGCTGCGCCGCAACCTGGGCTGACCCGATCCGCTTACCAGCATATCCGTCCCCCACCACAACAGGACGACCAGTGTCGTATAACGCGATGCGATCGCCCCGACTTCTCCCAAGTGGACCCGCCCCAGAGTCGTGAACGCCATAAACCCCAGCCCGACGGCCAGCATGACCGTGCCCATCACTCGCGCCCCTTGCGCCTCCTCCGCCCGCTGGCGAAGAGCCATCCCGGCGGCGGCCACCAACAGCAGCCCGACGCCAATCCCAGCGAGCGCCGTTGCCGCCGTGATCGACTCGAAGCCCATGCGGCTGGCCACCAGCAACCCTCCGAACGACACGCTGGCCACCCAAGAGTCTGGCGGAAAATGAAACCCCTCACTCGCCGCCGAAAACACGTAGCCTTGGCCGAACCAAACCCCTCCCATCACCATCAATCCGATGCCCCCCCAAGCCCCCGAGCGGCCAGTTCGTAAGGTCACTGCTTGCCATCCGAGGTAGCCCAAAAGCGCCGCCGCCACAAACAACCCAAAGCCCGTAAACATCGCCATCACCCCGACCACGCCGACCCCAATCAATCGACCTCGCGCCGGTTCTCCCACCATCAGGTGACACGCCCCTAACAACAGTAACAATGGAAACACGCTGTGGGACGCATTGGGCACCAACAGAACCGTTTCATACTGCAGCAGACTCAACCCGGCGAGGACGATCCATGTATCCGAAAATCCTGTACGTCCGACCACACGATGCTTTAGCCAGACCGCCAAGCCCGTCGCCGCCGCGAGACAACTCACCACCCAAAGACTCTCCACCCGCGCATCCCAACCGCTGGCCTCCAACACCAGCGCCGTGAGCACGAAGGCGAGCCCTTGCCGATGCGGACCATGCTGCCACGTAAAAAGACTCCCCCAGTCGGCCTCGGCAAAGAGCGGCGTGTAGAAACTCCAGAGGTCGCTGAACAGGCCGTCGACTTGATACCGGGCCACCGCCATCACCCAATTCGCGACCATCAGCAAAGCCACCACGACCATGATGACGAAGACCCATCGTGAACTCGAACGCTCAGTTTTCATCCACGGCTCCGAGGACATCGAACAATGGCTCCCGCCCAAATTCCAATCGCCGCAATCGCAGGGCGAGCTCGCGCGCATCCCCGGGCTCGCCTGCTGCCGCCGGACTGCGCGCGCCCGCCACATTGATTACATCGAGCTGATGCTCATCGCCGCCCCGCAGCGGCACCGAGAAACGCAACCCGCCGTCCTTCCACGGCAACTCATGCTCTTGCCCGTCCCATCGAATTAAAATCGGCCCATGATTTACCGGCTCGTATCGGCTCTCGATTTCGATGTTCCAATACGTCTGCCCCCGGGCTCGCGAACGCAGCTGCAACGGAGAATTCGTCCAAACGAATTGGGCATCACCCTCTTGTTCCCAGTTCCAGCGACCTGCCGTCACTTCCGAAAAATCGTCCCCCCACCAGCCGGAGCCATCTTCCGACCACCATTTTACCGGAAACTCGGGCCGCGAAGTTAAGGTCGGATTGTTAACCAAGTAGGACGTCAAACGCGGGTCGCGCGGTGGACTCAGCGGCACGGTGCCGACCGTGCTACGGAAGATCAATTTCGTCCGCGCCGTCGGTGCCGGCAATGACACTCCCTCCAGCATAGTTTGAGCATTAACTGTCGTGCGGAAGTCACCCAATTCGATCTCCACTTGCCCCTCCGGCGGCAAAGTCGGCGCGCGACCACTAAATTGGAGATTGAGGAAACTGGAGTCCCTGCCTTCGACGATCAAAACGCCCTCATCTGCGATCCACTGCCGGTGCTCGCCCACCAACCCCGTGATCCACGTATGCCCCAACGGCTGCCACCACGGTAGCCAACTCAGCGGCTCGTTCGCCGGGTCCGCAAAGGTCAGGCCGCGTTCCGCCAACCAATCAATGCGTTCACCCAAGCGCAGTAATTCGGGCTCACCAAAAATGCCCCGCGGGCGGCGCGCTTCGGCGGCGCGCCAGTCGCCAGTTTCATCCCAAGCGAGCAGCCACTCCAGTTTTCCCTTATTCGAGAATGCGATCGAATTGTAGGTCACCTCACTCATGCCCAACATACCCGGCCAATGGGCCACCGGACGTTGCGGCAGATTCACCCACGACATCACGACCGAGGCCCAGCCCAACCCCGCAGCCACCCAGCACGTCCATCGCCATCTACTCGCAGCCCCCCACGCCACAAACCCCAACCAAACCACCCCGATCAGCGTGACATACCGCGGCGCATCCGCGGCATGCAACCCTAGGTGCAATCTGCCGATCGCCGTGAAAAATCCGTAGCCCAATCCCGTGCCCAACAAAAGCGCCGCGACGATCCAACCCGGCGATACCTGCTTATCCCGAAACAGCCGCCAGCTCACGTGCGCGAACAAAATGAGCGCGAGCACCAGCACCACCCAGCCCACCGCCACGCCGGCATCGACACCACCCGCCATATCCATGCGCGAAGCCAGCATCCGCACGACGAACTGCGGATAGTCCGACAGCGGGAAATGGGGAAACTCTGTGCCCGCGCTCCCACCCCGGAGTCGGTAATTCTGCAAAAACCCCACCAGCGCCAACCCCAACGCCAGCCCGGCCGCGACGGGCCAACCGGTGCCGCCAAAGTCCCGGGTCCACCACGCTCGCAGCAGCCGTAGCGCGACAATCCAACCGGCTGCCACCCAGGCAAACAGCCCAAACCCGGTGAACATCGCCAGTCCACCCAACACCCCGAAAACCAGCCAGCGCCACGGGGACATTACCCCGGCCGCGACCCAGGCCATGCCCATCAACAGCACCATCGGGAACACGCTATGCGAAAGGTTCGGCACGATGATGATCGTCTCGAATTGCCGCACACTTAAGAGCGCCAACGGCAGCCACAGATCTTCCCAGCCCAACCGCCCGGTCAACCGGTATTTCCAGGCCAACGCCATGACGGCTGCGACCACCAACCAAAACATGATCCACAACCCCTCAATGCGGGTATCCCAATCGGCCAACGCCATGATCGGAACCGTCAGCACAAAGGCTACTCCCTGCCGATGCGGCCCGAGTTGCTGCATGAAAAGATCCAGCCACGTCCAGTCCTCTTTAAACAGCGGCTGGCAATAAACCCACTGATCCCAAAACAACCCCTCCACCTGAAACCGCGCGACCGCCGCAATCAGGTTAAGCGTCATCAAAACCATGACCGTCCCAAACGCCCACTTCACGGGTCGAGAGATGCTTTGTGAAACGCCCGTATTACTCATCCGCTTCCGTTTCTATTCACCGAGCTTCGCGGCCACGGCTCGAAAACTCACTAGGCCCGCTTCGATGTTTTGCACGATGTCCTCCGCAATGTCTTTAGGGTCAGGCAGATTATCGAGATCCGTCAGGCTGTCATCCTTGAGCCAGAAAAGATCCAGACTGGTTTTGTCGCGGGCGACCAATTCGGCGTGGCTATATTTGCGCCACCGGCCGCCGGGGTTTTTCTCCGCATGCCAAGTCTCCACGCGCTGGTGGCGGTTGCTCGCGTGGTAGCAATCGATGAACTCCCGCAGATCCTCCAAGCGCAGTGGTTTCCGCTTCAACGTGTGGTGGATGTTCGTCCGGTAGTCGTAATACCAAACCTCCTTCGTCGCGGTGTCCTTGCTGGCCGCTCGATTGTCGAAAAAGAGCACATTGGCCTTCACCCCGTTGGCGTAGAAAATACCCGTGGGCAGCCGCAGGATGGTGTGTAGCTCCGTCGTCTCCATGAGCTTCTTGCGCACGGTTTCTCCGGCCCCACCTTCGAAGAGCACATTATCCGGTAATACGACCGCCGCCTGTCCGGTGGTCTTGAGTTGAGAGCGGATGTGCTGGAGGAAATTGAGCTGCTTGTTGGAGGTCGTCGCCCAGAAATCCTGTCGGTTGTAAACGAGGTCCTCCTTCTCCTGCTCCCCCTCCTCGTTGGTGAACGTCATAGAGCTCTTCTTGCCGAAGGGCGGGTTAGCGAGGACATAGTCGACCGTCTGCGAGGGCGGGGCGATGAGCGCGTCGGTCGAGGCGATCAAACTCTCGCCATCGATCTCACCGATGTTGTGCAGGAAGAGATTCATCAGGCAGAGGCGGCGGGTGCCCGCCACGATCTCGTTACCATAAAAAGTCTGCTTCTTGAGGAACGCCTTCTGCTCGCGGTCGAGTTGGTGGTGGCTCACCAGGTGATCGTAAGCCGCGAGGAAGAAGCCGCCCGTGCCGCAGGCAGGATCGGCGATACTCTTGCCGGGCTCGGGCGCGACACACTCGACCATGGCCTCAATGAGCGCGCGCGGCGTGAAGTATTGGCCGGCCCCCGACTTGGTGTCCTCGGCGTTCTTTTCGAGAGTGCCCTCATAAATGTCGCCCTTGGTGTCGGCATCGAGGGTGACCCACGAGACATCATCGACCATCTCGAGCACGCGGGCGAGTTTGGCCGGGTCCTGAATCTTATTCTGCGCTTTGGTGAAGATCTGCCCCAGCATACCCTTCTCGGTGCCGAGCGCGCGAAGGGTCTCGACGTAGTGGACCTCGAGTTCGGCACCCTTGAGCGGGCGCATGACCGGCCACCCAAACCGCGCGGGCACCCCCATGTTCCGGCTGTAAGGCGGCTTGGCATACTCGTCCGCCATCTTGAGGAAAATGAGGTAAGTGAGCTGCTCGAGGTAGTCGCCGTAACCCACCCCGTCGTCGCGGAGCGTGTTACAAAAGGACCAAACCTTTGAGATGATGCTGTCGGTAGTCATGGTTGCCGATGAGCAGGCTTTGGCCGAGTGACGTTCAGGATAGGAGCCGCGATAAAGATGCGGTTGCGCTTTTGTTTCGTTACCTCTGCGAGCAACCCTTGGATTCGCCAAAACTCCACGGCCTTGGAGACGTTATGGAAGCTCTCGTCGTGACGTTCGGCGTATTGCGAGATCGAGAGCATCGGTGCCGCAAAAAGCGCATCGAGCATTCCCGCGCATGCACTCGGCACCCGCTTTTCTTGGGCGAGGACTGCCCGATAGCTTTGGTAGAGATCCACCAATCGGCCAGTATCCGCCAGCGCCTCCTTGGCCGTCTCACGCACTCCCGTAAGAAAATAAGCGATCCAATCCCGCCATGCCCCCTGCGTGCTAACGGCCAACAGGTGCCGGTAGTAGTCGTCTCGATACCGCTCGAAGTAGGACGAGAGGTAGAGCAGCGGCTCGGAAAGTATACCCTGGGCGCACAGGAAGAGCGTGATCAGCAGCCGACCGATGCGGCCGTTGCCGTCGAGAAACGGATGGATGGCCTCGAACTGATAGTGCAGGAGCGCGATCTTGACCAAGGGCGGTTCGGCGCTGTCTGCATGTAGATAGTTTTCCCAAGCGGACAACGTTTCGTCGAGCAGGTGCGGCGGCGGCGGCACGTAGGTAGCCGTAGTGAGGGTAGAACCCGGGCGGCCGATCCAATTTTGGCTGCGACGGTATTCACCGGGAGTTTTAGAGGAGTCCCCACCGCGCACCGTCTGGAGCAGGATTGCGTGCAACTCCTTTATGAGCCGGGTGCTGATGGGCAGCTCTTGGAGACGCTTCAGTCCTGTCTCAACGGCGAGCACATGGTTGGAGACTTCGCGAACCGAAGGCTTTTCTAGAGCACTTTCCGGACTGACGTCGAACAACAGCAGCTCCTCAACCTCGGCATAAGTATCTTCGATCAGGGAACTCAACACCGCCTCACGCCGTAGATACGGTCGAATGAGCAAGTGAGGGTTGGGCAACAAACGCCCGGCTCCACTCAGTTCAGCTACGGCGCGATCAGCATCGGATAGCAGGCCCGCAAGCTCCCAATCAATCGGGAGTTGGGGAGGTAGCCGCGGGGGCAGAAACGCGAAATACCCTTCAGGCTGTCGCCGGCAGTGCGCCCTCTGCTGTTCCTGGAAGATTTCGGGATTCATATGCCGCTCAAATGAAGGTTCGTTGAATAAGATTCCAACTTATTGTATTTAAAGACCATTCGATTCAATATGGATGAAATCTATTTAGTCGAGACTCACTTCGTTGCAATTGCGGCGAGATCCACCAACAATATCGCGTTAAATCACTATTTATTAGTATCTTAACGGGAATAATCCAACACCACGATAGAGGAAATATTTCATGGGTTTGGGGATACAAGACAGCGTGAGAAGGGCTTTTCACTTCATGACGGAGAGAAGTCGGGCCTCACTACGCTGCAGGGCTGCGTAGAGCTTCCGCTCGTTTTGTTCGATCACCTCAAACTGCGCGGACTGCAGGCGAATCATCTACTGTTGCTCAGGGACCGGTCTCTAACGACTACAGAAGGACCAACCTTTGAGATAATGCTGTCGGTGGTCATGGGGTGCAGGGCTAGATTGAGCGTCTTGGAGTGCGTTTTCGAAAAACCTGAGGAATCAGGTTTCCCCATTGGTCGGTCTTCAAGCTAGAATCGGGTTCCGAAAGATAGGGAAAACTCCACTCTTCGCATCGCGGGCAGAAATCGCCGCTCGGTGATTCGCAAGCCCTCGTCGCGGATTTCCAGAGATGTTCACAGTTTTCGCATCGAAAGAAACGCCATCCGCGGCCTTGAACACACCTTCCGTCTCTCCGTTCCTTGGTCATTTTGGTGAGCGCTATTCTTCTTCAGACCAAAAGAGCTTCTTCACCTCACCTTGGCCAATGAGTTTGCGGTGCTTTCGATAGTCGCCGGCTTCACGCCGTAGCCTACCGGCAATGATCGCAGGGCTTATGGACAAACGAAGAGCCGCCGACCTGATCTGAGTGGCGAGATAAAGTCCGTCGAGATTGTCCCACTCCTTTTCAGGAATGAATGCATCCAAGGCGAACTTATCCGCCTCCCGTTCCTGCTCATTCTCAGCCACAGAATCTATATCTGAATCGATGAACTCCTTCGTCCCTGACTCTTTCAAATGCTTCATGACATGGCCCAGTTCATGGAAAAGCGTGAACCAAAAATTATCCAAGCGATCATGTCGTAGCGTGAGCGCAATGACCGGGAATCCATCAGGATGCGACATCGCAGCACCGTCCAAGTGGGTGCCTTGAAAGTGCCTCTCCATGACGAGCGCGACTCCCACGTCATTGAGTCGTTCCATCGCCAACAGGGGTCCCTTTTTGAAGGGACTTAGCGCTGCCAGCTTAGCGACAAAAGCATCATTCAGCGCTTCTGCATCAAACGGGGGGAGTTCCTGCTCAGCTGCTAAATCCAATACTCGGCATCGCCAAGCGTGCAGCGCATTCTCATTAATTTTGGAATTCTTCCGCGTGGTTTGGCGGTTAAACGCTGGAATGGTCTCGCCCTCACGGCCCCCAAGAAACTGCTGCAGCATTTCTTCCGCCCGGTCCTTCACTTCGGTCCAACTGGCGCCAAACGCGGCTGCGAAATACCCTCTCACATACATCTCTTTTACCGGGTAGTCCGACGGGTCGATTTTTTGCGGAAGTTCGAAATCAGGTTCCTGCACCAAGGACTTCAATGGGATATCCAATCCTTCATGGAGTTTCCTTACCATGGATAGCGTTAGCTCGCGTTTACCGGATAGCACCTCGGAGACCCGACTCTTGGAGCCGATGAAAGGCACTAAGTCCTTTTGTTTGAGGTCAGCCTGCTCCATCCGAAACCGGATCGCTTCCGCCGGAGAAACCGACGGCAGACGGATAGCACGCTTTTCGTAGTCTTCGATCAGGAAGGCCAACAACTCAATTTCCAGATCTTCGCCCGAACCCGGTGCGGGATCGGTCTGCATGAGACCCTCCAATCGACGAAGGGCCGCTTCGTGGTCGTCAGGCGTTTTGATAAGTTTGTGCGTGGTAGCGGTCATGGGTGGCAGGGGGTATGGGAAGAACGGGAATTAACTAAGTTTCCAACGGGAATATTCGGCGTGGGTGCCAATCTTTTGGATCAACAACACGCCATTTTGGTAGCGCACCAAAACAACGAGGCGGAAATTGTTGCCGCCGATATCGAAGATGACGCGGTTGCCGGAGAGGAAATCCGCCGACCGGTAACGGTCCTTAATATCCTGCGGTTTCTTCCATTCGGGATCCTCGGCTTCTTCGAGCCACGCGGCTAATGGGGACCGAGCATTCGCATGCTTCCGCATGAATTTTCGGATGACAGTTCGGCCCACAATCGTCACGTGACGGCAATGCTAAAGTTTCCTTTGATCCATAAGAAAGATTAAAGTTTCATTTTTTGGGAACTTTTTCTTAAACAATCGTTCTTCGCCTTTCAAAAATGAGCCTCCGAACGGGAGGGCGGGTGTTAGTAGCGCCCACCCTCCCTGCCCAAAACAAACCCGCCCTCGCGGGCAACGTTTCGGGAGCTTGTCGAGGAGACCGGTTCCTCGTGACCATGGTGGTCTGAAGCGTCAAGGACGAAGGCGGACACCTAACACCATGAAGACAAAATGCCGGAGCAACGATGCTCCCAAAATGACAGGCTGCCGCAGTCGTAACGACGGCAACGGTCGCCTTGGCGGGAAACGTTCCGACACCCATGTCGGAACCATTGAAAAACACTACGGAGTCGATCTCGGCGCCCGTAGCGACATGCACCTCGGCACGCTGCTGAAGCGCCGCGGCGCGGACTCGCTAGGCGATATCGTCTGATCGGCTCTCGCAAACGACCAACAACCCTGCCCTGACTCCGAAATCGCTCGGAGTTAGGGCCTTTATTTTACATCTAAGATGCTAATCTAGCTAGAGCTTTTTAGCTACGTTCCCGAAATCGATTTCGGGAACATCCACCCCCTTAAATAGCTAACTTTTTCTTCTTCAATTTGTTAGCTCGTAAAACCTCGTAACCACTGCGCGTAAGCGGCTCCGCGGAACGCTGTATGTAGTTTTCAACCGTTCGCCCGGGACTCAATAAAATGCAGCAAGTTGTTATTTTAGGGCGACCGTTTCGTCCTCACAGGAAAATTCCTGCATCCTACCTGCATCCTAGTGGCCCTATCGCTTTCCGCAAAAGCCAGCGGACTATCGAGGACGACCTGCCGATAGATGGTAAAAATGGTTAGGGCTTTGCTACTCCTTCTTCGCCTCGATCACGCCGACGGGCTGGCTATCGACAAACAATACGTAATCGGCCGGACCGGTATCGGTGGTGTATTCGCGAACAGCTTGTCCCTCGGCGGCATGAAAATTGATCGTCCTTATCCTGCACCGCCCAACCCGACGCTTTAAGCTGCGCAGCGATCTGGTCGCGCGCCTCTTGTTCAGGGTTCTGATTGGGAGGCATGGCTAATCCAAATTGAGGAAACGGCGGTTTGAATCAGGAGCGGACACGGTTTAACGCTTTTTGAAAAACTTCCCGAACGGCGTGGGCTTCGCAGCGGATTTTTCTCCCCGGGGATCGATCTTCTTGGGCTTCTTGCGCGAGAGTTTCTGTTTTTCCATCCGCGGCGGTTTCCCTCTTTTGATCGGGGCCTCGAATGAAGGCCCGACCGGCGAGATCACCGGCGTCTTCGACTCTGCCACCTCGGCGGGCACTTGCATACCGCATGGCGCGGTGTGCGGCGGCTGGTTTCTTTTTTTGGTCGCGGCCGCGAGGCGTTGTCCAGGCGGTGAGATTACGGGTGTCTTTGACATAGCTAAATTTGCGGGAACTTGCATGCCACATGGCGCGATGTGCGGCGGTGGGGTCACATCTTCGGTTTTCCGTTTCTCGTCGAGGAGTCGGCGCGCGATGCCGCCGAGCCCGAGTCGCGTCATCGACTTGCGAATCGTGGCGCGCATTTCCGGTTTATACCAAAAGAAGAAACTGCGTTGTTCCTGCTTCTCCTCCGGGGTTCGCGCCACGCAAAGCTCCGAACCGTCGTAAGGGTGCACGCCCGTCGCATAAATCTCGGTCGCCACCGTCATCGGCGTGGGGGTGAAATCCTGGACCTGCTCCAACCGGAACCCGAGGTCCTTGGTCTTCAAAGCCAGCTCGGCCATGTCTTCTGGCCGCGAGCCGGGGTGCGAGCTGATGAAATACGGCACGACCGGCATCTTTTTTTTGCCCACTTTTTTCGCCGCCGCATCGAACTTTTCTTTAAACTTGTAGAAGAGGTCGAAGCTCGGTTTCCGCATCACCCGCAGCACATGATCGCTGGTATGCTCCGGCGCTACTTTGATGCGACCGGGCAGGTGGTGCTCGACGAGTTCCTCGACGTATCTGTCGTGGCTTGCCTTGGCCTTCGGCGACGCGCCTTTCTCGTGCAGAAACAGGTCGTAACGAATGCCGCTCGCCACGTAGGCGTGATTGACGCCTTCGGTCTCGCGGACGGATTTGTAGATATCGAGCAGGTCCGTGTGATCGGTGTCCAGATTGCGACAGACATCCGGCCAAATACAGCTCGGGCGCACGCACTCATCACAGATCCATTGCTGCTTGCCCTTCATCTTATACATGTTACCGGAGGGTCCACCGAGATCGCTGATCGTCCCGCGGAAATCAGGCATTTGCTTAATCGATTCGACCTCGCGCAGGATCGATTTTTTCGAACGGCTGGCGACGAATTTACCTTGGTGCGCCGAGATCGTGCAAAAGCTACACCCGCCAAAACATCCGCGGTGCATGTTGATCGAATGCTTGATCATCTCGTAAGCCGGAATCGGCCCGCGCTTACGATACTTTGGATGCGGGAGCCGCGTGTATGGTAGATCAAACGCCGCGTCGATTTCCTCCTCGGTCATCGTCGGGAATGGCGGATTCACCACCAGCGTGCGCTCGCCCGATTGTTGGAACAAGCGCCGGGCCTTGACGCGGTTGGACTCGGTCTCGATGTCCTTGAAGTTTTTGGCGTAGCGGGTGCGGTCCTCGAGGCAGTCTTCGTGGCTGAAGAGCGTGAAGTCGTCCCACCGCTTATTCTTCGGCGGCTGATCTCCTTCGGGCAACAATACCGCCGTCTGCGGAATCGTCGTGAGCGACGAAAACGGCACGCCTTGTTTGAGCAGACGCACGGTTTCGCGCAGGGGCAGTTCACCCATGCCGTAGATCAATAGGTCCGCCCCGCTCGATTCGAGAATCGAAGGCATCAGTTCGTCCGCCCAATAATCGTAATGCGTGACCCGGCGTAGACTTGCCTCGATGCCACCAATCATCACCGGCACTTCCGGATACAGCTCCTTGAGGATTTTGGCGTAAACCGTCGTCGCGTAGTCCGGCCGGAATCCATGCTGACCGCCGGGAGTGTAAGCATCCTCACTGCGTTGTTTTTTGGCTGCCGTGTAACGATTGACCATCGAATCCATGCAACCGGAAGTGACGCCGAAAAACAGTTTCGGCGGGCCGAGTTTCTTGAAATCCCGCCGGTCGTCGCGCCAGTTGGGCTGCGGGACGATGGCGACGTTGAGCCCTTCGGCTTCGAGCATGCGCCCGACCGCCGCGGTGCCAAACGCCGGATGGTCAACGTAGGCATCGCCTGAAATAATGATCACATCGGGCTGATCCCAACCGCGCGCCTCCACCTCTTCGCGCGTGGTCGGCAGCCAACGCTTCGGGTCCCACAAGGGTTCCCGCGAATGGATGACTTGGCCTTGCGTTGATTGCACCATCGGCCGCGACCCTGACCGGCGGCTCTGCTCACGAAAAGCGGAATCGGTCCGAGCTATTCAAATAGAACTTGGTCCTGCAGCCACCCGATTGCCGACCGTCCGAGTGAGTGTAGCGAATACCCGCACCACCGCCCCCGCGAGCGCTGCGATACTCAGAATCCGGAACAACCACCGCGCGACCACATCGGAACCATTCCCGGTCACGAAACGGGTGAAAGCCGGCAACAAAACGCCCCACGGAGAAGTGAAACGGTGCCCCCGCTCTCCCGGCCGCCGCACCGAATGCCCCACCCGTCGGCCACGCCTACATCCCGTAGGCGATGATCTTTTTACCATTCTCAAAGTAGAACATCCGGTTCGTCGAGTGATCGACGAGGTATTCGGGCTGCTTGTCCTTGAGGAGGATCTGCTTGTCGCCCTCGCCGCTGTCGAGCGAGATGCCCATCAGGCCCACGCCCTTTTTGCGGCCCTCTTCGACGTTGGTGAGCACATAGGCGTAGTTACCGGCCGTGCGAGTGGCGGATTTGCGTTTGCCGGCGGCGGCGTTGTAGCGATCCAGCGCGCCGTGGATGTTACCCACCCCCGAGCTATATCGGCTGGACGAATACGAGTCGGCCGAGGCGACTTGCGCGTTGCCCGCGGTGGCGGCGAGCGCAGTCACCGCGAACAGCAGGGAGTCGCCCATCATGTTGCCTGGGGCCGCGTAGTAGGTAGACCACGCGATATCCTGCGCTACCGGATCAAAGCCCATCAGGTGTTGCTTACCCATGACCACGATATGGCCATCCTGACGGGTGATCGCGACCGGCACATCAAGGCGGCCTTTGTTTTGCGCCATCGCTCCTTTGGCGAGGCCAGACAGACCACCAAACGCCCCCATGCCAATCTTGGCCATATCGCCGCCGCCCATTTTGCGCTTGAACTCGATCTCGACCTCAAATTTCTCGGTCACGTCGTCGCCGGAAATATCGAGGCCGAAAAGATTTTTCGCGTCGGCAAAGAGCACCATGTCGTGCTCCGGCAAAATCATGAGATTGGTAATCCCCTCCTTGGGTTTGGCCGAGGTATAGAGTTCGTCGCCCGTCGCCGCATCAAAGGCCGCGACGCCCAAGGGCTCCCGCAAGGCGACGGTTTTACCGTTGGAGAAATTACCGCCGAAACGGATGAACACCTTGCCGTTGATCGGTTCGACCTGGGAGACGATCGCATTGTCGCGGGCGCTCAAAAGTCCGGTGTAGCTGGAGATGCGATCGCTCTTCCAGCGGACGGTGCCGTCGGCCTTGTCGAACACGTAAACGCTACCGCCGCCCGCGCCGAATACGCGCTCACCGTCGACGCGAATCGGCGCGTAGGTGCGTTTCCAATCCTTGGCGCCGGGCTTGAACTCCTGCGTCCACAAGATCTTGCCCGTATTCAGATCGAGCGCATCGACCCCGCGGAAGCCGAGGTAGGCGATATCCCCATCCACCACCGGATCGTGGTAGCCAGAAAGATCGAGGCGATTGGAGAACTTGCCTGTGCCGTCGGCCAAGTGCAACGGCACGTCATTGCCTTCGCTGAATTTGGTCTGCCATTTGAGCTCGCCGGTCGCGAGATCGTGGGCCCGGATCATCATGCCCTTCTCCTCTTTCGAGCCCTCCCAACTGTTGACGACGAAGAGCGCAAGACCGTGGGAGGCGAGCGGGTAGGAGGCCAAGTATTGGCCCATCAGTTCCTCGGTTTTCCACATCGTCTCACCGGTCAGGTAGTCGATGCCGAGCAACATAATTTTGGAGCCGCCGATCCCGCGGGCGTAGTTGCAGAGCAGATAAGGTGTGCCCGGCACTTCGCGCAGATTGAACGCACTGGTCTTGTCGAGATCCTCGCGGGCCCAGAGGAGTTCGCCGGTGTCCGGATCGTAGGAATGCACGGCGCCGCTTGAGCCCACGATGAGGGTGCCGAGTTCGGTGAGTTGGTGCCAAGTCGGCTTGCCTGATAGTTTGGTGGACCAGAGTTCTTCGACGGCCTGAGCGAGCGGAGAATGTAACGCCAAGGCGGCGAAAGCCAGCAGCGCACGGACGGACGGAGAATGAGAGCGAGTGAGTTTCATGAACGGAGAGGGGTCGATTGAGTGAGGAGGTGAACCGACTCACTGTAGGGGCAATACCCCGCCCCCACCATACGCACAGGTGCGTAGATGTTGGCCGGGGCGGGGAGCCTTATAGTTTTAGAGCGTCGCCTGGCTCAGAGGCTGGACTGTAGCCGCCACGCCAATGCGTTCGTAAAGCCCGCCCCCCAGCAGGGCGCTAGGCGCTAGCTGGTTCGAGCGAGTCGGGCTTTACGCCCGACAGTTTCACCGGCCTCGCCGCTTCAGCAGGCCGACGCCCCTGCCTCCCCTACACCTCGACGAGGTCTTTTTCGACGCGGAGGTTTTCGATGATGAAGCCCTGCCGATCAGGCGTGTTCTTGCCCATGTAGAATCCGAGTAACTTGTCCGTGTCGGGTAGGTTTTTGAGACTCACGGGCTCGAGGCGAATACCCATACCGATGAAGTCTTTGAACTCTCCCGGACTCACTTCGCCGAGGCCTTTAAATCGGGTGATCTCGGCGGTTTTCCCGAGTTCTCGCAGGGCCGCCTGTTTCTCCGCCTCGTTATAACAGTAGATGGTTTTCTGCTTGGTGCGCACGCGGAAGAGCGGCGTCTCCAGCACCGTGAGGTGACCGTTGGTGATAAGCTCGGGAAAGAACTTCACGACAAAGGAAATCAGCAGCAGACGAATGTGCATGCCGTCGACGTCGGCATCGGTGGCGATGACCACGTTGTTGTAGCGCAACCCGTCCAGCCCGTCCTCGATATTCAGCGCGCTCTGCAGCAGGTGAAACTCTTCGTTCTCGTAAATCACCTTCTTAGTGAGACCGAACGTGTTGAGCGGTTTCCCCTTCAAAGCGAAGACCGCTTGGGTCTGCACGTCACGACAGGCGGTCAATGAACCGGCCGCCGAATCGCCCTCCACAATGAACAACGTGCTATCCTCGGCGCGCTTGTCTTTGGTCCCGAGATGGACGCGACAGTCGCGCAATTTCTTGTTGTGCAGGTTCGCTTTTTTCGCGCGCTCTTTGGCGAGGTTGCGGATGCCCGACAACTCCTTGCGCTCGCGTTCGCTGGCTTCGATTTTCTTGCGCAGGACTTCCGCCGCTTCGGGGTTGCGGTGCAGCCAGTTGTCTAGGTGCTGCTGCATGAAACCGGTGACAAACTGGCGAATCGAAGGGCCAACCGGTCCCATGTCGGTCGAGCCGAGTTTGGTCTTGGTTTGTGATTCGAAGATGGGCTCCTGCACGCGCACGGAGACCGCCGCGACGATCGATTGGCGGATGTCAGCCGCATCATATTGCTTGCCGAAAAAATTGCGCACCGTGCTGACCAAGCCTTCGCGGAAAGCCGCCTGATGCGCGCCGCCCATCGTCGTGTGTTGGCCGTTCACGAAGGAGTAATATTCCTCGCCGTAGTGCCCGCCGTGGGTGAGCGCGACTTCGATATCCTCGGCCTCAATGTGCACGATCGGGTAGAGGGTTTCGCCGGTGAGTTTCTTCTTCAGCAGGTCGGAAAGACCGCCCTCAGACTTAAAGCTCTTGCTGTTAAAACTGAGCGTCAGCCCTCGGTTGAGGTAGGCGTAGTTCCACATCATCTCCTCGATGTATTCCCGACGATAGGCGAAGTTGGCGGTAAAGAGTTGTTCGTCGGGAGTGAACTCGATGTAGGTCCCGTTACGCTCATCCGACTTGGTGACGCGGTGTTCTTTAGCGAGTTTACCGCGCTCGAACTCGACGAGTTTGGACTTCCCCTCGCGCACGGCTTGAGCCCGGTAGGAAACCGAGAGCGCGTTGACCGCCTTCTGGCCGACGCCATTCAAACCGACGGATTTTTGGAACGTCTCGCTATCGTATTTCGCGCCGGTGTTGATGATCGAAACACAGTCGATCAACTTGCCCAATGGAATGCCGCGACCGTAGTCGCGCACCCACATGGTGCGCTCCGCGAGATGCACCTCGATGCGCTTGCCGAAGCCCATCGTATACTCGTCGATGCAGTTATCGATGGTCTCTTTGAGGAGCACGTAAATGCCGTCCTCCGCATGCGCCCCATTCCCGAGTCTGCCGATATACATGCCCGGCCGCAGACGGATGTGCTCCAGCGGGGAAAGGGTTTTGATCGAGTCTTCGGTGTAGTTGTGTTGCGCGGCCATTTAGGTTGCTTTTTGAAAGCGCCCTAAGCTCCCCAGCCCGTGCCCAACCTGACAAGCGCAAAGCCGTCCCGGGCCCAAATCAACCTCGCATCTCGCCCCTTGATTCCCGCCATGCCCCAGATCACCCGACTCCCGTTCTTCGTTTACCCGGTCACCAACATGATCCGCGCCCGAGCCTTCTACACGGACGTGTTGGGGCTAACGGAAATCGCCAACTGGGACGATCAGTGGGTGGAGTTTGGCCTCTCGGCCGCAGACGCCGGACCTGCCCTCGCTCTGTCGTCGGTCATGGTGGGCGCCGAACCCGGAGCTCAAGGCGGCGCCGTCGCGCTCGAGTCGCCGGACTTCGACGGGATGGTGACCAAGCTAAAGGATCACGGGGTGGCGTTCGCGATCGAGCCGATGGAGACATCGGTCTGTCACTTCGCCCGGTTCTACGATCCCGATGGCAACCCGATCATATTACACCGCCTTCACGGCTGATTGATCGGCGATCCGGCGGTAGCGCACCGTGACCACCGCCGTGCCGGGGGCAGCTTTAAAACTGCGGGGCCGCGCGCTGCCATCTACCGCGTAACAAAGCTGCATCACGGCACCTTTTACGCGGGCGATCGCCGCGATGGTGTGCCCGCGATGGTCGCCGGCGGTCCCCTTCATATCGACCGTCGGCTGCTCCGGCTCTCCGCCCCAGCTGAGCTCGCCCTCATCGCGCCCATTCGCCGACTCCACGCTGTAACGATCGCCCTCGATATGCAGGATCGTATCGGGCAGCGGAATCGTATCCGTGCCCAGCTTCCCGCTCACCGCCTGCCACGTCCCGTCAAACACCGGGGAAAATCGGCTCCTTTCTGCCGCTCAGTGGTAACGCTTTCGGGTAGGCTCGGTTCATGGCGGCAAGCTCACCCGCTCCTCCGGTCTTGGCAAGTCATGCTCCGCCACGTGCAAGCTTGAGGCCGTCCTCGTCGCTCCCTAAACCTATTCTCATGGCACTTCCCAAAATCGGCAAAATCTTCCTGTGGCTAGGCGGTATCGCCGTATTGCTCACCGGACTCACGGTTCTCGTGGTCACCTTGATGCTGGGCCGGATCGTGAAGGCGGGCGTCAACACCTTCGGTCCCCAAATCACCGGCACCGCCGTCGAATTGGCTGAGGCCGACGTTTCGCTTTTCGGCGGCTCAGCGACCCTCTCCGGTCTGCGCATCGGTAACCCCAGCGGCTGGGGCGAAGGCGACCTGGCCTCGCTCGGCCACATCCATCTGGATCTGGCGCCGATGTCACTCCTCGGCGAAACCATCGTGATCGAGGCCCTCGACATCGAGGCCCCGGTATTCCGCTACGAAGCCAAGTCCGGCACCAGCAACGTCAGCGCCCTGCTCGCCCACGTCGAACGAGCCCTCGCGGGGCTCGGCGACCGCTCCGCTCCCCCGGCCGAGACGGGTGAAACTCCCGCCGAAGAAACCGGCGAGGCTGCCCCCACCCTCATCTCCATCGGTCACTTCGGCCTCCGCGGAGGCCGGGTCACCATCATAGTCGCCGACCGCATCATCGAAGCGACGTTGCCTGACATCGATATGCGCGACCTCGGGAGTCCCGAGCTCGGCCTCACTCCCGCCCAACTCACCATGCGATTGAGCCAGCGCGTCCTCACCGATATAGCTACGGTGGCCGCCAAAGCCCTCGTGCAAGAACAGGTCGAGAAGGCCATCGGCGGAAAACTCAAAGGCATCTTCGGCGGCGACCCGTGATACGGCCGTCCCCCACCCCCTGAAATCAATTCACCGCCCCGCGCGAATATTCCAGAAAACGCATTTGATCGCGGGTCCCATTCCGCTACGGTTCCTACCTTTCCGACGGTTTTAACCGCTTCATACCGAGAAAAACTCTAGTTTAACCCTCCCTCCTACCATGACTATATCCCACCGCCTATCCTCCCCCACTCAAACCGCCTGGCGTCGTGCCACGGCGGGGCTCGTCGCTGTCGCCTTGGGCTTCGCCGCCCTCAGCGCCAGCGCCCAAACTGACGACGACGACGAGAAGCCCTACATCGCGATTCGCGCCGCCGATTCCGACAGCCTTGCCCTAGCCCGCACCGGCACCGTCACCCTTAAGATGATGCGCGCGCCGAGCTCCGCCGACGACGCCAAGCTCCTCATCGTCAACAGCGCGAACTTCGCGATCTGGGATGGCACCCTCACCCCGAGCGGCGCGAACTGGACCGGCCAATTCAATCTGGATGCCGCTGAAGCCCTGCTCACGGCCAGCGCCGTGCTCGCCGAATTCCCCGGCGCCGCCACCGGCGGCAAGGACCTGCGGATTAGCTTCGTGCGGGACATGCTGACCGAGAGTCTCGCAGCCTCCTCCGCGTTGATGGGCGAAGAACCTATGTTCTACGAAGCGCCTGAAGCGCCCAAACCCGTCGAGGCCCTCGGCCCTAACCCGGATGCCACCCAAATCGCCAGCTACGCCATGGCCTCCCGTCGCTACGACGAGCAACTCGCCGCCTACCGCTACCACTTGGTCGCCGCCAAAGCATCCGCCAAGTCGCTTTGGACCGACCTCATGACCGCTGGTCGTCTCGACCAATGGCCCGCCAACACCCGAGAAGCTCAAATGGGAGCCTACGAAAAGCTCGACGCCTACCAAGCCAAGGTGAACCAGATGAAGCGCGAAAATCGGGCCATGGCCAAGAAGGCCGTCGATCAATGGAACGCCGCCAACCCAGAAGCCGAACCCATTGATCTCCCCTTCCGCGATCACTCGATGGAATCGTAAGCACTCCGCGCCCCCCGTTGATTTCAACTCCGCTCTAACCCGGCGGGGTTTTCTTTTGCCCCAGATAGTGAACTCCATACGGCCCATCAAAGCACGGTTGCAAATCCTAGGGAAGGTATCGTAGTTGACGAACTTAAATACCTGGGGGTTAGAACAGTTGAAGGGCTTGCAATAATAGGTCATACAACTGTAGGGGTTGTTGCGGCTGCTGAAACTACTGTTGGCGTATTTCTTAGTATAGCAAATGAGTTAGATCCAGGCATTGGAATTCTAGCTACTGCCACAGGGGAAATGGCCCAGAGTGGCAATATGTGGATTGATAGGCCGATGGGGACCATTAGCGCTTGGTTGACGATCAGTGATTGGGTTTTGCAGCAAGGACTTGGGATGGCTCAGGATGGAAGGGCTCGAATGCAATCCAGCTCTCGCGAAATAGATAAACTTATAGAAGGAAACGTCTCTCATGAATACTTCCCGAACTACTTCCCAAACCCCTGACACAGTTGATCAACACCGCGTCCCAACTCTGACTGAGAGGGCGAGGGTGTTCTTTGTGGATCTATTTTTTGGCGCGACACCATTAATTGTTCCTCGTATATTTTTAAATCCAAGTATTGAGGATAAATATTCCGTATTGCCTGTATCTGTATCCATTGCGATACTTTTTATTATATGCTTCTTTTATATTAAAAATAAAGCAAGTATAGGCCATCGTATTTACGGAATGGGCATAGTGCCATTGTATCAGAATAAAGGCATGCGACTTGGCCTGTTTTTAAGACTAATACCGTATTTATTATTGTTTATTTCACTTAACGTAGCACAATATCATTCAACGGCGTTAATTTCGAAAGGATACAATGGGATTTTTATTATATTTATTTTAGTTAATATTTTTACTCTTTGGCGTGCCAAAAGCTTAAATCTATTGGATAAATTGACGTCTACCCGAGTATATAAGGACGAGTTTAACGGTATCCGCGCCACGCCGAAGACGTCAGGCAGCACAACGGAGGGGGCAAAAAGGGAGGGGGCAAAAAGGGAGGGGCAAAAAGGGTCAATCCATACTGTTTGACATTTCTGGGTAAGTTGGATTGAAGTAAGGCCGTGGCAAGGAAACTGAGATTTGAATCCGAAGGCGGGCTATATCACGTCATCAATCGT
>Ga0075118_10000382_pt1 | contig 42734 bp, 40 predicted proteins | sample AntAceMetag02UKE_FD_69794 | JGI IMG/M metagenome (GOLD analysis project Ga0075118, IMG submission 69794) | Saline lake microbial communities from Ace Lake, Antarctica - Antarctic Ace Lake Metagenome 02UKE | ecosystem: Environmental > Aquatic > Non-marine Saline and Alkaline > Saline | place...
AAAATCGAAAGATGTTGTACCTTCAGATCGTGGTGAGCTTGAAATAACTTCAGTGAATCAACTGTATTTAGATGAAAAGCGTTTAAAAGTTGAGTTAATGGGGCGTGGATATGCCTGGTTAGATACAGGAACACATGAAAGTTTATTAGAGGCTGCGCAATTCATCGAAACTATTGAAAAGCGTCAAGGGCTTAAAGTGGCCTGTCTTGAAGAAATTGCTTTTGAGCAAGGTAATATCTCTAAAGAGCAGCTAATAGAACTGGCTAAACCGTTAGCTAAAAATCAATATGGTCAATATTTATTAAAGCGTGCTGAGGAAGGTATCTAAGTGGAGTTTGTTAAACAAGTAATTCCTGAAGTTATCGTCGTCAAACCATCAGTTCATGGAGACTCGCGCGGGTATTTTGTGGAAACATTTCGACAAGACTTGTTTGAAAAAGCGTTAGGTTACGCAGTTAATTTTGTACAAGACAATGAGTCGAAGTCATCTAGAGGGGTTTTAAGAGGATTACATTTTCAATTAGCACCTCATGCACAAAGCAAGCTAGTTCGAGTGATTGAAGGTGCTGTGCTTGATGTAGCGGTTGATATTCGTGTTGGCAGCCCTACATTTGGTCAACACGTAGCGGTTGAGTTATCGGGTGAGAATAAACGTCAAATCTTCGTTCCGCGTGGTTTTGCGCATGGTTTTGTCGTATTGAGCGATACAGCAACGTTTACCTATAAAGTAGATAATTACTATTCTCCTGAGTGTGACCGTGGTCTTGCCTTTGATGATGAACAGTTAAATATTGATTGGGGGTTAGATAAAGAAGTGTTTCACTTATCAGAAAAAGACACCAAACAACCTATGTTTGCCGAATTATCCGAATGCTTTAACATCGCGCAAAATTATTATGACTAGCAAGGCCAATACGTCTGTTTTAGTCACAGGTGGCAGTGGACAAATAGGCCAATCTATACAAAGGTTCGCGAAACAGTACCCCGATTATCAATTATCTTTCCCAGCACGAGAACAGTTAGACCTTACCAACAAGCAAAGTGTCAGCGATTATTTTAATAAGCAGCAATTTGACGTCATTATCAACTGCGCGGCACATACAGCTGTTGATAGGGCAGAATCAGAGTCTGAATTGGCTAATCAACTCAACCATTTGGCTGTTAAGCAGTTGGCAGGAATCGCGAATAAACAACAAGCTAAGCTGATTCACATCTCAACCGACTATGTGTTTTCTGGTGAAAACCATAAGCCGTATGTTGAAGATGATGTCGTGAATCCACAGGGTGTTTATGGCCTAACCAAGCTTAAGGGTGAGCAAGCAATACAATCAATCATGCCAAACGATGCAACCATCATTCGTACCAGTTGGGTGTATTCGCAATACGGCAATAACTTCGTTAAAACGATGCTCAAGCTGGGCGAGCAACGAGATGAATTAAACGTCATCTTCGACCAAATCGGCACACCGACCTATGCAGGTGATTTGGCGCAGGCAATTTTGCAAATCATACATAGTGATAGCTTTAAACAACCAAGCTTTGGAAGTAATCTTTATCACTACAGTAACGAAGGTGTAGTCAGTTGGTATGACTTCGCAAAAAGCATATTCGAATTAGCTGATATTGATTGCATTGTTAACCCAATCGAAACGAAAGACTACCCCATGCCAGCTAAGCGTCCAAATTACAGTGTATTGAATAAAGCGAAAATAAAACAAAGTTATAGCCTAGCTATTCCATATTGGAAAGACGGCTTGCAACAGTGTTTGAAAACACTTCAGGAAAATGAGTAATGAAAACTATATTTGTTACTGGTGGTGCAGGTTTTATCGGCTCAGCAGTTATTCGTCATCTCATTAATGACACTCAGCACACGGTTATCAATGTCGATAAACTCACCTATGCGGGTAACCTAGAGTCACTCATTTCAATTAGTGATAACCCGCGTTATCACTTTGAGCAAGTTGACATCTGTGATGCCAATGAAATTGCACGGGCATTTCACCAGCATCAGCCCGACATTATCATGCATCTCGCAGCAGAATCTCATGTTGACAGAAGTATCGATGGCCCTGGTGAGTTTATTCAAACTAACATCGTTGGTACGTATAACCTACTCGAACAAGCCAGAACCTATTGGACTCAATTAGAAGCGAGCAAGAAAGCAGGCTTCCGTTTCCATCATGTATCCACTGATGAAGTCTATGGTGATTTACCCCACACCGATGACGATCAAACTGGCGGACTAATGTCCAACCTACTTACAAGCGATGCTGTCCTAGCGGAAGGGGATATAGGTAGGGCTACAGCCCAAGCACAAGTGCTACCCTTGTTCACCGAAACTACACCGTATGCGCCTAGCTCTCCATACTCTGCATCAAAAGCAAGCTCTGACCATTTAGTGAGGGCATGGAACCGAACCTATAACCTGCCTACTCTTGTGACCAACTGTTCCAATAATTACGGGGCATTCCATTTCCCTGAAAAACTGATTCCACTCGTTATCCTCAATGCACTAGAAGGCAAGCCTTTACCCGTGTATGGAAAAGGCAATCAGATTCGGGATTGGCTCTATGTTGAAGATCATGCAAGAGCATTAGTGTTAGTGGCGACTAATGGTGAAATAGCAGAAACCTACAATATTGGCGGTCATAACGAAAAGCAAAACATCGAAGTTGTGCACGCTATCTGCGAGTTGCTAGAAGAATTAGCACCGCACAAACCAGAAGGCATTAAATATTACAAAGATCTCATTACTTTTGTAGCAGACCGAGCAGGACATGATGTACGTTACGCTATTGATGCCAGCAAAATTGCCAAATGCCTCAATTGGACACCGTTAGAAACATTCGATAGTGGGATCAGAAAAACAGTGCAGTGGTATTTAGATAATCAAAACTGGTGTGAGCATGTGCAAGATGGTAGCTATCAAAGGAAGGGCATTGGTCTAGCATGAGCATCACTGCGAGTCTTACAGAAGTGAAGTGTTCTATGATCCTAGCAATTATGCCTGATGATAGAGGGCAGTGCTAATATTGCAAATCTAAGGCGATATCTAGCAACACAGAATCTAATCTTACCGACGATTAAATATTTCACGGCGAAATAACGATATAATATAACGAGCTGCCATTATATACAGCTTCAATATCTGTTTCGAACTTAGCTGTAGGCGGGGGGAGTGGGAGAAAAATGGCAAGGAAAGTTTCTTGGGAGCCTATTGACTGGCAGATGGCAAAGGCCTAGTTGATGTACAACTCTCTAAAAGAACAGGAATAATATTTCAAAATGCATTGTATTTTTCTAAAAGGGTGACGGGTGAATTTTTTAACTTTAATTGGTAGGGACAAAGTCCTTTTTAACTCAGATGTAAAGCACAATGAGGGGACCCTGCAGAAGGTGGTCTCATCTTCATCTTTTTTAGTTATAGGCGGAGCCGGCTCGATAGGGCAGGCAGTTACGAAAGAGATTTTTAAGCGTAACCCAGAGAAACTTCATGTTGTAGATATTAGCGAAAACAATATGGTGGAGCTGGTACGAGATATCCGCAGTTCTTTTGGCTACATTGATGGTGACTTTCAAACCTTCGCACTTGATATTGGTAGCATTGAATATGATGCGTTTATTAAATCGGATGGAAAATATGATTATGTCCTTAATCTTTCAGCACTGAAGCACGTTAGAAGCGAGAAAGACCCATTTACTCTAATGCGGATGATTGATGTTAATATTTTTAATACAGACAAAACTTTGCAGCAATCCATCGACAATGACACAAAAAAATATTTTTGTGTCTCAACGGATAAGGCAGCAAACCCTGTCAATATGATGGGGGCCAGCAAGAGGATTATGGAATTTTTTTTGATGAGAAAGTCTCTTCAAATTAATATTTCAACAGCAAGGTTTGCCAATGTGGCCTTTAGTGACGGCTCTCTTCTCCATGGTTTTAATCATCGCTTTGAGAAAAAACAACCAATAGTAGCCCCAAATGATATCAAACGATATTTTGTAACGCCTCAAGAAAGTGGACACCTGTGTTTGATGAGTTGTATCTTTGGTGAGAACCGAGATATTTTTTTTCCAAAACTTAGTGAGAATCTACACCTGATATCGTTTGCGGATATTGCCGTGAAGTACCTGAAAGAAAAAGGATATGAGCCTTATCTATGTAAAAATGAGAATGAGGCTAGAGCGCTAGTCAGTACCTTGCCCGCTCAGGGGAAATGGCCATGCCTGTTCACATCCAGTGACACGACTGGAGAGAAAGATTTCGAAGAGTTTTTCACGGATAAAGAAACTTTGGATATGGATAAGTTTGAGAATCTGGGTGTGATTAAAAGTGATGCGATATTCAATAGTGCACTTTTGGATGAGTTTGAATCGTCTATTAAAGGCTTAAAAGAAACTAAATTTTGGACAAAAAAACAAATTGTTGATTTGTTCTTTAAGGTTCTTCCAGACTTTGGGCATAAAGAAACTGGTAAGTATCTAGACGGAAAAATGTAATGTATCTAGAAACCGTCAGCTTTATAAAATCAGCGTTTAAGACGGCTAAATTTATTCCCTTGCATGAACCAAGGTTCATAGGCAATGAAAAAAAGTATCTTATTGAATGTATTGATTCAACATTCGTATCTTCAGTCGGAAAGTTTGTTGATCAATTTGAAGCAATGATAGCTGAATACATAGGATCTAAGTACGCAGTAGCAACAGTCAATGGTACAGCAGCATTACATATTTCTTTATTATTATCCGGTGTTAAGGCAGGGGATGAAGTGATAACACAGCCCATCACCTTTGTTGCAACATGCAATGCCATTAGCTATTGCAATGCTGCTCCAGTGTTTGTGGATGTGGATAGAGAATCTATGGGTTTATGTCCAAGTGCATTAGAGACGTTTTTGGATGAAAATAGTGTTGTAAAAAATGGACAGTGCATTAACAAGGTTACCGGAAAGGTCATCCGGGCATGCGTACCCATGCATACATTCGGTCATGCCTGTAAAATTGAAGAAATTAAAAATATTTGCGATAAATATTGTGTGGTTTTGTTAGAAGATGCGGCGGAATCTCTTGGGAGTTGTTACAAAGGTAAGCATACAGGCACATACGGTACGTTGGGAGCATTTAGTTTTAATGGAAATAAAATTATCACTTCTGGTGGTGGTGGAGTAATTGTCACCAATAATAAAGAGCTAGCCCAAAAGGCGAAACATATTACTACAACCGCCAAGGTACCTCATAAGTGGGAGTACTCACATGATATGACGGCATATAACTATCGTATGCCTAATTTAAATGCAGCATTGTTAGTCGCCCAATTGGAAAACCTGGATTATTTTTTGAAAAATAAACGTGAATTAGCTACTATCTATAAAGATTTCTTCAGTAAGCAAGATATTAGATTCGTCACAGAACCGCTCAATAGTGAGTCCAATTATTGGTTAAATGCCGTTATTTTAAAAAATAAGGAAGCAAGAGATTTGTTCTTACAAACCACAAATGATAATGACGTGATGACAAGACCAATCTGGACACTTATGAATAGATTGGAGTTATATAAAGATGCACAGTGTGGGCCTTTAAGTAATGCCGAATGGCTCGAAAATAGGGTAGTGAATATTCCTAGCAGCGTAAGATTATAATGGACGATATTATTCTTATTGGTGGCGGAGGACATTGTAACTCTGTTATTGATGTCTTAGAGTCAGAAGCGAAATTCAAGATCGTTGGTATCTTAGATAAGTCAGAGCTGATAGGCACAGAAATTTCTGGGTATACTGTCCTTGGTTGTGATGAGGACCTCCCTTATTTAGCTAAACAGTACAAATTTGCATTAGTAACAGTTGGTCAAATTAGGTCGCCTGATTTAAGAATCAAGCTGTTTGAAATGGCAAAACAGGCAGGATTTATATTGCCAGCAGTTATTTCGCCTCGAGCATACTTGTCACGTAATACAGAAGTGGGTTCGGGAAGCATTATTATGCATGATGTATTGTTGAATGCTAACGTCAAAATAGGCAATAATTGTATTATTAATACAAAAGTACTTATCGAGCATGACAGTGAAGTTGGTGATAACTGTCACGTATCAACCCGAGCCACGGTCAATGGTGGTGTTAAGATAGAAAATAATTGTTTTGTAGGCAGTGGCGCAATCACCAGAGAGAACATAACAATTAAAGGAAATTGTTTCGTAAAAGCAGGGAGTGTCATCAAGTGAGCGTTTTTGTTATTGCTGAAGCTGGCGTTAATCATAACGGTTTAATTTCGTTGGCAAAAAAACTCATTGATGTTGCAGTTGATGCAGGAGCAGATGCGGTTAAGTTTCAAACCTTTAAAGCCGACAAACTTGTATCAAAAGGCGCAGCAAAGGCTGAATATCAGAAACAATCTACCGACTATGCTGAATCACAGTATGAAATGATAAAAAAACTTGAATTGGATATAGGTGCTCACCAAGAATTGATAGCCTATTGTAAAGATAAAAGTATCTTGTTTTTATCAACACCATTTGATCACGATAGTATTGATTTGCTTGATGGATTAGGGCTTAATATTTTTAAAATCCCAAGTGGCGAAATCACAAACCTTCCATATTTAAGACATATTGGTTCATTAAATAAGAAAGTCATTCTTTCGACAGGTATGGCTGATATTGGCGAAATCGAAGATGCCTTAGATGTGTTGGTTAAGGCAGGTACAAGCCGAAAAAAGATAACCATACTTCATGCTAACACTATGTACCCAACTCCAATGAAAGACGTAAATCTTAGGGCTATGCAAACGATTGGTGAGGCTTTTGATGTTGCTTATGGTTACTCTGATCATACTTTAGGTATTGAAGTGAATATTGCTGCCGTAGCAATGGGAGCCTCAGTTATAGAGAAGCATTTTACTCTAGATAAAACCATGGATGGTCCAGATCATAAGGCCTCCTTAGAACCATTAGAGCTGAAAGCGATGATTTCGGGCATCCGTAATATTGAACTTGCCCTTGGTTCACGTGTTAAAAAACCAACGCGAAGCGAAACCCCCAATATTGTGATTGCACGAAAATCAATTGTGGCTGGTAAACATATAAAGAAGGGTGATGTTTTTTCTGATAAAAATCTTACCATAAAGCGCCCAGGCGATGGTATTAGCCCGATGAGATGGGATGAGATTTTGGGTATGTTGGCCTTAAGAGATTATGCGCCAGATGAGTTGATATGAGAAAGGTGTGCGTAGTTACAGGCACTCGAGCTGAATATGGATTGTTTTTACCCATATTAAAAAAAATAAAAGAATCTAAAAAACTGCGGCTTCAGCTTGTTGTTTCAACCATGCATTTGTCTAGTGAATTTGGTTCGACTTATAAGCAAATAGAAGATGATGGTTTTCTCATTGATGAGAAGGTTGAAAACCTATTATCTGCAGATACCAAGTCTGCAATTGCGAAATCTACAGGACTTGCAACCATCTTACTTTCTGATTGTTTTACTCGCTTGCAACCTGATGTGGTGTTGCTATTAGGTGATCGCTACGAAACACATGCCGCAGCTACTACGGCGATGCTGATGAATATTCCAATTGCACATATTCATGGTGGCGAAATTACTGAGGGTGCAGTTGATGAGCAGATTAGGCATTCAATCTCAAAAATGAGTTGTCTGCATTTTGTCGCAACCGAAAAGTATAGGCAGCGCCTGATGCAAATGGGTGAAAAAGCTTCGCGGGTTATCAAATCTGGAGCTCCAGGTATTGATAATGTTTTAAATTTTCAGTTCTTGAAAAAAAGGGATTTAGAGAAAGAGTTGAATTGGTGTTTTGGTGAGCTTAGCGCCCTTGTTACTTATCATTCCGAAACACTTTCTGATAAAAACGTAGGTGATGAAGTCAATGAGTTACTGGATAATCTATTGCATACAAAGCTCAATATTTTGTTCACATATGCAAATGCCGATGACTCTGGAAGAGTGATTAATCAGAGTCTAGAAGACTTTTGCCAGTCTCACCCTAAACGATTTAAGGTTGTAAAAAATCTAGGCCAATTACGATACTTAAGTTGCATGAAGCATGTTGATCTATTAATTGGTAACACTTCAAGTGGGATTATTGAGGCAGCAAGTTTTAATAAGCCAGTAGTGAACATAGGTAATAGACAAAAAGGCCGCTTGCAGAGCGGTAATGTCGTAAATTGTTCAGTCTCTACTTTAACAGAGGGTGTTAAGCGCGCATGCTCTAATTCATTTAAACAGAAATGTTCCACGGTGGTTAATGTATATGGTGACGGTCAGTCTGCCGCTCTAATTATTAGAGAACTAGAAAAACAGGCTTTTTCTCCGATAAAGACATTTGTCGATGCGGGTGAATAAGTGAAAGATATTGAAGAAATAAAGCTAACAGTAAATTCTTCTATTAGGGATGCGCTATTAATTATTGACCATGGAGCAGTTAAAATTGCTTTAGTAGTAGACAATGAAAATAAGTTACTTGGAACCTTAACAGATGGGGATATCAGAAGGTCAATACTCAAGGGCGTTAGTTTAGATGAAACGGTCGAAGATGTTTACTTCAAGAACCCTATTACAGTAAATGTAAATGCTACCAAAGAAGATATTATAAAAATATGTATAGATAAAAAAATCTACCAAGTCCCTGTGCTTAATGATCACGGAGTTGTAGTTGAGGTAAATATTTTTGAAGAGTTGTTAAAACCAAGAATTCATCCAAATAAAGTGATATTGATGGTTGGTGGTTTGGGTTCAAGGTTAAGGCCCTTAACGGAGGAGACCCCAAAGCCAATGTTGCATGTGGGCAATAAGCCGATATTGCAAACTATTGTTGAAAAGTTTATTAGTCATGGTTTTGTAGATATCGTTATGTGTGTGAATTACAAGTCTCATATTATTCAGGACTACTTTGGAGATGGAAGCGCTTTTGGCGCAAAGATTGAATATGTCCTTGAAGACAAAAGAATGGGGACAGCAGGGGCCTTAAGTTTGCTGCATAGCAAGCCATGCGAACCATTCTTTGTGATGAATGGAGACTTGCTTACAAATGTAAACTTTGAAAATTTACTGGAATTTCACCAGAGTAATGTTGCTACAGCAACAATGTGTGTGCGTGAATATGATTTTCAGGTTCCTTATGGGGTCGTGAATATTCAAGATGGAAATGTTATATCTATCGATGAAAAACCAATCCATAAGTTTTTTGTAAGCGCCGGCATTTATATGTTTGATCCTTCCATTATGAACTTGATTCCTGAAAATGAATATTATGACATGCCAACGCTTTTTGAGAAATTGATTGTGATGAATGCCAAAACAGTTTCATTTCCCTTGCGTGAGTATTGGATGGACATTGGAAGAATTGAAGAATATGAAAAGGCCAATAGAGAGTATGGAAAGGTTTTTTAAGTGAAGGTGCTTCTCATTGGTTATGGATCAATAGGTAAAAGGCATTTTGAAATATTGAAAAATTTGAAGATAGTTTCTCAAATTGATTTGGTAACCAAGCAAAATATTGAACAAGTGAAGTGTTTTAAAGCGTTAGGTGATGTCAGTGAGCTGGAAAGCTATGATTACTTTGTGATTTCAAGTGAAACAGTCAAGCATTATGAGCAATTGAGATACCTTTGTTCGAAAGTTAAAAACAAAAGAATCTTAGTGGAAAAACCGTTATACGATAAGACGCATGAAGATATATCACTAAATAATATTGTATATACAGCGTATAACTTGAGGTTTCACCCCGTTTTAGTTCAATTAAAAAAGCTACTGGAAGGTGAAAAAATTTATTATGCAAATGTTTTTTGCGGTCAGTATTTACCTAACTGGAGACCAGGTAGGAATTATCAAGAATCATACAGTGCCGATAGTAAAAAGGGTGGAGGCGTGCTTCGTGACTTAAGTCATGAGTTGGATTATACCAACTGGTTGTTTGGAAAATTACAAAAAATTGATGCAATAAGCACAAAAGTAAGTGATCTAAAAATAAGATCTGATGATATTTTCACGGCCGTGGGTGTTACTGAAAATAAGGTCATAGTTAATCTAACAATGGACTATCTTAGTAAGCATCCAATACGAAAACTGATTGTCCATACACAAAACTTAACAGTTGAGGCCGATGTTATTAACTATACGATAAGAACTTCTGATAAGGCTGGTACGCTGAACGAAACGGTATTGGACTCAGTAGATAGAAACTATACCTACTCTAAAATGCATGAAGCAATTATAGGTGGAGGTGACACACTTGCTTGTGGGTTTTTAGAAGGAATGTCTGTCGTAAATACGATCAATGCTGTGAAGTTCAAGGAACTGTAATGTCCAGCTTTAAAATATTATGTACTATTTGTGCTCGAGGTGGATCTAAGGGCGTAAGAAATAAAAACATTAAAAAAATACATGGTAAACCCTTGATCTCCTATACCATTGAGCAAGCTAAAGCGAGTGGATTGTTTGAGCACATTGTAGTAAGTACAGATTCAGATGATATTGCTAATGTTTCATTAAAAGATGGAGCTGAAGTTTTTTTTAAACGGTCTGCTGAGATGTCCAGTGATACTGCAGGGAAGTTAGAAGTTATCAAAGATGCGTTCATACGAAGTGAGGAGTATTACGGGCTTCAATTTGATTATTTGGTGGATTTAGATGCAACCTCTCCATTAAGAGCGGTATTAGATATAACAGAGGCTTTTGAGCAATTTCTTACGGATAAAAACGCTAACCTAATCACAGCTACTCCTAGTCGAAGAAGTCCATATTTTAATTTGGTAGAAAAGAATCAATTTGGTCAAGTGACGCTTTCCAAAAACCTGGGTGAGAATGTGGTAAGAAGACAAGATGCGCCTAAAACTTATGATATGAATGCCTCAATTTATATTTGGGATAGAGATACTATTCTAAATAGAAATACTCTTTTTCTAGAAAATACTGGCTTGTATGTAATGCCAGAGGAAAGATCTGTGGATATTGATAGTGAATTAGATTACAAAATTGTTGAGCTTCTAATGGATAAGACTCATGTTAAATAACCAAGTCATAGTTATTACGGGCGGAGCAGGTCTTATTGGTCAAGAGTTTGTCAGAGCAGTAATTGAAAATAATGGAATAGCCATTGTTGCAGACGTGGATCAGCAATCAGCGCAGCGTGTAGTAAGTGAATTGTCGCAGCGATTTGACACAGAAAATATTGACTGTGTGGCCCTTGATATTACATCCAAAGAGTCGCTGTCCCAATGTATAGCATACTTGGATGAGAAGTATGGAAGAATTGATGCACTAGTGAATAATGCATATCCAAGAAATGAGCGCTATGGGGCACACTTTTTTGATGTTGAATATTGTGATTTTGTTGAAAATATGGGCTTAAATCTTGGTGGGTATTTTATTACATCTCAACAGTTCGCAAAATACTTTGAGAAAAAAGGGCATGGAAATATTGTTAATATATCGTCTATATACGGTGTTATTGCACCAAAATTTAAAGTTTATAACCTCACTAAAATGACAATGCCTGTAGAATATGCAGCGATTAAATCGGGATTGATTCACCTCACTAAATACATGGCTAAGTATTTTAAGGGGATGAATATAAGGGTGAACACATTGAGTCCGGGTGGAATATTTGATAATCAAAACGCATTGTTTTTAGATCAATATAGAAAAGAGTGTCTAAGTAAAGGCATGCTTGATAAAGAGGATTTAAAAGGGACGTTAGTGTATTTACTAAGTGATATGAGTAAATTTGTAAATGGGCAAAATATCATTGTGGATGACGGTTTTTGTTTATAATGAAAGGTATTTTCTCTAAAAGGCGGTTTGATATTGACTCTGATCGCTTAGGGCCGGATTGCCCATTTACGCATTGGAGGCTTTATTTTAAGCCTTGTATGACAGAGTTAGCGAAAAAGAAATTTAAATACTTTGGAAGTGGAGCTGAGTTTAGAGCTGGCGCTTATGCAGTCGTATGTTCAAAAATTTCGATAGGAGATAGAGTTATTATTCGACCCAATACTATGTTGTTTGCTGATCCTAGAGATGGTGGGGCAGAGGTGATTATTGAAGACAGTGTGATGATTGGTTCTGGAGTACATATTTATACTCAAAATCATCGCTTTGATGCAGTAGGGGTTCCAATTATTGATCAAGGGCATAGCCAGTCAAAAGATGTGAGGCTTTGTAGAGGTTGTTGGATTGGGGCTAACGTCGTGATTTTGCCAGGTGTTACTATTGGCCGAAACAGTGTTGTTGGAGCAGGAAGTATAGTGACTAAGAGTTTTGGTGAAAGAGTGGTAGTTGCAGGGAATCCCGCAAAAGTGGTGAAAGTGCTTTAAGCTTTCATTGGAGGAATGATTTAGCAAATAAGAATTTCCTATTTGTTGCCGGAATTCAGCTAAGGAAACGAGGATAATTTTTATATTGGCTCTATCTAGGAAGTAAATCGATGAAAGAGAGTATGTTGTAGCAGATGAATGGAAGTTCAGTAAAAATGCGTTTTCTTGTTTCATTGGGCGCAAATGTAGGTAGAGCCGGTATTAGCTTTTTTACAGGGGTTTTGGTAGCTCGTGGTTTGAGTCCTATTGGTTACGGGGACTTGTTTTTTTTGCTAGGTAGCTTCACTGCGATTCGAGCCTTGATGGATCTAGGGACATCCAGTGCTTTTTATACATTTATCGCTCAGCGTTCAAGAGAACGTGCATTTTATGTTTTTTATTTTGCATGGCTAGGACTTCAGTTCCTCGTGACAGTTTTGGTGATCTTAGTGGTTCTTCCCGATGCTGTGATTAACAGAGTTTGGCTTGGGCACTCACAAGATGTGATATTACTTGTATTTGTTGCCTCCTTTATGCAACAAAAAGTATGGGCAACAATAATTCAAGTTTGTGAAGCTGTTAGAAAAACAGTGTTGGTTCAGATGACAGGCCTTTTTGTTGTAGCTGTTCACCTTGGTGTGATTCTTTTTCTAATGTGGATGGAATGGCTTTCGATTGAGGCAGTTCTATTGGCTATTTTGAGTGAGTACTTGATAGCAGGGACGGTGATATGGCGTATTCTAGAGCATCAGTCAACTCAGAAAACCAAGCTTGAAAATGAGGGGGAGTTTAGCTTCAAGGGTGCTGTAGCAGAGTACTGGGTGTTTTGTAAGCCTCTGATAGTTATTGCAATAGTTTCGTTTGGGTATGAGTTCGTAGATCGCTGGTTATTGCAGAGGTTTGGTGGCTCGGAACAGCAGGGGTTCTATCAGATATCAGCTCAGTTTGCTGCCGTGAGCTTGCTCGCTACAGCTTCGGTTCTAAGTATATTCTGGAAGGAAATTGCTGAAGCTTATAAGCAGCAGAACCATGATAGGGTTGAAGTGTTATATCATAAGACCAGTCGGTCATTATTAATGCTTGGCGCAGTCATTGCCTGCTTTTTGGTGCCATGGGCAGAACAACTGACACTTTTGTTGCTGGGTGCTGCATATGCAGCGGCCTGGCCTATTCTTGCAGTGATGTTTTTGTACCCAGTTCACCAGTCTATGGGCCAAATTAATGCAACGATGTTTATGGCCTGTGATCGCACAAGGCCTTACATGTATCTCACTCTTATTGGCATGCTAATCAGTATGCCTCTCACATATTTCTTATTGGTTCCTTCTGGAGAGTGGCTTGTTCCAGGATTGGGGTTAGGGGCGATGGGTTTGGCACTGAAAATGGTCGGACTAAATATTTTGCTTGTGAATATTCAGGGGTGGCTCCTAGCTCGATACCACAAGTGGAAATATAAATGGGCTTACCAAATTGAAGGTTTAGTTTTTCTATTATGTCTAGGGTTTGGAGTAAAGGTTGTCGTTATTTTTCTTGCTGGAGGTGCAATATTGTATGATATGAGCCCTTTTTTATTGATCTCTATGCTGCTGGGTGCTGGTATCTTGTACCTTTCTGGAGTTTTCTCTTTTTTATGGTTTAGGCCGTCACTGTTTGGTTTGGAACGATGTGATGTGAAAAAAGTATTTAGTTGGATACTGAATAAGTTTGGAACAGTGCATGCAGGGTAACCTCAAGACTCGGGTGTTCCGAAATGTATATATATTAGATTCGAAATTTTGGTGGGCACAATGCGAAACAAGCTTTGATTTGACCTTAGACTTAGTTCTGACATATGACTTCGGTTTAAAGAATGATATCGAGGTGGCGGGTGGTACAGCCCTATTCCTTGATCATCTTGTTGATGCCGAACGAATGCAAGAAAATAACTTTCGAGTCCATAAATTCTTTAGAGAATGGAATCTGGATAAGAATGGGAATGACTTGTTTGTTTATAGAGGGGTTCCCTTTGGATTTTCATTTAGAGTAGATATTCTAAATGAACTTACATTTAGCGTTCGCACAAGGCTTTGTATTGAGGAGCTTGGAAAGCTCAACTTTGAAACGGTTTATTTGGGAACGAGTGATCCTATTATAGGGTCTATTCTCGATCAATTGAATATTCACCATCGGCATTTGTTGCATGATGGTGAGGATAACGGGGGGTTTTATTTTCCTATATTCAAATATATGCATGAGAATACGAGGTCTTTTAGTCTAAAAAGTAAGTTGAAAGATTGGTATATGCATTTCCAAGGGAGCTTTATGCCTTGGCTTGACCGCTTAGTTCCCAAAGGGAGTGCGATGGCGACCGTTTTTATTCAAGAGTACCACCCGACAAGAAGGATCTTGGAGTGCTTGAGAGAAAAGAGAAAAGTCAGAGTTGTTGTAGAGAGAATTTCTGCAACGTCAGGGTTGTCGCGCTATGTTACCGAGCGTCCAATTCCTATGTGGGGCAGCAGTCGCAGCTACAGGCAACTCTCGATAGTTATGCTTCAGAAGTATCAAGCTAAGCGGCATAGCAAGTTAACACTGTCGAGTGGCAGTGATGTGTCTGAATTTGCGTACGAAATTATAGACTCCAAGTTGAAAGGGGCTCTAGCAAATCAAATTTTCATCCTAAACAATATTATAAATTATGTTGACTTAAACCCAGTCACATTAGAGGTTTTGATTGCTAATATTGGAAGAGTTCCCACGCTGCTAGATTGTGTTTTGAAACGGCGGGGCATTCCAAGCTTTCTGATTATTAATGGTTTATTAGGGCCGGAATATTCAGATGAAAGTAAGTATGCCACTGTTATTAATGGCTACTCACAAAGTATAAAAGACAACTACTTCAAAGGGATGGATAATGTCGTTTGCCTTGGCGATCCTAGAATGGATTCGTATTACCCATTGCGACCACGAAAGAGTGTTACAGATAGAGAGTTGGTGGTTACTATTGGAGCATCTGGATTCAACCCGGTAGACTTAAACTCGTATGTAGCAGTTGAGTTCGATTTTTTGGGTGATGTATTGCAGTCCCTTAGCGTGGTAAGAAAACAAGGTGTTAGCCTCAAAATTGTCGTTAAAGTGCGGCCAAATGGGTATCTAGATCAGTACAAATCTTTTTTGGCGCAATATTATCCAGATCTAGTGGATAGTGTTATTGACGTAACTCCCATGAAAGAGGTTTTAGAGGGCACAGACTTTTACATTAGTATATATTCCCAAACTCTCTTTGAAGCATCCTGTATGGGCATCCCTGTTCTTTGCTACAGAAAGGATACTGAAATAATGGATGCCCCTTTCGATGGAAAGTCGGAGTTGGTCAGTGTAGACAATGTAGATGATTTGGTCGTTGCCATTCGTGATGCGAGTGTAGGTCACACCCGCTTCGATGCATTTTTAAGTAAGACTGTTATGGAAAAGTATATAGGCTTTTTAGATGGCAAAAACCTGGAACGGAATATCCGGTTTATTGAAGGTTTTTTAGGTGAATAATAGCCCAGCATGGCTCGGGAATTGACGTAATCTTGGAAGGCTTTCCTTAGGTATTTTACGTCATTTACTTATATGATTTTGTGCGCGGTTAGATCCTGTTGTAGGGTTGCCGTCAAAACAAACTCAATTTCAATTTAATTATATAGTTTCAGAGGTGATTATGAATAAAAGTAACATTCTTAGTATATGTGCGAGTGGCCACGGGGTAGGTGGCGCGGTTTGTGTTGATGGCAGCATTGTTGCAGCCACGACTCTCGAGAGGCTCACTCGGACCAAATACGACATCCTACTGCCAATTTCTAGGACGGACCTTGAAACTTTCGGTTGGAAAGGAGACCCCGAGCATTATAGAGAGAATGTAGGGCTCCCGTTTGATCTTGACAATGATTACTCCGAAGTGGATTTTAGTAAGGTTCCCGATTTCGCACTATTTATCGATTATCTATTGGAGTCTGCGGGCCTTCAGTTCGAGGATATCGGCACCGTCGTTTATAGTTATAGACATATAAAAAGTGTAGAAAAATATTTTAAGGATCGATCTCCAGAAATTGAATTTATTGTACCTGAACACCATTTTTCACATTCCTGTCAGGCCTTTCTTCCTTCTGGGTTTGATGAGGCCGCGATCATGGTCGTTGATGGTCAAGGTGTGCCCATGGAGCGAACTAATGGAGATCAGTTGTCAGGGTGTCTGGCATACGGTAAAGGGAATCATATTGAAACGCTACATGAACTTCCTGTGCGATATAGCTTAGGTGGATTTTATGGAGAGTTAACTAGTCGCAGTGGATTTAATACGAACGAAGAAGGTAAAACGATGGGGTTGGCGCCTTATGGTTCGAGTGATGTTTATGACAAAATGAAGGCTGACCTGACATTCAATAGTAAGGAATACCATGTTCGCAACATCGCTGGCCACTTGAAGCAGGGGTTGGCTCCAAACGAATACCTATATAGTTTGGGGAAATACACAAAGCATTTGAAAGGGCTTGATGTTCCAGTCAGGAAGAAAGGCGAAGATTTTTCTAAAAATGCCAAAGATATTGCTTTTGCAGCTCAAAAAATAACAGAAGATGTGATGATCTTTCTTGCTAATTGGCTTTATGAAAAAACGGGTTCGAAGAATCTTTGTATTGCTGGTGGCGTCGGATTGAACTGTGTTGCAAACTATAAGGTTCTTGAGGAAACGCCTTTTGAAAATATATTTATACATCCTAATCCTGGTGATAACGGGCTAGCGGTCGGTCAGGCGCTGTATGTTCATAATGTTCTCAGAGGCAATGAGCGGACTTATGTTGCTACGCATGATTCGCTTGGGAAGGAATACAGCGAAGATGAGATTGAAGTGGCGATTAATAAATTCAGAGATCGTAAAGATATTCGTATTACCAAGCATGAAGAGTTGCCTGAGCTCTACGATTTGATGGCTGAACGAATTGAGAATGGCGAGATTGTCAGTTGGTGGCAGGGCAGGAGTGAATACGGCCCTAGAGCTCTTGGGAATAGGAGTATTCTTGCAGATCCGCGTGGTACGGATATGAAAGACATTTTGAATTCTAGAGTTAAGTTCAGAGAGGCATTTCGTCCCTTTACACCGTCAGTCCTCGCAGAAAAAGCGAGTGACTACTTTACACTTGATATTGACTCCCCTTTTATGCTGCTTGCTCCGTATGTTAAGCCGGGTAAAGGTGAAATAATTCCTGCGATTACTCATGCCGATAATACTGCGAGAGTACAGACGGTCACTGAAGATGTGAACGAACGCTACTATGGGTTAATTAAAGCTTTCGAAAAACGAACTGGCGTACCTGTATTGTTAGATACATCATTTAATGTTGCAGGTGAGCCAATAGTTGAAACACCAGAAGATGCAATTCTTTGTTTCCTTTCTACTGATATTGATACGGTATGTGTAGATAAATTTGTTATATCAAAAATAAAATAGCGGTTGATAAATGGTTTGTTTTACGGGGAAACAGATGAAACAGAATATTTTAATTACTGGAGGAGCTGGCTTTATAGGGTCCAGTCTCGCTTTGAACTTGTTTGGTCGTGGGCACACTGTGAGTGTGCTTGATACACTAGAGACTCAAATCCATGGAGAGAATCCAGAATCGTCTGCTTTGTTTTGTTCAATTAAAGATAAGGTCAGGTTTGTTAGAGGTAGCGTAACCAATAAGACTGACTTGATGAAAGTTCTTCCGGGTGTTGATACTGTTGTTCACTTGGCTGCAGAAACAGGAACGGGGCAGTCAATGTATGCTATTCAACACTACTCAGATGTGAATATTGGTGGTACTGCTTTGCTGCTAGACTTGATAGCCAATGAACAATTTCCAGTAAATAAAATTATTGTGGCTTCTTCTAGAGCTGTGTGCGGTGAAGGGAAATATCATTGTGATGAGCATGGGGATGTTTTCCCACATTCCCGAACTCAGCAAGATATGCAATCAGGAGATTTTGCAGTTCATTGCCCTATCTGCAATGTACCGGCTAGGCTTGAGGCGACGGATGAAGCGACACCTGTATGTCCGACATCCGTTTATGGTATTACAAAGCTAAACCAAGAGCAGATGGTTCTCACTGTTGGCCGTGCGCTTGGTATTTCAGCATTGGCTTATCGGTATCAGAATGTTTATGGGCCAGGTCAGTCTCTATCCAATCCTTACACGGGTATTCTATCCATATTCTCTACAAGGATTCGTAATGGAAGTAGCATCAATATCTTCGAAGACGGAAAAGAGAGTCGTGATTTTGTATACATAGATGATGTCGTAGACGCAACAGTGCGCGGGATTGAATATGAGAAGCCCATTGTAGATGTATTTAATGTAGGGTCTGGTGTTGCTACAGATGTCGTGACAATAGTAGATACGTTACAAGAGCTGTTAGGGCAAGTTGTGCCTGTGACCGTGTCTGGGCAGTTCCGTCTGGGAGACATTCGGCATAATTACGCAGATTTAACGAAAATTCGCAGCGTTTTAGGGTTTAATCCAACAGTTTCTTTAGAAGAAGGGCTAAAACAGTTTGTATCTTGGGTACAGGGCGAATCACTGCATAAGGATCGCTATGAGGAAAGTCTTCAAGAGTTAAAAGAGAAAGGTTTGTTTAAATGAAAACTCAAAATAAATGACATGTGAAGAGCTCTCTTGTGAAGTGAGCGCTTATTGATTTAATATAAACCATAATTTTATAGTATTTAAGGATTGATGTAGTGAAGAAAGTTTCGGTTGTTGTTCCAGTATATTTCAACGAAGGATCCATTCCTATTTTATATGATCGTTTGCAGAATATTGGCAATGAATTAGAACAAATAGATTTGGATCTTGAGCTTATTTTTGTTGATGATGGTTCCGGTGATGGTTCATTACGTGAGCTTTTGAAAGTCAAGAAAGCGGACGATTCAGTTAAGGTGATTAAGTTAACAAGAAACTTTGGGGCTACCCATGCCTCAAAAACAGGCTTTCAATTTGTGACTGGTGACTGTTTTATGATATTGGCTGCAGACTTACAAGATCCTCCAGAGACGATTATCGAAATGGCTAAAGCGTGGCTCAGTGGAGCGAAATTCGTTATTTGTGAGCGTGAGAGTAGGGATGATCCACTAACGACAAGGTTGTTTGCATCGCTGTATTATAAAATCATTCAAAAATTTGTTGTTCACGGGTATCCTGAAGGTGGATTTGATCTTGCGTTAATGGATAAATCAATGCTTCCTTATATGCAGAACAATGGCAAAAGTTTTTATACCCCTCTATATGCCTACTGGCTCGGATTTAAGCCTATTGTACTGAAATACCAGCGAGCAAAAAGAGAGCATGGAAAGTCAAAGTGGACATTCGGAAAAAAGGTCAATGCATTTCTCGATGTGTTCTTGGGGTTTTCACGCGCACCAATTAGGTTGATTTCGTTTATTGGTTTAGTTGTATCAATTCTAAGTTTTGGGTATGGAGCATTAATAGCTATTAACGCTCTTTTTGGGAACTTTATCGTACCCGGCTTCGCTACAATAGCGGTATTAATAACTTTCTTACTTGGTTTAGTCATTTTGATGCTTGGAGTGATAGGTGAATATCTATGGAGAATTTTTGATGAAGTGACAGACCGTCCAGAATCGGTTATAGATGAGATCTATTAGTGGGTGGCTGTAATGACAGATAAGTATGCCCGTTTTGCAAAGCTAGGGTTTGATGACTTTCGTGAAATGGCAAGAGATTCCTCGCTAAGTAGGTATGAGAAAATTGGGTTTCCCGATGAATACAGGAAAGGCAAAGAGCATCTTATTTTTGAAGATATATTAAAAAAAATCCCGGCATTGGAGCAAAATGACAAAGTGGTTTTGGATATTGGCCCAGGGTGTTCTGATCTTGCTCACTACCTGATTGAGCATAGCAAAGCACATAAACATCAACTCATTCTGGTTGACAGCGAGGAGATGCTCAATTTACTGCCGAATTCAGATTTGATTCGTAAAGAGGCTGTGTATTACCCTAATTGTCCAGAGCTATTAGAAGAGCTCCATGGAATGATTGATGTGATTATTTGTTACAGCGTCTTTCATTATGTATTCGAAGAGTCAAACACTTGGGGTTTTATCGACCATTCATTATCACTTCTCGCGCCTGGAGGCCACTTGCTAATTGGAGATATTCCCAATGTATCTAAACGTAAGCGTTTCTTTGCATCAGAAACTGGCATTCAACATCATAAAAATTTTATGGAGACATCCGATCCACCAGTTGTGAATTTCAATCAAGTAGAAAGCTCCTCAATTGATGATTCAGTTATGCTTGCAGTAGTGATGCGGGCAAGATTGGCGGGGTTTGATGCTTACCTTGTTTCACAAGGCGATGAACTGCCAATGGCAAATAGACGAGAAGACATTCTGATTGTGCGACCATAAAGATAGGGAATGATGGATAATCAAAAATTAATTTTAATCGGCGACTCTGCTTTTGCAGAAGTTGCATACGAATATTTCACACATGACTCAGAGTATGAAGTGGTAGCTTTTGCTGTTGAGGCTGCTCACAGGGTACGTGATGAGCTATTCGGCCTACCCGTCATTGATGTGGAGGACATGGAAGCGACATACGCTCCGGAAGAACACTCGGTTTATGTGGCCACGGTTTATACCCAGTTAAACCGCTTACGGACTCGGTTGATGGAGATAGCTAAATCGAAGGGCTATGCATTGGCTAGCTATATTAGTTCGCGGGCCTTTGTTTGGGATAATGTGAGTTTGGGTGAACATTGTTTTATCTTTGAAGATAATACGGTGCAACCTTTTGTGGCTATAGGGGATAATGTGGTTATTTGGAGTGGTAACCATATTGGTCATCATTCCTTAATCAAAAGCCACTGTTTTATATCCTCCCAGGTAGTGCTTTCAGGGTTCTGTGAAGTTGGTGAATATAGTTTTTTGGGCGTCAATGCCACTGTAGCTAATAATATTACTATCGGCAAAGACTGCTGGGTAGGACCAGGTGCTCTCATTGTAAAAAATACCGAGCCTCAATCCTTTTATAAAGCTTCTCCGGCAGAGCCAGCTCGGATTACTACCCATCGTTATTTTAAAATAAAGGCGTAACTGTCGATGCAGTGGAAAAAGCTTGGTCGAGTTTTTTGTCCAAATGGATTGAAATGGTGGGCTAAGAGTCATGCAATGATTCCTACCCCTATTATTCTCAACGATAAGATTGTACGAGTGTTCATTACTTGTTGTGATGAAGATGGAATAGGGCGAGTTGGTTATGTGGATCTAGATGCCAATGATCCCATGAAAGTAATAGCCATTAGTGAAGAGCCCGTTCTTGGTGTAGGTCAGGATGGCACGTTTGATGAAAATGGTGCGTTGGTATGTTCGGTAGTGCCCCTGAATGATGGTGGTATGTATATGTATTATGCTGGATTTGAACTGGGCACAAAAATCCGCTATCGCTTATTGTCGGGACTGGCGCACCAGCTTGCTTGCGAGGGTTCTTTTAGTAGGGTGAAGCAAACGCCTGTGCTCGAGCGAAGTGAAAACGAATTGTTTTTCCGCTGTGGGCCATTTGCGCTGAAAGAAAACGGTAAATTTCGAATGTGGTATGTTGCAGGTAGTAATTGGGAGCAAGTTTCTGATGCATTGAAGCCAGTATATGAAATTCGGTACCTAGAGTCAGAAGATGGAATTCATTGGCCCGATGAAGGGAAGTCTTGTATTGAAATTGAAAAAGATAATGAGCATGGCTTTGGACGTCCTTATGTGATTAGAGATGATGATATGTATCGTATGTTTTATTCGGTGCGTAGGAGAGATATTGATTCTTACCGTCTTGGTTATGCTGAATCCCAAGATGGCGCAAGCTGGAAGCGTAAAGATCATTTAGTTAATCTTGATGTTTCAGAAGATGGATGGGATTCGTCAATGATCTGCTATTCCGCTGTCATTAATCTCAAAGGACGTTGGTATATGTTTTATAACGGTAATGACTTTGGCAAAACAGGGTTTGGTCTGGCGGAGCTTATTTCTTGGTAATTCAACAGTTTGATGAAAGCTTGTCTGATGAATGGGATGCTTTTGTTTCGCAATGTGCAGTAGCTAACATGTTACACACAAGGTGTTTTTTATCGTATCATGGCAACCGTTTTGAAGATCACTCGCTAATTGTGCGCGATGATGAAAATGAAATTTTGGCTGTTTTCCCGGCGGCCCTTTGTTTGACTGATGATTTGACTGTGGTTTCTCATCCAGGAGTTACGTATGGTGGCATATTAGCAAAAAACTGCTGCAGAGGTGAATTGGTAGTCGAAGTGTTGCAGTTAATTTGCAGCTATTACAAAACATTGGGCTTGTTAAAGCTGCAATATAAGTCAACGCCTTTTATTTATCATAGCATGCCTATTCAGGACGATTTATATGCATTGTTTCGATTAAATGCGTTACGTTACCGTTGTGATTTAAGTGCGACAATTGATTTGGAGCATCGTGGCCGTATAGGTTCACGTCGAAAACGTGGTTTTAAGAGGGCGGTGAAGTCAGGCGTGAAAATTGAAACTGGGTTAGCGTATTCAGAAGGGCTTTGGCATGTGTTGGAGAATAATTTGAAAGATAAACACAGTGTAAGGCCTGTACATAGGCTCGATGAAATAGTTCTACTTCATGATCGTTTTCCCGACCAAATCCAATTCGTTGTAGCATTGTGTAATAACAAGGTTGAGGCTGGGGTGGTTCTTTTCCAGTCTGAGATGGTATCTCATTCCCAGTATATCGCGTCAAGTAACATAGGGCATTCTGTTAATGCTTTAGATCTGGTGTTTGAACATTGTATTACGCAAGCAAAAGAGCACGGTAAACGATATTTTGATTATGGAATTAGTAATGAAAATGGGGGGCGAGCTTTAAATATTGGGCTTTACGATTTTAAAATGCAGTATGGAGCTGGTAGTTCGGTACATGAGTTTTATGAGGTGTGCTTATGCTAAACAATGAAAAAAATGAATTTCCAGGAACCCCACAAGTAGAGGAGTTTGTGCTGTTTGTGCTTTCGACAATTCTCTTCTTATCATTGTCTTCAATATTCACTATGCAAGAAGGGCAAGATTGGGCTTCTCCGTATATAGCATGGGCGAAGTCGTATGAGATATATGGCTTAGTACAAGGATACAATAATATTCAGGATGTTTACCCTCCAGGCGTGTACTCGATAATTTCCGCAGCTCAAGTATTTTCAAATGATTATTATTTCAATCATAAATTGGCGCAAGTGATTTGCTTTGTTTTGGCTTCTGGAATTGCTTATTATGCAATAAGACGACTATCTTACGTGTTTATTTTTCAGGGCTCTTTATTTGTTTCACAAATAATATTTGCTGCAGTTGATATATTTTATATTCCTTTTCTGATTGCCTCATTTGCCTTAGGAAAGGAAAGTAAGTTTGCATTTTCGGCAGCAATGTTCTCACTAGCACTGTTAACAAAATGGCAGGTAGTTTTTTTAGTGCCCTTTATTGGTGTCTTTTTAATTATTAAGTATCTCAAAAAAAATAATATTCTTGAATATGCGGTTATTTCAAGTGTAACGATGCTCATTTGGGTTACTGCAATCATTGTTTTCGGTGACGACTTTATCACCAAGTTATTTCATGCTGCCGCGACATCTTCCACAAGGCTATCAGCATTCACTTTTAACGGTGGGTGGATATTGAGCTTCATAATCAGTGGCTGGTCAGTTCATGACGTCCCCGCATCACCAGATTCGTTGTTTGTTAGGCTTATGCAAGGGGTGTTTGCATTTGTATTTATTATGATTTTGTTACGAACTGCATATTCACTTTATAAAAAACCTGAAATATCTTTTCAGGATATTATTATTCCTATGACACTAGGTTTTGCTACTTTTATTGTTATTTATCCTGGGATTCATTCAAATTATTGGGCTACATTATCAGCATTAATATTGTTTTTATGTAATAGCCGAACTGGGTACTTCTTGTTTTGTTATGTTGCAGTAATGTCATCTATAAACCTACTATTTGTAAGGAATGTGCTTAGGACGCATGATAATATATTTTTATTTGGCTTTGGTAATGAAGCATCAATTGTATTTTCATTGCTTAATGTGCTTATTTTAGCTTTAGGGTTATATTATTTCTTTCGAATTAAAGTTCGGTGATGCCTACCCTTTACTTTAAGGTCGTGTTCTATTACTAGCAAGGTTTTCTATCTATAAATATATTAGACTGCAGAAGTTGATGAACCAATAGCAAAAGTTTTACGTGGAGCGGTATAATCGGACAGGTACGATATGGTTGACTGAGCCAGTATGTCGTCAGTGAAATTGAAAGCATGGAAATCATGTGGCATGACAGATTATGGACTCGCAACAATGTAGAGACTTAGCAATGTCCATTGGTGGCAATATATTGGAGTGAAACTCGTGTTAGTTGCAGGACATTACTACTTTTAAGTGCTGGCTTTTTTGAGTGAGTTACTAGGAAATTTTTATGGTAAATGAAGGGTTAATCAAAAGCTGCGTGCTCACTGAGTTGCCGAAAATTAATGATAATCGAGGAAATTTAACTTTTATTGAGGAGATGAACCATGTCCCCTTTGAAATAAAAAGAGTTTTTTATATTTATGATATTCCTACTGCAGTAGATCGCGGTGCGCACGCTCATAAAAAAAATCATCAGTATTTAATCTGTCTTTCAGGAAGCATGGATGTTCACCTAGATGATGGGGAACATAAGAAGAAGGTTCATCTAAATAGACCGTGGCAAGGTCTTCATATACCACCCTTAATTTGGGCATCCGAAGCTAATTTTGCTCCAAACACACTATATGTTGTACTTGCGTCAGAAACTTATGATGAAGCCGATTATCATCGTGACTATAATATTTTCTTGGATGCGGTAAGAGGAAATGATTTATGAAAGTACCATTTTTGGACTTAAAACCACAAGTTGATGAGTTAAGGGAAGATTTGCAGGCCGCTTTTGATCGTGTGCTGGATTCTGGTTGGTATATCTTGGGCAAGGAAGTTGTGGCGTTCGAACAAGAATTCGCAAAATATTGCGACACTCAACATTGTGTTGGTGTTGGAAACGGACTAGAGGCTCTCCACCTCATTTTGCGTGCCTATGGTATTGGTCCAGGAGATGAAGTTATCGTGCCATCCAATACCTATATTGCAACTTGGTTGGCCGTATCCCACTGCGGAGCAACTCCAGTGCCTGTGGAGCCGAATGAACAATATTATAATATCAACCCTGATTTGATTGAAATGGCTATAACTGCAAACACAAAAGCCATTATGCCAGTACATTTGTATGGGCACCCAGCGGATATGGATCCGATTATGGTGACTGCAGAAAAACATGGCTTAAAAGTAATTGAAGATTGTGCACAAGCTCATGGTGCAAGGTACAAAGGTAAACGGGTTGGTTCGTTAGGGCATGCTGCAGGCTTTAGTTTTTATCCAGGGAAAAATTTAGGAGCTTATGGAGACGGCGGGGCAGTAGTATCTAAGGAAGAAGATTTAATTGATAAAGTTAGAGTGCTTCGTAATTATGGTTCGCGTGTAAAGTATGAAAATGAAGTTAGTGGCTATAATTCGCGTCTGGATGAAATGCAGGCTGCATTTTTGCGTGTTAAACTCGACAAATTAGATGAATGGAATGCTCGGCGTAATGACGTGGCAAATCAATATCTTGACGGCTTAAAGAATGTTGCTGATTTGGTGCTGCCACAATCGATGGATTGGGCTGAACATGTTTGGCATCAATTTGTGATTAGATCACCGGGTAGGAAAATATTGCAGGATTCTTTAAATATTAGAGGGGTCAGTTCGATGATTCACTACCCTATTCCGTCACACTTATCCAGCGTTTATGAAAATTTTTTTAATCTACATGAGTTTCCAATTGCTGAGGGGCTAGCAAATTCTGTTTTGAGTCTTCCTATCGGGGGACACACAAGAAATGAAGATGTCGGTCAAGTTATAGCTGCAATCAAAGATATTTTTTGAGTGTTTTCTTCATTGATGAATACTGAAACTTTCCGTTTTGTTATTGCGGGAGGTTTGAATACGATTTTGACATATATTATATATTTGTTGCTGCTAACTTTTTTGACTTATCAAATAGCTTATTCCGCAACTTATATTTTAGGTATTATTATTGGTTATTCCTTAAACACGCTGATTGTATTCAGGAAGCCATGGAAGCTGAAAAAGATGTTGCAGTTTCCTTTAGTATATTTAGTTCAATACCTTTTGGGGTTGATGCTTATATCTGTGTTGGTTGTATACGTTTCTATGAATCAGAAAGTGGCTCCTCTTTTGGTGGTTATATTACTTCTTCCTGTAACGTTCTTTATGAGTAAATTTGTTATCAATCGTTCGTGATTCGTTATGTTTAAAAAGCCTTTTTTAGTTTCAAGAATCAATTCTTCCATTCACTTTGAGTATGCGATTTATGCGGGCTTGTTTTTTTTCGCTTTCTTTTTTGTGTTCATTAATAATGGAATGTACTGGGATACTTGGACTGTATCTAACCAGCCTTTCGATACAGTTGCAAAATCTTCCATGGCGGGCGGCAATCCCTTCAGCGGTTACTCTGTATATACTTTAATTAATTGGTTGCCTCCTTTTTGGGCAAGAGCATTAGTTTGTGCTTTATACTTTCTTTCGGGGGTGTTTCTCAACAAAATTTTAAAGGAAGCCTTTTCATTCAAGTCTATTGACCGAATCATTATAGTAACCTTATTTATGATTCTGCCGGTAAATTTTGCTAGGGTTTGCCTTATAGTTTTTCCTTATGCCGTAGGATATTTCACTTTCTTTTTAGGTGTGTATGTCTTTTTATTTTGCATTGATGAGCATAGCTGGAAGAAGGTTGCTTATAGGTTTTCATCCTTAGCGCTGTTTTATTTCTCCTTTATTATGTTGAACTCGTTGTTAATTTTTTATGCTGCATTCTTGATTTTGCCTTTGTTCTCAATGAGGTTGCGAGACGCTATGCTGCAAGGGAAATTTAAAAATATATGGAAGTATAGTGATTTCCTTGCGCTACCAATTATTTTTTATGGTGTGAAAGTTTTATTTTTTACTCCTTACTCCTCATATCAAGGATATAATGAAGTAACTATTGCCGGTGTTGTTGTAGCCTTAAAGAGCGTGCCTTTGCAAGTTTGGAATATGACTAGTGATATGTTGTATTTTGAGTTTGGAAGTTTCGAATTTGTATTTCTAACGCTGTTTAGTGTTTTGGTCTTTAAAGTTATGATGAGTGTGTCTTCCAGTGAAGAGACGGCTGAAGGGTCGAGGGGCAGCATAAGTGGCCATATAATTTGTGTCATTGTTTTATCATTAGTTTGTATGTGTTTGGCTGTATTCCCTTATGCTGCGGTAGGGAAGCCAATTATCTTTGCAGATTGGTGGAGCCGAAATCAAATTTTAATGCCTCTCGGATTAAGTCTTCTTTTTTATGGGCTGATTAGAATAATAGCGTTAGCTTCTAATAAAAAAATTGCGTACTTATGTTTTTCTATCTTAGTTTCCTTCTGTATTGTCAAAAGTGGGGCGGTTTACTACGCATATTTATTGGATAATATTAAGCAGCAGAGTTTGGTAGAGGAATTTAAGTCCAGTAGTGTTATTAAAAACGGGACGTCATTTTTAGTTAGAGACCAAGCTTATGAACTAAATACATTCGATAGAATATATCGTTTTTACGAGTATTCAGGCTTAATGCGGAAAGCTTTTGGAGATCAACGTCGGTTTGCTGTGAGCGTGTCGCATTACAATGATGATATGGCACCCTTTAAAGGTGCTGAGCTTGATTCAAGGATGAACATTAAAGGCCACCCTTTAAATGCGCCCGATATCTTGATTACCATTTCATGGCATCAGAATTATGACAAAGTATTGTCTCAGTTATTCTGGTCATATGTTTTTCGTGACTCTGATACTTTTGATAAGTTAAAACTTGACTTGTTAAATGTAGATACCGAGTCGTTATAGCTAGTTAAAAAAGTATGGGTAAACTATTTGATGAATAGCGGTCTAGTGAGTGTGGTGGTGCCTAGCTATAACTATGCTTCATATCTTGATGGTCGAATTGAAAGTATCCTTAATCAAACCTATAAGAATATTGAAGTCATAATTATCGATGATTGTTCCCCTGATAATAGTGTCGAGGTGCTTCAAAAGTATGCGTCAAATCCCCGTGTGACACTTGTTGCTAAAGATAAAAATAGTGGTTGGATTTCTACAAACAATCAAGGTGTCGAGCTTGCAAAAGGGGAATTTGTTCTTTTTGCTCAATGCGATGATACTTGCGAGTTAACCATGGTTGAGAGATTAGTTGAAGCCATGCACAAGCACCCCTCAGCGGGCATTTCTTTTTGCCGAAGCCTTCTTGTTAATGACTCAGGAGACTCTCTTGGTGAGGATTTTGATGGGCGAGAAGAGGCATTTAAAGATCTTTGCATGAATAATATATTATTAAATAAGTGGCAGATGGCTAGGTTTTTATTTAATGCCTGTGTTATTCCAAATTTGAGTGCGGTTCTAATACGGAAAGAGTGCTTTGGGGTTGTAGGGAACTTTTCTCATGACTACAGGGTTTGTAGTGATTGGGAGTGGTACTTTAGAGTCGTTGAGCATTACGACGTGGCGTATATATGCTCCCCTCTAAATTATTTTATGCAGCATGATGCAACTATTCGTAGTTCGACAAAAGAGCGCATAGTTTTTGAAGAATATATCCGTTTACTTCTTTCTAGCCTTAAGAAAATAAATTTAACCTATATGGAGCGTTGTCGTGCTCGAATACGTGTGATGACTTTGTGGAGCGAACACTTGCTTCCGCCCTCATTGGCGTCCATGACTAACTTCCCATATCATTTGTCCTGTGTTCTCAGGCTAGATGCTGTGACAGTAATTTTCCTACCATTAACTTTGGTTTTCAGGGCCTTTAGTTTGTTTAGAAAAGTAATAAGGAAAGTATCTGGACTATGATTTCCGTCTTACTGAAGTATGCGAAATATATTTGGCGTTCTTGTAGAAGACCTTGGGCAGAGATGTCGCTCGAGAGACGATATCCAAACACCATTATTTATAAAGGAGTTGTCGTTGATGAGGGGTCTAGCCTTGGCTTACATAATGTTATTTTTGCTAATGTGACTTTAAGTGACGTCACGTTGGGCGATCATACATACATCCAGAAGAATTCTGAGATATTCAATTGCAGCATAGGTAAGTTCTGTTCAATCGCGGCAAACGTTAGCATAGGCCTTGGTCAACACCCAGTAGACCATGTAAGTACACACCCCGCTTTTTTTTCAAGCAACCAGCCTTTAGCTCGAACTTTTTCTACTGAAGATAGGTTTTTTACGTCCAGGCCCATTAATATCGGGCATGATGTATGGATTGGTCACGGAGTAACAGTGCTGGATGGCGTAAACATTGGAAATGGTGCCATAGTTGCCGCTGGAGCTGTTGTCACTAAAGATGTGCCGCCATTTGCAGTTGTTGGTGGCGTCCCTGCAAAGCTGATTAAGTACCGGTTTACGGAAGCTGAACGGCTGGGGATAGAGCAACTAAAGTGGTGGGATAAATCAGAAGAGTGGCTTCAAGAAAGTAGTGTCCTGTTTACTACTCCGGAGTTGTTGTTGAAGAAGTTTGATGGATGTGAGAAAAAGCATGAAGTTTAACCTTTTTTGACAGATGTTGCTTTTAAGGTTGGTATATGTAAATAGCTTTGTGTTCATGGAAGTATTTTGAATACTGTAATATTAGGAAGAGTTGATAAATGAAAGTACTTTTGTTAGCGGGCGGTTTTGGGACCAGGCTTAGTGAAGAAACTGAAATTAGGCCTAAACCAATGGTTGAAGTGGGTGGGAAACCAATTCTTTGGCACATTATGAAGATGTATTCTCAGCATGGCTATAATGATTTCGTGATTTTATTGGGCTATAAGGGCTACTTCATTAAAGAGTATTTTGCTAATTATTTTTTACATCAAAGTGATGTCACGATTGACCTTAAAGATAACAGTATGGAAATATTAAACAGTTCAAGTGAGCCTTGGAAGGTAACGCTTTTAGATACGGGTTTAAATTCTATGACTGGTGGGCGTATAAAACGTGCACAAGATATTGTTGGTGATGAAGCATTTATGCTGACTTACGGGGATGGGGTATCGAATATTGATATCACGGCTTTGGTTGAGTTCCATAAAAACCATGGGAAAGCGATGACGATGTCTTCAGTTCAACCAGATGGAAGGTTCGGTGCGTTAGCAATTTCTGAGTGTAACCAAGTTGAAGATTTTAATGAGAAACCTAAAGGTGATGGGAACTGGATCAATGCCGGGTTTTTTGTGTGTGAATCGAGCGTATTTGACTATATCAAAGAAGGTGACAGCACCGTATTTGAACAAGGGCCACTGAAGAGTCTTGCGAAAGAAGGTGAAATATTTACTTTTAAACATAAAGGTTTCTGGAAGCCAATGGATAGCCTTAAAGATAAAAATGATTTGAATCAGTTTTGGAATGACAACAAAGCGCCTTGGAAAATTTGGTAATGTTTAACGATGTATATAAAAATAAAAAGGTTCTGATTACGGGGCATACTGGTTTTAAAGGAAGTTGGTTGACGACGTGGCTTTTGAAGTTGGGTGCTGATGTGATTGGCGTATCTAAGGATGTGCCTACTGAACCCTCCATGTTTAAAGAGCTGAAGCTGAAAGAAAAAATGAAACATTATCAGGAGGATATTCGTGACTTAGAAACAGTGAAGTCTATTGTTGCTAACGAGAAACCGGACTTCCTGTTTCACTTGGCAGCTCAACCTATTGTGTCTACCTCATACCAGGAACCAATTGATACTATTTCATCAAATGTAATGGGTACGGCACATGTTCTTGAAGCATTGAAATCATCAAACCATCCCTGTGTGGCTATCATAATAACTAGTGATAAAGCTTATGATAATGTCGAACATGTTTGGGGATATAAAGAAGATGATAAGATGGGTGGGAAGGATATATACAGTGGCAGCAAGGGTGCTGCTGAGCTGATTATTAAGTCTTATTACCACTCCTTTTTCAAGCATAAATCATGTAATGTGAAGTTGGCTATAGGTAGGGCTGGCAACGTAATTGGTGGTGGGGACTGGGCCAAAGATAGAATTGTCGTAGATTGCATGGTGGCGTGGAGTAAAGCAGAGGCTGTTGAGATTAGGAGTCCTAATGCCACACGTCCATGGCAACATGTATTAGAGCCACTCAGCGGCTACTTAAGCTTGGGTTCAGACTTATATCAAGATAAGCTCATGCACGGAGAGGCGTTTAACTTTGGTCCCAGAGCGGAACAAAACCACACGGTTAAACAATTGCTTGAAGATTTAAGTGCATACTGGGATTTTGAAGAAATTAAAGATGCATTCAGCGTGACAGATAATATTCCATTTCATGAGGCTGGGTTACTCAAATTAAACTGTGATAAAGCTTTGGCTTATTTGAAGTGGCAGGCTGTCTTGCAATATGCTCAGACTATTAGCTTTACCAGTGAGTGGTATTACTCCTTTTATAAAGAAGGTGGAGCTATTATGTATGATATGACAGTTGATCAAATTGAGCAGTATGAACATATTGCTAAAGAAAGTATGCTCAAATGGACGGAGTAACACTTTCCCCAGTAAAGCTAATCCTTAATCCAAAAGGTGACATATTTCACGCCATCAAAAGTAGTGATGCCAGTTTTGATGGCTTTGGAGAAGCTTATTTTTCGACTGTTCATGCTGGGACTATAAAGGGTTGGAAGAAGCATACGCTAATGACACTGAACCTGATAGTTCCTTGTGGGGCGGTTGAGTTTGTTTGTTTTGATGGTGAAGCGTTTCAACAAGTTATTTTGTCGAAGGAAAATTATCAAAGGTTAACTGTTCGGCCGGGTGTATGGGTCGCATTCAGAGGTGTGAGCAATGGACTTAATTTGTTATTGAATGTTGCAAATATTGAACATGACCCAAAAGAATCAGAAAGCTGTGGGCTCGAAGAAATAAATTATGAGTGGTAAGTCTAGGATACTAATCACAGGTGGTTTTGGGAATTTAGGGTCGTGGCTTTGTGAGTATTTTTTTGATAAAGGTTATGAAATCACAATACTTGCTAATCGACTTCGCACATTAAAACACTCAGAGTACAATGTCATTCAAGCTGATATTTCCAATTATAAGGAGTTAGTGAAGAAGCTTGTTGGTGAATTTGACTTTTGCATTCATACCGCAAGTTATAATGAACATTTCCATGAGGGTTACCCCGAAAAAGCGTTGCGAATTAACAGCCTTGGAACAAGGAATCTTATTGAGGTGCTTAAGCATGGGAGTCTTAAAAATTTCATCTATTTCAGCACGTTCCATGTCTATGGTAATAGCTATGACTTTATCGATGAATCTAGTCGTCCCCAGCCGTTGAATGATTATGCGTCAACCCATTTGTTCGCTGAATACTATTTAAGGCAGTTTTATAATACGGATAATTTTCCTAGCATTATCTGTCGATTAACGAACAGTTATGGAGCGCCTAAATCTTTAGATAGCACCAAATGGTATTTGGTGCTAAACGATTTGGTTAGATCTGCTTATGAGAAAGGTATTATAGCGCTTTCTTCAAGTGGGGAGGTATCACGAGATTTTGTTTGGATGGGCGATGTTTGTAAAGTAACTGAAGCGTTATTATCTACTGAAGCGAATGCCGATATATTTAATATCAGTTCTGGTCAAAGTTACAAAGTCATTGAGCTGGCACAGATGGTAAGTGCTATATTCAAATCGCGCTATAATAAGGCGGTGGAAATAACTGTAAATCAAAGTGATATGTCTCTATATCGAGAGGTATCTGTAGACAACGGCAAACTGTTGAATGTTATTGATTATGTTTTTTCGAATGAAATTGATAATGAAATAACAAAAATATTTAATTTGTTGGAAGAAGGTTGTGGATAAAAGACCTTTGGTTTCTGTAATTATTCCCACGTATAATCATGCAGGCTTTATCCGTGAGGCACTTGAATCACTATGTACGCAAACTTTTTCGAACTGGGAAGCAATAGTAGTAAATAATTACTCGGAAGATGAAACAATATCTGTAGTTGAGTCGTTTTGTGACTCGCGTATTAGTCTTGAGAATTTTCGGAACCATGGAGTAATAGCAGCCTCTAGGAATCATGCAATTAAATTAGCAAAGGGTGAATATTTAGCCTTTTTAGATTCTGATGACACTTGGTTTCCAGAAAAGCTAGAGTGCTGTCTGGATGAACTCAGGTCTGGGGCTGATTTAGTCTGTCACGGGTTGAGAACATTGGGTGCTAGTCCTGACTATGAGTTCTTTGGCGGGCCTGTCTCTGGTGCAACATTTGAATCACTTCTATACAAGGGAAACTGTCTTACGCCATCAGCAACGTTGGTAAAGAAAAAGGTTGTTGTTGAAGTAGGTGGTTTTTCTGAGGATACTGAAAAGGTCACTTCAGAGGATTATCATCTCTGGATTAAACTTGCTAAAGCAGGGGCCAATATGACTTTTATAAAAGATGTTCTTGGGCTATACCGGGTTCATTCCATGAACCAAAGTAGCTCGGTTGTTCGGCATTTAAATTCAATATTTGCAGTAATAAATGATTTTTTCCCGAGTGCTGGTGAGCGTTCTATATTAGAGTGGATGCGTATTAGGCGTAGGTGCTGTATTGCATACTATGGTGCTGGAAGAGAGCTTCAAAAATCAGGTAGACGTTCTGACGCATGGAGGTATTTTTTTCTTGCTTGGTTAACCTGGCCCCTGCACTTAGAAACATATTTGGCAGTGGTTTTAAATGTATTTCTTATTTTGAAGCATGGGACTTAGCGTGATTTTTAGTCGCTCAGTGGTTCAGAAAAGTTGTGTTTATATTGTGAACTTGAGTTAGGTAGTCGGGATGAAAAAAAGTGTTTCATATGATGTTTTAGTAATAATAGCGCTTCTTGCTGTGCCTTTATTAATGGTTACCCAGCTTCCGAATTCGAATAACCCATACATGAATGGCATGACACCATGGATTGTAACATTCATGTCAGTATTTGTGATTTGGACAGTCAAACTTAATCAGAAACTCAAACAACAACTTTTAGATGTTTTGGTACTTACTTACCTTTTGTACTGGCATCTGAGGTTTCTAACATTGGCGGTATTCCCTCAATATGATCTGGTGCTTACGCGCACTGTATCAATCAGTGCTAATGATTTTAATAATTATGCTTGGGTGGTTGTTGGGGTATTTTCCTCTGCTGTTGCAGGGTTTTATGCGGCACATAGGTATATTGGCTACCATACGGCAGCTCATGGGAAGTTGAGTAGGTTTAATTGGGATAGGATTGATAGGGTGGTTGATATATCGGAAAAATTTCTTCCAATATCAATATATTTTATTTCTATGATGATGTTTCACTTTGTTGTCACTACTTTTTTTGGATTGGGTGAAAAACCTGTGTGGGTTGGTTACCTTAGCCTCTTTTTTGATCCCGGGATTGGTACTTTTTTAATGCTATTCTTATTTTTTTCACCAGGCTTGAAAGGTAAGCGTAAGGCGGTGGTTATAGGTTTCTTTATTGCTCTTGTAATGGTGATGGTGGCAGCTGGAAGTAGAAGTATTCTGGTTAATTTGATTTTTTCTGCGTTTATTGTGATGTTCGTCTTTAGAAGAAAGCCCTCATTTGCGTTGAAAAGTTTTTTGTTAATAATAGTTGCTATTGTGTTCATTTCTCTGACTTTTGCCTATGCAACTTTTCAGAGAGACTTAAGATCTACAGGTCTGGGGTTTGGAGTGATGTCGGTTGGGTACTCCAGCTGTAAGGTGATGGAGGTTTCTGCAGGATCTCCTATAAATGTGTGTCAAGATCTGTACCAATCTATCTTCAATTCCATAGAAGAGGGCACTGAAGAGAGTGCTGAAGAGAGTGCTGAAGAGGGCGCAGAAGAGGGCGCTGAAGAGGCTGGGGCAAGGGCTGCGGCCGAGGCTGGGGCAAGGGCTGAAATACAAGCACTAAAGAGCACTGTCAGTGGTCTTTTTGGGTATGCGTTTGCCAGGGCGGGGTATTTAGATTTTAGTGCTGAGTTTTATATGAATGATAATTTTGATGCGGCTCTTAACTTTAAAAATTATGGTAAGTCGATTATTGATAATAGTGTACCAGGATCTTTCTTTGACGACAGTAAGCGTATAGAGCATAGGATTCGTGATGTTTATAACCCTTCAGCCATTGGCTACCAGTCTGATGCACTTGGTGTGGTTGGAGAAAATTACAGACTGTTTGGGTACTTGTATCCAGTTGCGATATTTTCTGTTGCATTTGCATTTTGTTGTTTTTTTTCGATGTGTGGCCCGACTATTGTAGGGGTTTATGCTAAATATGTTATAGCGGTAGGCTTGGTGGCATGGGTGAATAGCTATGGCTACGATACATTGATCCTTGATATGAGTAGGGAATTATTAATCGGTGCTTTTGTTGTGAGTCTTGTGTTTTTTAATTGGAATAAATTAACTACATATGTCCATAGGTAGGCCCTCTTGATTGCAGCTGTTACTGGGGCAAGGGGGCTTATCGGGCGTTACATCGTCGAAGCTCTGCTTGCCAAAGGAATGCATGTACGTGTTTTGAGTCGGAGCGCTAAGGGGATGCCTAATCACCAAAATTTAGAGGTGGTTGTTGCGGACATAAATGAAAAGCCTGTGATTGAAACGTTCCTAAGTGGTGCCGACTCAGTTTTTCACTGTGCAGCAGAATTGAACGATGAATCGAAGATGGAAAGTGTGAATGTTTTTGGGACGTCATGCTTGCTAGATATGTTAAGTTTATCCCCATCAGTGAAGTACTTTTGTTATTTAAGTTCTGCGGGGGTGCTTGGTCCCACGTCTGATGCAGAAGTAGACGAGTCAGCCAGTTGTCATCCGAACTCCATGTATGAACGAACGAAATATGAAGCGGAAAAGATAGTGTTTCAGGCGGGTTTGGATATGAGCGTGTGTATCCTTCGTCCTGCGAATGTTTTTGATGCGAGTAAACCTGGGATTGTTGGGTTAGGGTCAAGGAATTCGTTACGAGACAAACTTTCTGTTTTTGTTAAAGGTAATGAAGGGGCGCACTTGGTGCATGCTAAAGACGTTGCCTCGGCAGCGATATTCTTCATGACTCAAAAACTAGATAAGCCAGAGGTGTTTTTTGTATCCTATGACAATGATAAGCGAAATACTTCACAGGGTGTCTTTAAGCTGTGCTTATCTATGTTACGAAAAAGTGAGCGCTTTTCATTACCATCATTACCTAATGAGATAGCTTACTTTTTGCGTAAGATAATAAAAGGAAGGAGCTTGCATGGGAGGGTGAGGTTTTCCGGAGCGAAACTAAGAAATGCGGGTTTCATTTTTCCTTTGGGTTTTGAGAATGGGATAATGGATGTTTGCAGTTCAGTTACGAGCGAAACTCTATGAATATATTGCTGGTAAATATGTCCGTAGATCCAGTACTTGGAGGAGGGACGGTTGAGCGTATCTGCCAGCTGGCTAGGGAGTTAAAAAAACTGCCTGATACGCAAACGAAAGTTTTGAGTACCACTGCGGGTTTAAGTCCGGAGGAGGATGTAGATTCTTCTTTGTACACGTTACTGCCCTGCTTGAGCGAGCGTTGGTATATTCCAGTTCCTAATTTATGGGTTATATACAAAAGTATCAGGTGGGCAGATGTTATTTTGTTATCAAGCCATTGGACTCTGATTAACGCCTTGGCTTATATTGTAAACAAACTTGTAGGGCGGCCTTATCTTTTTTGCCCGGCTGGGGCTTTGCACATATATGGACGTTCAGGGTTGATTAAGCGAGCTTATAATGCAGTAGTTGGCACAGCGATACTTAAGTGTGCTGCTCGTGTCGTTGCGATACCAAAAGATGAGGCCGAGCTATTTTACAAGCTTGGGGTGGCTAAGGAGCGAGTGGTAGTCATAGCAAATGGTATATCCCCCGATGATTTTACAGATGCAGATGTGAACAGTTTTCGGGCGAAACATCAGTTAGGTGACGCTCCATTCCTGCTCTTTATGGGGAGGCTGAATAAAATTAAAGGGCCAGATATATTGTTGCAATCTTTTTTGAGTGTGGCGTCTGAATACCCTGATTGGCATTTAGTGTTTGCAGGCCCTAATGGCGGTATGGCAGAAGACTTAAGTTTAGTGATTAGTGAGTATGGGTTTGAGGGCCGAGTTCATATGATTGGTTTTGTGTCTGGAGAGGAAAAGTCTCAGGCTTACCATGCCGCTGAAATGCTTGTTGTTCCTTCTCGCTTGGAAGCGATGTCGATAGTTGCTTTAGAAGCTGCTATTTGTGGTACACCCGTGCTTATGACAGACCAGTGTGGGTTTTCCGAATTAGTTGATGCTAGCGGAGGTTTAGAGGTACCGGTTGATGCTAAACTCATCTCTGAAGCGATGCGTGAATTAATGTCAGACCTGCCGCACCTGAAATGTATGGGTGAGAAAGCGCGATTGTTTATTAAGGATAATTATACTTGGGAAGTTGCTGCTATGAAGCATAGATCGCTATGTGATGAAATTATCAATGTTAATTAAAAAACACGTCCTCAAAAAATTCGTGGGTAGTCATTGACACAGGAAAACGACTAAGTGCGTAATATAAATAGCCGGTGAAAATAATTGTGTAACTGTTCATTATTAATAACCTGATACATAAGTAAAAATGAGCAGCGAAACGAATATAAAAAAACTACAAATTCCACTCAATGAATTAGCTAAAAGATGTTAAAACCCCTGAACACCTTGACATATTTCTCATTAAGTTGTCGTTTGAAGCCGCTTTAAAGGTTGAGATGGACTATCACCTCGGGTACCATAAATAGTTAAATCAGCCATCTCAGTGGCAATGGTTACAGTGATAGGTTTCATTTAACACAAGACATGATCTCAGTTGGTTCGAAACGCTTCGACTAATTCTTTCCAAAAGAGTCGTTTAGTCCAACTGACCAAAAACCTGACATAGGCTTATGTAAAATATTTTTGCCTGTAACCCAAGGAATTTTTGTTACGCGTTCGGATTCCACGGCGAGGATAGTTGGCTCGACCTAGTGCATAGGCGAAAAATAGTTGATTTACCACGTCGGGATAAACTTCTAAGTTTGTATGGGTAACTTGTCGTAATCAGATCGTTGATATCGACAGGTAATATAAATGGGTCGACTGTTTGTGTGTGGTGGTATCTCAACCTCGAGGGTGTTGTCAAAGCCTTACCCTAAACCCAACGATCGGTCCATTAAACAAATGTTTTTTGTTTGCGATTGAGGATAGCCTTGAACTTCATCCTGTTCCTTTTCTGTTTCATGAAAGCTTGATACTTTTAAGTCTTCTCAGAATCAGGGCAGGATGCCCTGCCATTTAAATGCAGGTAAACTAACTTTAGTTTTAAAGTATAGGACTATTTTTACCTATAAATTTTCCTGAAGAACTAAAAAAATAACGTATCTTGTTGTACAAACAGTTAAAGCATCGCTATCGTTGGATTAATAGATTTTGACCGATGGGTGACTGCAATGAACCATACCCGATGGGCTTTTTGCAGGCGGGTTGATCGTTTTATTTTATGGAGAGTAGTACAGTGTTTAAAAATAAAACATTAGTTATAACAGGTGGGACAGGTTCTTTTGGTAATGCAGTGCTTCGCCGTTTCTTGGAAACTGAAGTTAAAGAAATTCGTATTTTTTCTCGTGATGAAAAGAAACAAGATGACATGCGTAAGTTGTATGATAATCCAAAGCTTAAGTTCTATATTGGTGATGTGCGTGATGTGAGCTCACTCGTTGATTTGATGAGGGGCGTTGATTACGTCTTTCATGCTGCAGCACTAAAGCAAGTTCCATCTTGTGAATTTTACCCGATGCAGGCGGTGCAGACGAATGTAATTGGTACTGAGAATGTGTTGAATTGTGCGATTAATGCAAAAGTAAAAAAAGTTATTGTGTTAAGCACGGACAAGGCCGTATATCCAATCAATGCGATGGGTGTTTCAAAGGCAATGATGGAAAAAGTCACAGTCGCGAAGACTCGCAACTTAGGTCCAAATGATACTATGATTGCTTGTACGCGTTATGGCAATGTTATGGCCTCTCGAGGCTCTGTAATTCCACTGTTTATTGATCAAGTTCGTGCAGGCAAAGAAATTACGATTACTGACCCAGCAATGACACGCTTTATGATGACTCTGGATCAAGCTGTTGAACTCGTGCTCTTTGCCTTTGAACATGGGGATAGCGGAGACATTTTTGTCCAGAAGGCTCCAGCTGCCTCGATCGAAATTTTAGCAAAAACGCTGATCAATTTGCTTGGTCGACCTGATCACCCTATAAAGATTATTGGCACGCGCCACGGTGAGAAGCTTTATGAGGCGCTTTTGACAAGAGAAGAGATGGTTTCTGCTGAAGACATGGGTGACTATTACAGAATTCCTGCTGACACGAGAGATTTAAATTACTCTAAGTTTTTTGATGAAGGTGAGCCCGTAATAACTCAGGCCCATGAATATCATTCACATAATACTAAGCAATTGACACAAGACGAGCTCAATGGCGTGCTTCTTGGGTTACGTGAAATTCAAGATGATTTAAAAGAATTTAACAGTAACAGAGATATTATAAATGATTAAGGTGATGACAATTGTTGGAACACGGCCTGAGATTATTAAGTTAAGTGAAGTGATGAAAGAGCTCGATAAACATACTAACCATGTGGTCGTGCATACGGGACAAAATTATGATTATGAATTAAACGAATTGTTCTTTGATCAGCTTGGTGTACGACGCCCTGATTTCTTCCTTGAAGCTGTAAAGGGCACGGTTTCTGAGACCATTGGCGATATTATTGCTAAGGCTGATCGCATTATTGATCAAGAAAAACCTGACGCTATTTTAGTGTATGGCGATACCAACAGTTGTTTGTCAGTAATTCCTGCGAAAAAACGGAAAGTGCCTATTTTTCACATGGAAGCTGGCAACCGTAGCTTTGACCAAAGGGTCCCTGAAGAGATTAACCGTAAAATAGTAGATCATCTTAGCGATATTAACATGCCGCTGTCTGAACAGGCTAGGGATTACCTGATTAGCGAAGGCATTCGGCCTGAAACGATTATTAAAACTGGCTCATCCATGTTGGAAGTGCTGAATGCTAATATGGAGAAAATTCAGGCATCCGATATTCTTGAAAAAGAAGGGTTGGAGAAATATAAGTATATGCTTATGAGTATTCATCGGGAAGAAAACGTAGATTCTGAGCAGAATTTTTCTGATTTACTTCAGGCGATTGATGAGATGACTAAGGTCTATAAGATGCCAATTATTATCTCTACGCATCCTCGTACGCGCAAGAAACTGGAATCAATTGGTTATGAGCACAATAACAAGTTGATTCGTTTCTCAAAACCATATGGTTTTCATGAGTACAATAAAATGCAAATGGACGCTTTTTGTGTGATTTCTGATAGTGGCACAATTGCTGAAGAAGGTTCAATTTTAAATCTACCTGCTATAACTATTCGTCAAGCTCATGAGCGTCCAGAAGGCATGGATGAGGGTACTGTTATTATGTCAGGCTTAAATAAAGATCGAGTGATTGAAGCAATTGAAGTGGTTACAAAACAACATGATCGCCACAAGCGCCCGATGAAAATTGTGGCTGATTATAATGTAGATAACGTGTCAAAGAAGGTATTGAGAATCATTCTTTCATATACGGACTATATCAACCGAACTGTTTGGCATAAAACACCGTAATGAAAAAGACGATCATCCTTGGAGCTTCGGGCTTAATTGGTCACCAAGTATATTCGCGGTTAAAGGCGAATAAGAACTTTTCAGTGTTTAGCTTCGCTCACCAGAGAAAAATTTCTGAAGACACGATATTGCTAGATGCAAGGGATGAGCACCTTCTGGAAAAAGCTATAGTAGACATCAATCCAGATGTTATTGTTAACTGTCTTGGGGTTTTGATTGCCGAAGCTAATCGTGATCCAGAAAACGCAACTTTCCTCAATGCTTATATTCCTCAACGTTTGAAAAGTGTTGCAAATGCTCTTGATGCAAAGCTAGTGCATATTTCAACGGACTGTGTTTTCTCTGGAAAAAAAGGCTCATATACTGAATGTGACTTTAGAGATGCAGATGATACTTATGGAAGAGCCAAGGCTTTGGGCGAAGTGATTGAATCGCCACATGTTACACTCAGAACTTCTGTTGTTGGTCCTGAAATTAAAGAAGGTGAAGAGTTGTTTCATTGGTTTATGTCTCAAGAAGGTAAGATTAAAGGCTTTACCAAGTCCATTTGGTCTGGCGTTACAACTTTAGAACTGGCGAAAGCTGTGGAGTGGGCAATCGAAAAGGATATCCATGGGTTGTATCATATTACGAATGGTGTCCCAATCAATAAATATGAGCTTTTGATGCTGTTTAAAAAGTATACAAACAAACAAATAGAGATTGAAAGCGTTGAAGGAAAAGTGGCAGATAAATCCTTTTTAGATACACGTAAAGATATTGATTATGCCGTGCGCAGTTATGAAGAAATGATTAGTGAGATGGTGGCCGAAATTAAAAACAATGATTCTTTGTACCATCAATATGACATTTGTAAATAACATTTCCTTCGCCTTTACAATAATGCGTCGCTAAAGGGAGCGTGGTTCTAGAACGATATGCGTATTTTAATTGTTAGCCAGTATTTTTGGCCTGAGAATTTCAGAATAAATGATTTGGCTTTAGCTTTGAAGGAAAAAGGTCATACGGTTACAGTGCTTACAGGGATGCCTAATTACCCTGCAGGCAAAGTGTATGAAGGTTATCGCTGGAGGAATAAAAGACGAGATATGATGCGCGGTGTTCCGATTGTTAGAGTGCCTCTTTTTGTTAGGCGAGAGAGTAAATCATGGCACTTGCTGCTTAATTATTTTTCATTTGCGTTGTCGGGGTGTCTTTTTGGGCCATGGTTGTTGAGGAAACAAAAGTTTGATGTTGTTTTTACATATGAGGTTTCCCCAGTGACCGTTGGTATCCCAGCCATTTTAATAAGTCGCCTAAAAAATGCTCCTATGTTATTTTGGGTGCAAGACCTTTGGCCAGAAGTGCTTTCAGCTACAGGTGCTATTAATTCCAAAAAAATATTATTTATCGTTGGTTATATGGTGAAAAAAATTTACCATGCCTGTGACCATATACTAGTTCAGTCTAAAGGTTTTGTTGAGCCAGTAATGAAATCAGGGGCGGGGCGTGAGAAGGTGAGCTATTTTCCTAACTGGGCTGAAACACTTTATCAACCGATGGTATTGGAGGCTACTGCC
>Ga0075118_10000385_pt1 | contig 42598 bp, 34 predicted proteins | sample AntAceMetag02UKE_FD_69794 | JGI IMG/M metagenome (GOLD analysis project Ga0075118, IMG submission 69794) | Saline lake microbial communities from Ace Lake, Antarctica - Antarctic Ace Lake Metagenome 02UKE | ecosystem: Environmental > Aquatic > Non-marine Saline and Alkaline > Saline | place...
GCCTTGCGGCCGACATCTTCAAGGTGGCACTCGTCCGCATCGACGAAGAGTTGGTCTCCAAGGGCCACAAAAGCGTCCTCATTCTCCAGGTGCACGACGAAGTGCTTGTCGAAGTACCGCCAGAAGAGAAGGACACGGTCGGCCCACTACTGATCGACATCATGCGCGATGCCGCCGAACTCGATGTACCCCTCGAAGTCAACGTGAGCTGGGGCGACACGTGGGCAGCAGCCAAGGGATAGTTGCGTTTGGGGTCAGGCCCCTTTCGCAACTCTGTGATGACTGACCACTGGTTCGAGCCGTTGGCCGACTACATGGGAATGGCGTACGACCGGTACGCCCACACCAAGGGCACGGTGCAGGAGGTCGATCACGTCGTCGCAGCACTCGGGCTCACCGCAGGCGATCGGGTGCTCGACGTCGGGTGCGGCACCGGTCGCCATTCGCTCGAGCTCGCCAGGCGCGGGATCGTTACTCACGGTGTCGACATCAGTCAACGATTCGTCGACATTGCGGTGGCGGCTGCGGGCGCCGAGTCATTGGAGGTGGCCACATTTGCACGAGGGGATGCCCGAGATTTGGGGTTCTCCGATGCATTCGACGCCGTGATCTGCCTCTGCCAGGGGGCATTTGGGATGATGACTGCTGGCGGAGATGATTCGTCAGTCGTCGCGGGGATGGCGGCAGCGGTCCGACCTGGCGGTCGGCTCGCCCTGAGTGCCTTCAACGCGTACTTCGCCGTGAAGTATCACGACGATGCTGAGTTCGATGCCGACACGGGCGTCAGCCATGAGCGAACGGAGATCCGCAGCGAGTCCGGTGAGCCCAAAGCCGTCGATCTGTGGACCGGCTGCTACACCCCCCGAGAGCTGCGACTGTTGCTCGGCACACACGGCTTTATGATCGATGCGATCTGCAGTGTCGAGCCCGGCCAGTACGGGTCTCATCCGGCCACGACCGAGTCGCCTGAGTTCCTCGTTATCGCCTCCCGCTGAGCGCTCGAGGACCGCGTGCTGGCGAGGCCGCAGCCCGATACGCTTGGCGACTGCAATGCCGCCGATGAAGCGGCGTCGCGATCCCATCCATTCATCTCAAGATCCGTATCCGAAACGAGTATCCCCTTGTCCGACGACACCATTACGCCAGTCTCCGAAGAGACCCACATCGAAGAGAACCCGGAAGCCACAGCCGCTCCGGCCGCCGAAAGCCTGTTTGGCACCTTCGATGATGAGGGCAACTACACCCCTCGCGAAATCACCTCCGACGACCTCGGCATGTCCTTCGCTGACGCGATCGACGGCACCATGGTCGAGATCAAAGACGGGATGATGGTCTACGGCATTGTTGTCAAGATCGACAAGGACGAAGTCCTGCTCGACATCGGCTACAAGAGCGAAGGCGTGATCCCGAGCCGCGAGCTCAGCATCCGTAACGACGTCGACCCGAGCGAAGTGGTCTCGATGGGTGAATCCGTCGAAGCACTCGTGCTCACGATGGAAGACAAGGAAGGTCGCCTCCTCCTCTCGAAGAAGCGTGCGCAGTACGAGCGTGCCTGGGGCGACATCGAAGCCAAGAAGGAAGCCGACGAAGTCGTTTCCGGCCCGGTCATCGAAGTCGTCAAGGGCGGTCTCATCGTCGACATCGGCCTGCGTGGCTTCTTGCCCGCATCGCTCGTCGAGCTCCGTCGTGTCCGTGACCTTGCGCCGTACATCGGCACGCTGGTGCACGCCAAGATCATTGAGCTCGACAAGAACCGCAACAACGTCGTCCTCTCTCGTCGGGCATACCTCGAAGAGAATCAGAAGGAGACCCGCGACCAGTTCCTCACCAACCTCAAGGTTGGCGAGATCCGCGAGGGCACTGTGTCCTCGGTCGTGTCGTTCGGTGCATTCGTCGACCTCGGCGGCATGGATGGACTCATCCACGTGTCTGAGCTCTCTTGGAAGCACGTCGATCATCCCGGCTCCGTCGTCACCGTTGGGGACCCGGTCAAGGTGCAGGTCCTCGACGTCGACTTCAGCCGCGAGCGCATCAGCCTCTCGCTGAAGGCAACGCAGCAGGATCCATGGCAAGAATTTGCCGAAGGCCACCAGGTTGGTCAGCTCGTCTACGGCCGAGTCACCAAGCTGGTGCAGTTCGGTGCATTCGTTCAGGTCGGAGACGGCATCGAAGGCCTCGTGCACATCTCAGAAATGTCGGCACACCATGTCGACAGCCCTGAGCAGGTCGTCACGCCGGGCGAAGAGTTGTGGGTCAAGATCATCGATCTCGATCTGGCTCGTCGCCGCATCAGCCTCTCGATCAAGCAGGCCGCCGAAGGTGGCGAGCTTGCTGCCGAGTACCGCGAGCACTTCGAGGTCGATACCGAGGGCAACTACGTCCAGGGTGAGGCATCGGCCGAGGCCGAAGCCGCATGGACCGAGTACTACGGCGAAGGTGCCGAAGGCGAAGGCACCGAAGCTCCGACCGTTGAAGGCGAAGTCGCCGCAGCACTGGCAGCGGCAGGTGGCGCATCTCTGACCGAAGATGCAGCCGAAGAGGCACCTGCTGAGGCAGCAGCCGAAGAGACTCCTGCTGAAGACGCAGCCGAAGAGACTCCTGTAACCGAGTGATCTGATGCGCTTCGGCGCAGCAAATCTGAAGTGAATGATGCCCGACTCGTTTGAGTCGGGCATCATTCGTTTTTCTGCTCGTCGGCGGTCCTGAGACGGCCTGACGTCGAAATAAAGTTCAGATGATGTGCGGCACCATTTCGTCTTCGTGCCCCCCGTTTGGTTGGATTATTGGGCCGACGCCAGACGAAGTGGCAGCGACGGATTGGTCCGAGGGGGCGGCGGCTGGCACCATGTCGTCGTGATCGTCGTTGGATTGACAGGTGGAATCGGAGCGGGCAAGTCGACAGTGTCGAAGCTGTTCGCTGAGCGAGGCGCGGCGATTGTCGACGCCGACAAGATTGCGCGGGAGTTACAAGACCCTGGGACGCCGGTGCTGGCGGCAATGGCCGAGCGGTTCGGCGGGCACATCATCAACGACGACGGGACGTTGAACCGTGCAGCAGTCGCGGAGATCGTGTTCAGTGACAAACAAGCGCTGAAAGATCTGAACGGCATCGTCCACCCAGCAATGCAGGCGGAGGTCCAGCGCCAAATCGATGAGAATGTCGAGACCGACCGGCTCGTCGTGCTCGACTTCCCACTCCTCGGTGAGAACCCACGCAAGGGCCTCGCTGCGACGATCGTCGTCGACATTCCGTACGAACTCGCAGTGCAACGCGTGGTTGAGCAGCGCGGTATGGACGAAGCGGACGCTCGCAATCGGGTGAGCAGCCAAATGGACCGCGAGGACCGGCTGAAGATTGCTACGCACGTGGTCGACAACACCGGTGACCTCGTTGACCTCATTGCGGCCGTCGACCGCCTGTGGGACGAATTGATCGTGCTGCCGGCAACACCGGCAACACCGCCGGGCGAACCGGCAGAGGAGCCAGCCGGCGAGATCGATCGCTCCGGTGAGACCGTTTGGATCTTTGGGTACGGCTCGCTCGTCGGCCCAGAGTCGATGGCCCGGACGATTGGCCGAGTGGCTGTCCACAAGGTGGACTTCTTCCAAGCCGATCTGGCGGGCTACGGACGCCGGTGGAACTACGGGGTCATACATTTCACTGGGCAATGGAAGCGCGAGGACGGTACTGACATCGACGACGGCACGATCGTGGCACTCGGTGTCGTCGAGTCGGCGGACGAAACAGTCAACGGGGTCGTGGCTTCGGTAGCAGGCGACGAGCTTGGGAATCTCGACCGACGTGAACGCAACTACGACCGAGTAGATGTCACTGATCTCATCACCGTGCTCGACGACGACGACGGCACCGTCGACGGCGTGATCTACACCTACGTCCCGAGGTCCGCCTCGATCGAGGCCTACGAAACAGCACGCGACAACGGCACCGCCGGCATCCGCCGGACGTACTGGGATCAAGTCGATGCGGCCTTCGCAGCGTTGAGCACCGAACAGGTTGAGCGTTACCGGGCATCGACGCCGGCTCCGGATATTCCGGTTGTCGATTTGCTGGAGGCGCGAGAGCGCTGATGCGCGTGCTGCGAGCGGGCGCCTTGACGCGACAACGGCGGCGCACCACCGAGGTGGAACGCCGCCGTTGAACGGTTTCAGTGGATCAGCGGAACTGGTCGAGATCTGCTGCGATGTCTTCTGGTGTGGTCGGCGGTGGGTACCGCTTGACGACATTGCCAGCCTTGTCGACGAGGAACTTCTCGAAGTTCCAGGCGACGTCAGCGGTCTCGCCCTCGCCGGGCTGAGCGTCCTTGAGCATCTGATAGAGGGGAGCGGCGCCGTCACCGTTCACCTCGATCTTCGAGAACATCGGGAAGTTCACATCGAACTTCGAGGTCGCGAATTCAAAGATCTCGGCGTCGGTGCCGGGCTCCTGGTTCGCGAACTGGTTGCACGGGAATCCGAGCACGACGACGTCGTCGTTGTCATTGTGAAGCGCACGCAGACCTGCGTACTGAGGCGTGAGACCTCAAGCGCTGGCGAGGTTGACAACCAAGGCAAGGTTTCCCTTGAACTGGTCGAAGCTCACCTGTTCGCCGGTGATGGACGTCATTTCGAGATCATGGAAATTGTTCATGGAGTCAACATAGTTGGGCCGACCGCAATTGACAGAGTGCCGTTCGAGTCGATGATGCGGTGATGGTTCGGCGTGGTGGCGTTCAAAAGTGGATAACATCTCCACCTCCATGTCCGATGAACACGAACCCTGCCTGGGCAGCCGCACGTTTGCTGTCCAGCACCCTCCCAGTCCGGGCTTACTGCGCTAATGGAGATTGCTCTCGGGCTCGTGGGCGTCGTGATCTTGATCGCGGCGAACGGGTATTTTGTTGCAGCTGAGTTTGCGTTCGTCGCGTCTCGGCGTGCGAAGTTTGTCGAGGCTGCCGACGGTGGCGACCGCAAGTCCAAGCGGGCAATCCAAGTCCACAAGCGACTGAGTTTCATGCTCTCCGGAGCGCAACTCGGCATCACGGTCACGTCGCTGGTGCTCGGTTTCATTGCCGAGCCGGTCATTGCGGGTGCGCTCAGGCCACTGCTCGAAGCGGTCGGAGTCGGCGAGTCGGCCCGGATCGGCGTCGGAATCGCCCTGGCGTTCGTGTTTGCGACCGTTGCTCAGATGGTCTTCGGTGAGCTTGCTCCCAAGAACCTTGCGATCGCCAAGCCTGAACCCGTGGCGCGGAGCCTCGCCGGATCGACTTTGGTGTTCATGAAGGTGGCCAGTCCGCTGATCAAATTGTTTGACGGTGCAGCGAATCGCCTCCTCCGTTTCCTCGGGATCGAGCCCGTCGAAGAACTCCACGGCTCGGTCTCGACCGATGAGTTCGACTTCATCGTCGATTCCTCGGCTCAAGGTGGGCAGCTGACCACGTCGCAAGCTTCGTTGCTCGAGAGAGCCATCGACTTCGGTGACCTCGAAGCATCTGACGCCATGGTTGCCTGGAACCGCGTGGTCACGATCAACGCTGGCGCCACAGCGGCTGACCTGCGCGGTCTGATGGATTCGCGCCACTCCCGCTTTCCCGTGGTCGACGGCAACGGCAAGGTGACGGGGCTTGTCCATGCCAAAGATTTGCTCGGCATACCGCGTGCTCTCTATGAATCCACGCCGATCGACGAGCTGTTACATGACGTGCTGGTTGTCCCCGAGGCGGCCGGGCTCAACGTGGTGTTGGCTGAGTTGCAGTCGCACTCGACCGAGATGGCAGTGGTGATTGACGAGTACGGTGCACCCGCTGGGGTGGTCACCCTCGAAGACCTCGTCGAAGAACTCGTCGGCGAGATCGAAGACGAGTATGACCCCGCAGATCCTGACGAGTACCGCGAAGTCGAGCCAGGCGTTTGGTCGGTTGCAGCGACGTCTCGCCCTGACGAGATTGACCGGTACACAGGCTTTCAAATTCCGGATGGCGAGTACGACACGGTGGCAGGCTTGGTGCTCGATCGGCTCGAACGCATCGCCGAGGTCGGCGACTCAGTTGTCGTCGACGGGATGCACATCGAAGTACTCGAAGTCGAAGAGTTCGCGATCACCCAGGTTTTACTCCGCCTCGATCCTGACGCGGGAATCGTGCGCGGCGATGACGATGGCGACGGAGTGTCGGATCACAACGCACCACGTGGCCCCTTGGGCGAGGGTGACTCATGATCGCAGCGCTCGCTGCCGAGGCTGGCTTCAGTGTCGAGTGGGGAGCCCTTGGCCTCGCCGTCTTCCTGCTGGCCCTCAATGCGTTCTTTGTTGCTGCTGAATTCGCGCTCCTTGCGGCCCGTCGTTCGCGTATTGAGCAGCTTGCTGCCGACGGGAACAAGCGGGCCGTTTCTGCTCTTGCCGGAATTCGCGAACTGACCCTGATGCTCGCCGGGGCCCAGCTCGGCATCACGATGTGTTCACTTGGTCTCGGTGCCGTGGCTGAGCCGGCGATTGCTCATCTCATCGAAGGAGCGATCGGATCGTTCATCGACATCTCCGACACGGCGCTCAACGTCATCGGCTTCACGATCGGGCTGTCGATCGTGGTGTTTCTCCACATGGTGGTCGGCGAGATGGCGCCGAAGTCATGGGCGATCTCTGATCCGGAGAAGTCGTCGCTGCTCCTGGCCCGCCCGTTCCGTGCGTTCGTCCGGGTGTTCCAGCCGATCATCTGGTTCCTCAACTCACTCGCCAACATCGTGGTCCGTCTGGTCGGCGTAGAGCCACAGGATGAACGTGCCATGGCACACTCTCCAGCTGACCTGATCCTGCTACTCGACGAGTCGGCCGGGCACGGCGACATCGCTGCCGAAGATCATCAGCTGCTGACCCGCTCGCTCGAGCTGTCAGGCCTCACTGCCTCCGACGCCATGACGGTCCGGCGTGACATCATTTCGATGCCTGGCGACGCCACCGCTGCCGAGGTGGCGGCCGAAGCGCACCGCACGGGTCGGACCCGCATTGTGATCCACGAGGGCGATCTCGACCACTGCCTCGGCTTCATCCACGCGAAAGATCTGATCCGCCTGGAAAGCGCTGAATGGGAGACCAGGCTCGCGCGCTCCCTCGTGCGACCCCTGATGGTCACCCCCGATCGTCACCGACTCGAAGATCTGCTCGTCGAGATGCGCAGCGAACGCAAGCACATCTCCGTCGCAGTTGATGAGCATGGCACCGTTGTTGGTTTGGTCACCCTCGAAGACGTGTTCGAAGAACTGATTGGCGACTTCCACGATGAGTCCGACGACCGCCTGGGTGACTGCGTGCGCCACGCCGACGGCAGCTTCTTGATCAACGGCACGCTGCGACCTGATCAGTTCGAAGAGTGCACGGGCGTGGCCCTGCCAGAAGGTGACTGGCACACCGTTGCTGGCTACGTCATCGGGGCGCTTGACGAGATCCCGTCGGCTGGCGACAGCATCAACACCAAAGTCGGCGAGTTCACTGTGATCGAAATGGCCGGCTACGCAATTGCCACACTGCGGGTGAAGTTGTCTGCCGAAGCGGCCGATGCGAACGTTCGTTCGTTATCGTAGACTGGTCTGGTGACCGACACCGATCTGGAAACTGGCGAGCAGACAGCCGCCGAGGCTGTCATCGCACCCGATGCTGTGGTGCCTGACCACTCACCCGAACAGGCGCTCATCGCTGCGTCGAGTTCGTTTTCCAACTACGACACCGGCAACGAGAACAAGTTCCAAGTCGTATCCGACTGGGGCCCTGCGGGAGCGCAGCCCGAAGCAATCAAGGCGCTGTCTGAAGGCATCGAAGCGGGGGAGCGGTTCCAGACGCTGCTGGGCATCACCGGTTCCGGCAAGTCGGCGACGATTGCCTGGACCATCGAGCAGACACAGCGACCGACACTGATCCTGGCGCCCAACAAGTCGCTTGCTGCGCAGTTGGCGCAGGAGATGCGTGAGTTTTTCCCGCACAACCGAGTCGAGTATTTCGTCTCCTATTACGACTACTACCAGCCCGAGGCCTATATCCCGAGCAGCGACACGTTCATCGAGAAGGACAGCTCGGTCAATGACGACATCGAGCGACTGCGCCACTCCACCACGGCTGCACTCCTCACTCGCAAAGATGTCATCGTCGTCGCTTCGGTGTCCTGTATCTATGGCATGGGTAACCCCGAGGAGTACAAGGGCAACCTGCTCGACCTGAGCGTCGGCGTCGACTACGACATGCGCAATATCCTGCGCCGCCTTGTCGACATGCAGTACGACCGCAATGACATGACGCTTGGGCGCGGTCATTTCCGTGTGCGCGGCGACACGATCGAAGTGCACCCGGCCTACGAAGAGAACGTGTTGCGCATCGAGATGTTCGGTGACACGGTCGACCGCATCACGATGATCGACCCGCTCACCGGTGAGAACCTCCGCGAGCTCGAACGTGCCCATGTGTTTCCCGCAACTCACTATGTCACCGGCAACGAGCGGATGACCCGAGCGATGAGCCAAATCGAACACGAGCTGCAGGTTCGGTTGAAAGAGTTCGAAGAGCAAGACAAGCTGCTCGAAGCACAGCGCCTTCGGATGCGCACGTCGTACGACCTCGAGATGATGAGCGAGCTCGGCTACTGCAACGGTATCGAGAACTACTCGATGCACATCGACGGCCGCGAGTACGGCGAACCGCCGTTCACCTTGCTCGACTACTTCCCCGACGACTATCTCCTGGTTGTCGACGAGAGCCACGTCGCAGTGCCGCAGTTACACGGCCAGTTCGCGGGTGACCGCAGTCGAAAAGACATGCTGGTTGAGCACGGCTTCCGCCTGCCGTCAGCACGCGACAACCGACCGCTTACCTTCGAAGAGGTTCTCGGACGCGTCAACCAGTGCATCTTCCTGTCGGCCACCCCGAGCCCCTATGAGCTGCGCGTGTCGACCAAGGTCGTCGAGCAGATCATCCGTCCGACCGGCCTCGTCGATCCCGAAGTGACTATCAAGCCGACCAAGGGTCAGATCGATGATCTGATGGAGATGGTCGAGGGTCGCGTCGCGAATAACGAGCGTGTTTTGGTCACGACACTCACGAAGAAGATGGCCGAGGATCTCACCGACTATCTGCTCGAACAGGGCATGAAGGTCAGGTATCTGCACAGCAACATCGACACGATCCAACGGATCGAGATCATCCGTGCGCTGCGCCTCGGCGAGTTCGACGTGTTGATCGGCATCAACCTGCTGCGTGAGGGCCTTGACCTTCCCGAGGTGTCGCTGATCTGCATTCTCGACGCCGACAAGGAAGGCTTCCTGCGGTCCGAGACGGCGCTGATTCAGATGATGGGTCGTGCTGCACGAAACGTGTCGGGGGAGGTCGTCATGTACGCCGACCGTGTCACCAACTCGATGACGAGAGCGATCGACGAGACGCAGCGCCGCCGCAAGATGCAGTTGGCGTATAACGAAGAGCACGGCATTGACCCGAAGACAATCCGCAAGGCCGTCGGTGACATTCTCTCCATGCTGCGGCCCGACTCGCGGACTCCAGTGCCGGGTATGGACAAACGTCGTCAACGCGAACGCGACAAAGTGCAGCAGGAACTCAAGAACCTGCCGCAGCAAGAGTTGCAGCGACTCATCCAAACCCTCGAAGCCGAAATGCACGAAGCCTCGGCCGAGCTGAAGTTTGAGTACGCCGCGAAACTCCGCGACGAGATCCGCGAACTCAGCCGAGAACTCACCGACGCTGGATAAGTACGCATGGGGTCAGGCCCCTTTCGCAACTCTGCGAAACGCCACGTTCTGACTGGCACCGGGCGTTGTATCTCGGTGGCTCTACGCTCAGGCAATGCGGGAAATCCACAGCCTCGAAGAGTTCGATGCCTACGTGGAAGCCAATGGATGCCTCGACGAGGCCGTGGTGCAGGGCGTCGATCTCTCGTCTCGGGCCGAGCAGATTGAGACCCTCACGTGTGTCGGCGGTGCCTTCCTCGGAACTCGACTTCCACCCACGACGCTGCAACATCTGTTCGATGGCGGTGCTGTGGTGTTCCCGCGGCTCCCTGACCTTCCGTTCGACACCTACCGCCCGCGGCTGTACGCCCAGGGCGAACTGATGGCGGGATGGGTCCACGGCGACCCGGGTTCATTCGAGCGAGACGCGCTTGATTCGAAAATCTATGAGTGGACCACGAAGCACGCCAACGGCCACAACATCCCGGTGCTGGACGCTCTGGCTCAGCGACTTCACGACCATGCGATCGACGACGCGCTGTCAGAGCATCTGTCGACGCACCCTGATGTCGTCGCAGTGATGGGCGGTCACTCGATGCTGCGCACCGACCCGGCGTTCAGGACTGTCGCCGAACTTGGCCGATCGATGGCGCGAGCCGGCTGGCACGTTGCAACGGGCGGCGGCCCAGGAGCGATGGAGGCGGCGAATCTCGGTGCGTGGCTTGCTCCGCATCTGGACGGATCGCTCGACGCAGCGATCGAGATGCTGATGAGCGAGACCAACTTCAGCGAGTCCGATGGTTACCTCGGTGCCGGCCAGGCTGTACTCGACGCATTTCCCGACGGCGCTGAAAGCCTCGCAGTGCCGACTTGGTTCTACGGGCACGAGCCAACCAACCAATTCGCCACGCATGTCGCCAAGTACTTCGCCAACTCGATCCGCGAAGACGGGCTGCTCGCCATTGCGACGAGGGGTGTCGTCTTCTCGCCGGGTGCTGCGGGAACGACCCAAGAGGTCTTCCAGGACGCCACTCAGAACCACTACGCCGTCTTCGGCGTGGTGAGCCCGATGGTCTTCCTCGACACAGCGTTCTGGACCGAGACACTGCCAGCCGAACCGTTACTCCGCAAGCTGGCGGGGGACCGGACGTACGGGACGATGATTGGTTCCGCCGACACCGCCGACGAGGTCATGGCGTTCCTCATCGAGCACCCGCCGATCATGGCCTGAGTCAGTCGAGACTGTGTGGCACGGTGGAGTGGACGAGATTACTCGGTCGGCTCACGCGGCAGAACTGAACACTTGTTCGACCCAGTTTTTGGGCGATAGGGTCGATCATTGATGGCTGCAAGTACGTCCGCCCCCGCCAAGAAGTCAGCTGCGAAGAAGTCGACCGCAGCACAGGCCGCTACCCCCCGTCGCTACCAGTCGTCGCGTGACGAACCGAAGATCATCGTCCGGGGTGCGCGAGAGCACAATCTTAAGAACGTCAACGTCGAGATGCCGCGCAACAAGCTCGTTGTGTTCACCGGCATTTCAGGATCAGGCAAGTCATCACTCGCGTTCGACACGATCTACGCCGAGGGGCAGCGTCGCTACGTCGAGTCGCTGAGCGCATACGCCAGGCAGTTCCTGGGCCAGATGGATCCGCCTGACGTTGACATGATCGAAGGATTGTCGCCAGCAATTTCGATCGATCAGAAGTCGGGTTCACGTAACCCACGTTCCACCGTTGGCACGATCACCGAGGTCTACAACGCTCTCCGGCTGCTCTACGCCCGCATCGGTATCCAGCACTGCCCGAACGATGGCACCCGGCTGCAGCGTCAGACACCACAGCAGATCGTCGACCGCATCATGGCGATGGACGAAGGCATGCGCTTCCAAGTGCTTGCGCCCGTCGTCCGTGGTCGCAAGGGCGAGTACGACACACTGCTCGAAGAACTCTCCGGGCAGGGATACGTCCGTGCCCGCATCGACGGTGAGACCGTCGACATCGACGAGTTCCTGAAGCGCGATGAGCGTCTCGCCAAGTACGAGAACCACAAGATCGAAGTTGTGGTCGACCGCCTCGTCTTGAAGGAAGGCATTGAGCGTCGCTTGACCGACTCGCTTGAGCAGGCATTGAACCTCGCCGAAGGAGTCGCCGAAATTGAGATCATTCCGCGCCGCGAGCCAGGCCAAAAGGGGGACGCCGATCCCGAGATGATCACGTTTAGCCAGCACTTGGCGTGCGACGTGTGTGGTACGTCGTATGACGAGCCAGCCGATCGCAACTTCTCGTTCAACTCGCCCTACGGCGCGTGCGTCACCTGCGACGGCTTGGGAACCACCTACGAGGTCGACCCCGAACTGGTCATCCCCGACGTCGACGCAGCGCTCTCTGAGGGAGCGATTGCGCCATGGCGCAGCGCGCACACCCAGTACTTCACGCGCATGCTCGAGTCGGTCGCCAACGTGAACGAGATTGATCTCGACGCCCCGTGGCACACGCTCACTGTAAAGCAGCAGAAGCTGATCCTGCACGGTGTCAAGGGCAAGATGACCGTCAATTACAAGAACCGTTACGGGCGGTCGCGCTCGTATTCGACCGAGTACGAAGGCGTCATCCCGTGGATCCGGCGACGCCACGAAGGCAGCGATAGCGAGTGGGCACGTGAGCAGTACGAGGGCTACATGCGCCTCGTTGCTTGCTCACAGTGCGGCGGCGCTCGCCTGAAGCCAGCGTCGCTGGCCGTGACGATCAACGATAAGAACATCTCCGAAGTCAGCGACATGTCGATCGACGAATCGGCGAAGTTCCTCGGCGCACTCGTGTTGAGCGACCGCGACACCATGATCGCCGAGCGCGTCATGAAGCAGATCAACGAACGCCTTGGCTTCCTGCTCGACGTCGGCCTCGATTATCTCACCCTGTCACGCCCTGCTGGCACGTTGGCCGGCGGCGAGGCGCAGCGCATTAGGCTGGCCTCGCAGATCGGCTCTGGCCTGGTCGGCACGCTGTACGTACTCGACGAACCGTCGATCGGTTTGCATCAGCGCGACAACCGTCGTCTCATCGACACGTTGCTCCGTCTGCGGGACCTCGGCAATACGGTGATCGTTGTCGAGCACGACCAAGACACGATCAACGAGGCCGACTGGATTATCGACATCGGCCCAGGTGCTGGCGAGCACGGCGGCGAGGTCGTCTACTCCGGCCCGGTCAAGGGCATTGGCAAGGCGAAGAACTCGCTCACAGGCCAATACCTCACGGGAAAAAAGAAGATTCCAGTCCCTGAGGTCCGCCGGCCGCGTGGATCAACCGAAGTCGAGATCTTCGGTGCGCGTGAGCACAACCTCGCAAACATCAACGTCAAGATCCCACTCGGAAACTTTGTCGCCGTCACCGGCGTGTCGGGCTCGGGCAAGTCGTCGCTGGTGCGCGACATCCTGCTGCCCGTGCTGATGCAGAAGATCTACAAGTCGAAGATGCCATCCGGTAAGCACAAAAAGATCACCGGCATTGAGCAACTCGACAAGGTGATCGACATGGACCAGTCGCCGATCGGGCGGACCCCACGATCCAACCCGGCCACATACACCGGCGTGTTCGACAAGATTCGCAAGCTGTTCGCTCAGACCAACGAGTCGAAGGTGCGCGGCTATCAGCCAGGTCGCTTTAGTTTCAACGTCAAGGGCGGTCGCTGCGAGGCCTGTTCAGGCGACGGGACGATCAAGATCGAGATGAACTTCTTGCCTGATGTGTACGTGCCGTGCGAGGTGTGCCACGGCGCCCGCTTCAACCGGGACACGCTCGACATCGAGTTCAAGGGCAAGAACATCGCCGAGATCCTCGACATGCCAGTGGCCGAAGCCGTCCACTTCTTCTCCAACCAGCCGGGCATCGCGCGCTACATGGAAACACTGATGGACGTGGGGCTCGGATATGTCCGGCTCGGCCAGTCGGCGCCGACCCTGTCAGGCGGCGAGGCACAGCGCGTCAAGCTGGCCACCGAGTTGGCGAAGCGTTCCACTGGCCACACGATCTACCTGCTCGACGAGCCGACAACCGGCCTGCACTTCGAAGATATTGGTCGCCTCCTTACGGTGCTGCAACGCCTGGTTGATCAGGGCAACACCGTGCTCGTCATTGAGCACAACCTGGACGTGATCAAGACTGCCGACTGGATCATCGATCTCGGTCCAAACGGTGGCAACGGTGGCGGTCAAGTCGTCGCCGAAGGCACACCTGAAGACGTCGCCAAGGTGAAGGAATCATTTACCGGGCAATTCCTCGCCCCCCTCCTGTCCTGAGGCGGTCCAGTTTGCCCGATCGCTGCGTTGCCTGAACTCCTCGGTGCCCGTCAGAGATACGTGAAGATGATCGATGCCGTGGGTTTCTGATGGGGAGATCGCGGTGACGGGTGTGGGAGGCTTCGGCGGTGGCGGAGACGATTGAGCAGGCTGTGGTCGACCGGGCTGCGTTGCAACGGAGGACGCTGACGTCGTTGCGCATGGCACAGGTGCCGGGGCAGGCGGCCGTGGCGGGCATGGTTGCAGTAGTCACGCTGTTGGCGAGCGACATGTTGGGCTCCGATCGGCTCGCCGGCATCGGCAGCGCCTCGTTCACCCTGGGCGCGGCGCTCACAATGGTGCCGCTCGCGGCGTTCATGCGGCGTCGGGGTCGTCGGCCAGGAATGACCGCAGCCCTCCTGATCGGCGCAGCAGGTGGGGCGATTGCTGCCACCGGCGGCCAACTTCGGTTCTTCCCGCTGTTCGTCGTTGGCATGATCCTCTTTGGTGCTGGGCAGGCCTCGACGCTGCAGGGCCGCTACGTCGCTGCCGACCTCGCCGAGCCCGAGCATCAGGCAACGGCAATTGCCGCCATCGTCTGGATTGGTGCGCTTGGCGCGGTCTTCGGGCCGTTACTGACGCCGTTCGAGAAGGCGGCGGCGCGCAGCATCGGTCTCGACGAACTGATTGGTCCGTTTGTCTTCGCCACGTTCTTGTTCTTGATTGCCGCAGCGGTGGTGTGGACTCGACTTCGCCCTGACCCGTTGGCCGTGTCGGGAGGGATCGATCCGACCGCCGAGCGGACACGACCGATCAGACAGGTTCGCGCATCGATCGACGTGATCGCTCAATCATCTGGTGCTCGGCTCGGCTTCGCAGCGATGGCGATCTCGCAAGCAGTGATGGTCGGCGTGATGACGATGACACCTCCGCACATGAAAGACCACGACCACGCCAATCTGTCGGCCTTCGTGATCGCGGTCCACATCCTCGGCATGTACGGCCTGGCTCCGTTCGTCGGCCGTGCTGTAGAACGCGTCGGCCGTGTCCGCTCGATCCAGATTGGTGCCGTCGTGCTCGGCAGCGGGACGATGGCAACAGTGCTTGCCGGATACGTGCCTGCGCTGATGTTCATCGGCCTCTTTTTCTTGGGGTTAGGCTGGAATATCGGTCTGATCGCCGGATCGACACTGTTGACCACGTCGGTGCCCGCCAAGTCAAAGGTCGAGGTGCAAGGAACCTCAGACCTCACGATGAGCTTCTGTGGCGCGCTTGCCGCATTCAGCTCAGGCTTCATCAAGCAGTCGTTCGGGTTCCACCTGCTGGCCAACATCGCCGCGGTTCTGGCCGGCGGTCTGCTGATCTACGCATGGATGACTGCGGCCCGCGACCGCGCCACCTCCAGCCCTGCCTAACCACGCAGAGTCTCTGCCGAGGTGAGGAATGCGGATTTCGGCATCCGAGATGCTCATATCAACCGTCACACTGGCGGATTCGGGACCGGTACTCCCTCACGAGCGACTCGATGGTTGCGCTGAACTCGCGCTCGTACATCGCCTGCGTGACACGCCGCACGGTCCAACCGATGAGCGCCGCTGCCTCATCTCGAGCGGCATCTTTGGCCGCACCGACCGCTTCCTGATGGGTCGGGAACAGATCGACCTCGACTGCCCAACTGAGCAGCGGTACTGCCAGGTCGAATCGAGCCGAACCGTATGACGGCAGCTCGACTGGATGCTGACGAATGAGACCGCGGACGCCGTGCGCCCGAAGCGCGTTGCCGACCCGCACCTCCCCATCGGAGTCAGCAGGACCGCCGCTTACCCTTCGATCGAGGAGCTCGAGAAACCTTCGCGCGGACGGACGACGAAAGGTCTTTTCAATGGCGACTTCTCTGAGCGCGGCCACCGAGAGTCGACCGTCGCGCATCGCCTGTTCGATGACGGACAGCGCGTCCTCAGCATCCAGATGATCGACGAGGTCGAACGCAGTCCGCTGTCGTGTCGTCACTCGGATCCCGTCACTGCGGCGAATGATCTCGGTTACGTTGAGACTGTTGGTTCGGGACGCAATGATCGATGGATCCCGACTGACGCTGTTCGCACCGGTCGGCATCAGCACATGAATTCGCTGGTCGTGGGACACCTTTCGGAACCCCCAAATACGCCCGGCCGTTGGTCCTGCAATGACCACTGCCGGACGACCCAGGCAGAGTGCCGCGCAGCGGCTGAGTTCACTGACAGCCATGCTTGGGGAGCGATATACCGACTTGCCGTGTTTGAGGAGTCGGTTGCGACGAACGAGGTGCTGGAGTTGATTCGCCGAGAGCCCGGCCGCGCGCAACTGGTCGAGCGAGATGTTTCCGTGCTGGATCGCCATGAGGCGATGAGCTTCGAGCGGAACTTCGGCCACGTCGACCTCCGAGTTGCGGGTACCGGGAGGGAGTCGGCAGGTCAAGCGTACCGATCCGGTAGGCCGTACTCGTTGATGTGAGGAAACCGGACGCTGGGATCCGACAACCTCACCCGTCGACCGCCAAAGCGATCGGTGCAGTGTGCGTCAGCGGTTGCGGAGGCGCTTGCTCAGATCGTTGAGGCGCTTCTTCTCCGAGCTGCTCAGGGAGTCCATGCCGGATTCGCCGATCTTGTCGAGCAAGCCGTCGAGTTCGGCCTGGTCGGCGGCGGACGGCCCGACCGGAGGTGCAGTTGGTGCCGGGGCATTTCTCCAGGGGCCGTCGACGACCTTCATGCCGCCCGATGACTTCGAACGCTTGCGCTTTGGGCCACGCGACTTGGTGGTCCGTGTTGGCGACGATGATCCGGACCCGATGCCTGAGAGATCGATGTGCGGGATTGGCCAACCGGAGGCCATTCCGAGCGAACGGCCAGCGAACAGTGCAGCAGCGATCGAGACGAGCAGGAACAGTACGGCGCCGGTCGCCCGGTCGCCGCTGTACTGCAGGAGGCGCAGGCCGGTGAACACCCCGGCGAGTGCCCACAGTGGAACAACTTCGAACCACTTCACTCCGGGGTATGTGGCGGCGTAGACCCAGATGCCGCCAAGAAACATCGTGCTCAGGCCGAGGTCGGCGCTGGTGGCGTCGAACTGGTTGTTCAGTGCGCCGAGAAGGGTGAGAACGACGGCCGGGATGATGGCGACGCTCAGTACCCAGATGAGGAACTTGTTGCGCCCGAAGAGTGCTTCGATTTGCTGGCCAAACAGCCAGAAGAAAACCACCCCGAGTAGCCCGAAGAAGGTTGGCTGCTCGGCGATCGGCCATGTGACAACCCGCCAGAACTCGAAATCACGAACCGACGGCCCAAAGAAGATCAATCGGGCGAACAGGCTGCGTCCGAGCCCGTAGATAAACATGCTGACGACCGCAAGTGCACACATGATGTCGGTGGTCGTGGCATCGTATTTGCCCGCCTTGAACCACCCGTCATTCGGGCGGCGGCGGAACATCGCTTGCAGATAGTCGGACATCCCTGACAACCGTACCCGCCGATCGGGACCCTGACCCGGCATGATGGATGTGATGATCAAGCGGCCGCCCGCTGGGACGATTCCCGAAGAACCTGGCTCGTACCAGTTCAAGGACAAGCACGGGCGCGTCATCTATGTCGGTAAGGCGTCGAATCTGCGCCAGCGGCTCAGTAACTACTTCGGCAGCCCGCGGCATATGCATGCGCGCACGTCGCAGATGGTGCAGGTCGCTGAGTCGGTCGAGTGGACGATTGTCCGTAATGAGGTTGAGGCGCTGATGCTCGAGCACAGCCTCATCCAACAACACGACCCGCGATTCAACGTCCGACTTCGTGACGATAAGAGCTACCCGTTTCTTGCTGTGACGACGGGGGAGGAGTGGCCGCGGGCCCAGGTGATGCGTGGCCACAAGCGCAAGGGCACGCGCTACTTCGGTCCGTACGCACACGCGTACGCGATCCGTGACACGCTCGACCTGTTACTCCGGAGCTTTCCGGTTCGGACGTGTACGGATGGCAAGTTCAAGGAACACGAACGGCTCGGCCGGCCCTGTCTTCTTTTCCACATCGAGAAGTGCTCTGGTCCGTGCGTCGGCGAGATTGATGGGCAGGCGTACCAGCAACTGGTCACCGAGCTGTGTCAGTTCCTCGACGGTGACACGGACGAGATAGTCGATCGCCTCGAAGCCGATATGAAGTCGGCTGCGACATCGCTCGAGTTCGAGCAGGCTGCGCGTCTGCGTGACCGGCTTGAAGCCGTGAACAGAGCTATTGCAAAGCAGCAAATGGTCGCGAGTAAAGACGAAGACGTCGATGTCATTGGCATCGCTGAAGACGAACTCGAAGCGTCGGTGCAGATGTTCTACGTCCGCAAGGGACGGGTTGTCGGGCGAAAGGGGTTTGTGCTCGACAAGGTCGAAGATCTCACCCCTGGCGGTCTCATTAATCGAATCCTCGAAAGTTTTTACGGTGAGGAGCCTGCGCTCGGTGTGCCGAAGCAGGTGCTCGTGCCGTACGAGGCCGACGATCGCGAGGTGTACGAAGAGTGGCTTGAGCTGGCCCGTGGTTCGAAGGTCCAGATCAGAGTTCCGCAACGCGGCGACAAGCGGGCATTGCTCGAAACGGTCGAACGGAATGCGAAGGAACAGTTCACCCGCCATCGGATGAAACGGGCGAGCGATCACAACACCCGTAGCCGGGCGCTCACTGAACTGCAAGAAGCGCTCAATCTTCCAGAGGCGCCTCTTCGCATCGAGTGTTACGACATGGCGCACATCCAGGGTACGAATTATGTCGGCTCGATGGTCGTCATGGAAGACGGCTTGCCGAACAAGCGTGAGTACCGCCGATTCAAGGTGAACGAGGTTGGCTCCGAAGTCGGCGGGCAAAGCGATGACTATGCGGCGATGGCCGAAGTGGTGCGGCGGCGGTTGCAGGCGTACATCAACGAGCGAGATCGGCCCGTCAGCGAACGCACCGGACCCGACGGCGACGGCATTGAGGGCCCGAAGAGTGGTGCACGCAAGCCTGGCAAGTTCGCCTACCCGCCACAGTTGTTGCTGGTCGATGGCGGCAAGGGCCAGGTCAGCGCCACGTACAAGGTGGTGAAGGAACTGGGGCTTGCCGATGAGATCCCGGTTGCAGGTTTGGCGAAGCGGTTTGAAGAGATCTATGTCCCCGGCCGATCTACTCCAATCGAAGTACCACGGGGGAGCGAAGCGCTGTTCATGCTGCAACGCATCCGTGACGAGGCCCACCGATTCGCCAACTCGTTCCACCGTGAGCGTCGGAGTGCGGCAATGACTGTCAGCGTCCTTGACGACATTCCGGGCATGGGCGAGGTTCGCAAGAAGAGGCTGCTCAAAGAGATGGGGGGCATCACCAAGGTGAAGCGGGCCTCACTCGACAGCCTGAAGGAACACAGCTTTCTCCCCGATGCGGTCGCAAAAGCCATCTACGCCAAATTCCACCCCTGATTCGGGCCAGCTTCGCCGATCCCAGCGTCACCCCTCACCGCTCGTTGCCGGAGGGCAACTCGGGTTCATGCTTTCTTGGCCTCGACGAACCGTGATCCCGAATCACGAATGAAATATGCATCGGCAGGGGTTTAGGACACGTTGGGGATGATGTATTCGCGGAAGCGTGCGTAGGCGTCCATCCGGGCTTCAGCTGTGGCCCCGAGTGTGAAGTCTGGAACGATGACTTCGTCGAAGCCGATTGCGGCGTACTGTCCGAGCGCGTCGATGATTTGGTCGTTGGAGCCAACGATCGATCGGTCAGCCATGGGGCTCGCTGCGATCTTGTCGACGTCGCCGTCGAGGAAGAACATGGCCTGAACCGATGTGTGCTTGCTGTCGACATTGACGTCAACCGATTCGCACGCAGCGACGAACGCTGCGTGGCAGCCAGCGGCGAGCGGCGGTGCACCCCAGGTGTTCCAGTCGGTGGCGTGGCGGGCTGCAATTTTTAACATGCGTGGGCTGCCGGTGCCGACGGTGATGGGGAGCGGCGACTGGACCGGCTTTGGGTCGCACGGTGCGTCGGTGAAGTCGTAGAACTCGCCGTGAAAATCGGTGCGGTCGTTGACGAGCAATGACTCGACGATCTGAATCGACTCTTCGAAACGGCTGACGCGTTTGCCTGGAGCTTCGAGTTCGATGCCGTATGCCTGGTGCTCGTTGATTTGCCAACCGGCACCGAGGCCGAGGACGAAGCGGCCGTTCGAAAGCTGATCGAGTGTCGCGGCGCGGTTCGCCAGGAGCGCCGGATGGTGCACCGACGTCGGTGACACCAGGGGGCCGAGGCGGATGCGTTCGGTCACGGCCGCGATCGCCGGGAGGATGGTCCAGCACTCGTGGACCGGCCCGGGCTTGAACGACTCATCGCCGGTGTTCTCCATGTAGTGATCGGCGTACCAGAAGCAGTACCAGCCGTCGGTGTCGCCCATCCGAGCAAGGTCGAGCACTTCTTGAGCGGGGCGAGCGGGGCTGGGCCAAATGGAGAACTTCATCCCTCGCAACCTACTGATGTGGCCGTTTCCGGCCCGAGGGGAAGTGCACACACGTACGCTGCGGCACGTGGCCGACACGAGTAATCAACTGTGGGAAGAGCATGCCGACTGGTGGATCGAAGGCTTCACCGACGGCGCCGACCCAGAGTACGAAGAGCAGATCCTGCCGCTCGCAGCGCACGAAATCGCAGGTGCTCGACGAGTACTCGACATCGGGTGTGGCGACGGCCAGGTCAGTCGTCTTGCGGCGGCAAACGGGGTCGAGGACGACATCACCGTGATCGGTATCGACCCGACATGGAACTGCCTCGCGGTCGCATCTGAACGAGGCGGCGGCCCTGCCTACGGTCGCGCAGCCGCAGCCGCGCTGCCTTTCGCCGACGAGTCGTTCGACACCGCTGTTGCATGCCTCGTGTTCGAACACATCGACGACGTCGACGACGCGATTGCTGAGGTTGCCCGAGTCCTTGAACTCGGCGGTCGATTCTGCTTCTTCCTCAACCATCCAATCCTGCAGACACCGGACGCGGGGTGGATCAACGACCATACGGTCGACCCGCCCGAGCAGTATTGGCGGATGGGTCCATATCTCGTCGAGTCCGCCACGATCGAGCAGGTGCAGAAAGACGTGTTCATCCGCTTCATCCACCGCCCGCTGTCTCGCTACGTCAACGCGCTCGCCGAGCACGGCTTGGTTATCGAGCGCATGTTAGAGCCATCTCCGCCGCCCGGGTTTCTTGAGATCTCCGAGCAGTACGAAGCAGCATCAGCATTCCCCCGACTGCTTTATTTGCGCCTTCGCAAAATCAGCTAGTGCCGTGACTGGGTAGCGGTCACACTGTGCCTGGCACAGTGTGACCGGTCACGCGAGGTGCTGGGGTCCGCGGACAAGGCGGCCGGGGAGCGCGCCCGTGAACTTGTCGTGCTCGACGGTGACCTGGCCGCGCGCAATCGTGTAGCTGTAGCCGATGCCGTGCTGGACGAACCGGGGAGCGTCGGTCGGGAGATCCCACGTCATGCGCGGCGCGTCGACGTTGAGGTTCTCAAAGTCGATCACGTTGACGTCGGCGCGATAGCCAGTTGCAAGCACGCCTCGGTCGTACATGCCGTAGAACTCGGCAGTTTGCTGAGTCTGACGGTGGATTACGTAAGGAAGTTCCATGCGTTCTCCGCGGCTCCGGTCGCGTGCCCAGAACGACAGCATGAACGTCGGCATCGAACCGTCGCAGATGGCGCCGCAGTGAGCCCCGCCGTCGGCCAAACCCATGCGTGTCAGCGGGTGAAGATGCATCTCACGCAGCGGGTCGAGGGTCTCCTCGCCATAGTTCATCAGCGGGAAGTAGAGGAGGCCGTTGCCGCCATCTGTACAGAGGTGGTCGTAGGCGAGCGATGCTGCCGACAAGCCGTCACGCTCGGCGCGTGCCGCAAGCGAGTCGGCGGGGTCAGGCTCGTAATCGGAGTCGCCGACGAAGGCCCACATTTTGTCCCAGCTGCCGAGGACGAACTGCAGGAACTCCGATGCGTCGGGGTGCTGCTCGGCAAGGATCGCTGCTTTCACCGCGGGTTTGAGGAGCTCGGCGAGTCGTGGAGCGCGATCGAGGTCGGCGAGGGCCTCGAAGCTTGGCCGCCCGATGAACGGGTTGAGCGTGCCATCCCAGCACTGCAGAATGCCCACAGGGCGACCAGCGACCTGGCCGTGCACGGCCAGGCCGTCCTCGTGCGCTTTTTCGCAGAGCCCGAGGACGTCCTTCCAAAGGTCCGGGTGTCGATCATTGATGTTGAAGTTGAAGACGACGGGATGCTGCGTGATGCTGGCAACCTCACGGAGCCAACCGAACGACTCGGGAACCTCGGGGTGGTGGAGCGCACACTCAAAGACACCGTGACCTGCAGCGGCCATCCCTTTGGCGATGCCAATGAGCTCGGACGAGTCAGCCGAGGTGCCTGGCACGAGGTCGCCGTCGACCGATTTGTGGAGGGGAGTGCGTGACGTGGAGAACCCGAGTGCCCCGGCGCGCAATGCCTCTTCGGTGAGCGCGGCCATCTGCCCGATTTCTTCGGGCGTGGCCTCGATGCCGTCGGCCGAACGGTCGCCCATGACGTAGGCGCGCAGGGCACCGTGTGGCATTTGCGCGCCGATGTCGGCGATGAACTCGCGGCGGTCGAGTGCATCGAGGTACTCGGGGAATGTCTCCCACTCCCACGCGATCCCGTCGGTCAGCGCGGCACCTGGGATGTCTTCGACGCCTTCCATCAGCCGAATCAGCCACTCCCGGCTGTGTGCGTGTGCTGGTGCGAAACCGACGCCGCAGTTGCCCATCACGACGGTGGTGACACCGTGCCAGCCGGCAGGGGTGAGGTATGGGTCCCATGTGGCCTGCGCGTCGTAGTGCGTGTGCATGTCGACCCAGCCGGGCGTGACGATCTGCCCGTCGGCGTCGATCTCTCGACGGCCGCCAGCAGTCACTGTGCCGGGTGGCCCGACGGCGACGATCGTGTCGCCGTCGATAGCGAGCTCACCGAGGTATGGCGCGGTGTTGGTCCCGTCGATGATCGTGCCGTTGCGAATCACGATGTCATGCATGCTCACATCATGGCGCATGTCGGCCAGCCGAACCCTGGCGGCGGCAGCTTGTTGGGGCCTGTAGATTGGCGCAATGGCCGAAATCGTCCTCATCTCCGGATTATCGGGAGCGGGGCGCTCGGGGGCGGCCAATGTGCTCGAGGATCTCGGTTGGTTCGTCATCGACAACCTGCCGACTGCGCTCGTCAGTACCTTTGTCGAACTTGCTGCGAAGCCGGGAAGCGAGATCGCGAAGCTGGCCCTCGTCGGCGGTCGCGATCACGCCAACGTGCTGAGCAAGGTCGCAGAACTTCGCGCCGACGGACACAACGTCCGAGTGCTGTTCCTCGACACAGCAACCGCACAGCTCGTCAAGCGATATGACGCGACGCGCCGCCGTCATCCGCTGGCAGATCAGGCTGACGGCTTGGTCGAATCGATCGAGCTGGAACGGAAGCAGTTGGACAAGGTTCGTGGCAGCGCCGACCTCATCATTGACACCACCGACCTGAACGTGCATCAGCTCAAGGACCGGATTCTTCAGGCGTTTGACCATGGTACCGAATCTCGGTTGCAGGTGGCAGTCGAGAGCTTCGGGTTCAAGCACGGTCTGCCGCTCGACGCCGACATGGTGCTTGACGTGCGCTTCCTGCCGAACCCTCACTGGGATGAAGGGCTGCGGCCGCTGACCGGGCACGATCCGGCTGTGAGCGACTACGTGCTCGAGACATCGTCCGGTAGCGACTTCGTCGATCGTATCCACGATCTGCTGTCGAGCCTGCTGCCGCAGTACGAGTCCGAAGGCCGCAGCTATCTGACTGTCGCGATCGGCTGCACCGGTGGGCGACACCGCTCGGTCGCCGTCGCTGAAGAACTCGCAGGTCGGCTCCGGTCGGACGGCGTCGCGGTGCGCGCAGCACACCGCGATCTGGCGCGCTGAATCGCTCGTTTTCGATCAACGACACCGAAGCCTGAACGGCTCTGCCCGCGCCCGCTACAGTCGGCTATGCGCACTCGGTGCGTCGAACGCTCCGCTCGGGAGCCTTCACCTTCCACCACGATCAAGGGATTCATCACATGACAGTTCGCGTCGGCATTAATGGCTTCGGACGTATTGGCCGTAACTTCTTCCGCGCGGCAAAAGCGCAGGGTGCCGACATCGACTTTGTCGCAGTGAACGATCTCGGGTCGCTCGAACAAATGGCTCACCTCCTCAAGTACGACTCGGTGCTCGGTCGCTTCCCCGAACAGGTGACCGTCGTCAAGGGTGGCCTCCAGGTCGGCGATGACACCCTCAAGGTGCTCAGCGAGCGCAACCCGGCCGATCTGCCATGGGGTGAACTCGGTGTCGATGTCGTCATCGAGTCGACCGGCTTCTTTAACTCGCGTGGAGCTGCTGGCGCCCACCTCGACGCCGGCGCACCGCTTGTCATTGTCTCGGCGCCCTGCTCTGAAGCCGACGCCACGTTCGTCTACGGCGTCAACCACAAAGACTTCCGGGTCAGCCAGCACAAGGTGATCTCGAACGCCAGCTGCACGACCAACTGCATTGTCCCGCTCGTCAAGGTGCTCGACGACAACTTCGGTGTCGTCGAAGGCCTCATGACCACGATCCACGCATATACCGGCGACCAGGCTCTGGTCGATGGTCCGCACACGGATCTCCGTCGTGCCCGCGCAGCAGCACTTAACATCATCCCGACGACGACCGGCGCCGCACGTGCGACCGCCCTCGTGATGGAGTCGATGAAGGGCAAGCTCGATGGTGGCTCACTTCGCGTGCCTCTGCCGACTGGCTCACTGACCGACTTCACTGCCAACCTGAAGAAGAAGGCAACGGTCGAAGAGATCAACGCTGCCTTCAAGAAGGCTGCCAAGTCGGGTCCACTCAAAGACGTCCTCAGCTACACCGAAGACCCGATCGTGTCGAGCGACATCGTTACCGACCCATCGAGCTGTACTTTCGACGCCGGTATGACGCAGGCGCTCGGCAAGATGGTCAAGGTCAACGGCTGGTACGACAACGAATGGGGCTACTCAAACCGCCTCGTCGACATGGCCCTCTTCACGGGTTCCAAAGTTGCCAAAACGGCCAAGCGCTGAGAATGCTCCGGTTTCAGTTGGGGTCAGACCCCAACTGAAACGCTTGCACCATCATGAGTGACATTCCACGCCTCGAAGACCTTGAACTCCGCCTCGGTGGCCTGTCGGGTAAACGCATCCTTGTCCGCACCGACTTCAACGTCCCCCTCAACTATGGCGATGACGGGGCAGTGTCGATCACCGACGACTTCCGGATCAGAGCAGCACTGCCGACCATCGAATGGTTGACCGAACGCGGCGCAAACGTCGTGTGTGCGAGCCACCTTGGCCGTCCCTTCGCTGATGGACGGAGCGAACCAAATCCGAAGTACTCGATGGACCCCGTCCGTGCTCGGCTCGCCGAACTCGCACCCGATGTCGAACTGCTAGAGAACCTTCGGTTCGATGTAGGCGAGACCGGAAACAGCGATGAGTTCGTCGCACAACTGATCGCGGGAACCGATGGGAAGAGTATCGATGGCTACGTGAACGATGCGTTCGGCGCGTCGCACCGTTCGCACGCCTCGATCGTGGGCCCGCCGCAACACGTGCCCGCAGCAATGGGTCGCCTTCTCGAGAAGGAGGTGAAAGTGTTGCTCGGTTTGCGCAACAAGCCGAAGCACCCGTTCGTTGCTGTGCTTGGTGGAGCGAAGGTCTCCGACAAGCTTGGTGTGATCGGTGCGCTGCTCGAAATCGTCGACGAGATCATCATCGGCGGAGCGATGTGCTTCACCTTCTTCGCAGCGCAGGGCAAGCCTGTTGGCGCTTCGCTGCACGAGCCCGACCAGATCGACGTGTGCAAGGCGCTCCTCGCAACGGCGGCCGAGTTGGGCAAGACCATTCACTTGCCTGACGACATCACCGGTGTCGATGCGCAGGGCAACTTTGCTCAGTTCGGCAGTCGCCTCGGCGAAGGCTCGATCGGCTACGACATCGGGCCTGGCTCTGCTGCAGCATTCACCGACGTGATCATGGACGCCCGTATGGTGTTTTGGAACGGCCCGATGGGCATGTTCGAAGACGAGCGATTCGAATCGGGCACCCGCACGGTTGCACAGGCGATGGCCGACACGAAAGCGTTCACCGTTGTTGGTGGCGGTGATTCGGCTGCGGCGCTCGCAAAGTTCCGTCTCGACGACGAGGTCGACCACGTCTCCACCGGGGGAGGAGCCAGCCTCGAACTCCTTGAGAACGGTGATCTCCCAGGCCTTGAAGCACTCCGCAACTCACAGAACTGACATTTCAGTTGGGGTCTGACCCCAACTGAAACCCACGACGAAAGACGAATTATGGCAAATCGCAAGCCCTTGATCTCCGGTAACTGGAAGATGAACCTCAATCATTTCGAGGCGATCCAGACCGTCCAGAAACTGCACTATCTGTTGCCGAAGGAAATTTTCGAGCAGGTCGACGTGTCGATCCATGTTCCGTTTACCGACATCCGCAGTGTGCAGACGTTGATCGACAGCGAAGAACTCGACTTGATTCTCGGCGCGCAGCATTGCCACTGGGAAGACAGCGGAGCGTTCACCGGCGAGGTGTCGCCAGCATTCCTCAAGAAACTCAACGTGACATACATCGTTGTCGGACACAGCGAGCGGCGCGAGATCTTCGGCGAGACCGACGAGATGGTCAACAAGAAGGTTGCCGCGATTCAGCAACACAACATGGTTCCGATCGTGTGCTGTGGCGAGACCCTCGAAGAGCGTGAGTTGGGCGAGACCGAGTCGAAGGTGCTCGGCCAGATCGAAGCCGCACTGGCTGGTCGCAGCAACGAACAGATCGCAGCTCTGGTGGTCGCGTACGAGCCGATTTGGGCGATTGGTACCGGCAAGACCGCGACCGCTGAAGATGCACAATCGGTCTGCCACGCCATCCGCCAAAAGCTGCGCGACATGACCGACGACGCGACGGCCGACGCCGTTCGCATCCAGTACGGCGGGTCGGTCAAGGCGGCCAACGCTGCAGAACTCATGGGTCAGGCCGACATTGATGGCGCACTCGTCGGTGGTGCGAGCCTCGATCCCGACGAATTCGCGCGCCTTGTTCAGTTCAGCGCCCCTGATTCGGTCTGATAATACATGGCAATGAGACGCCATGTTCGTGTTGACTGATTGACATTTCACGGAGCGGACATCTTTATTTCTCACGCTGGATGGCGATCGATGTTATTGTCGCTCTCGCTGAGGTCACCGGGGAGGAGACCTCAGCCACAGAGACGGTCGAACGCTGCGACTTACACGTTGCAGGCGGTTCCTGCATCTGCCAACTACCTCCCCTTCTGTATTCCATATCCAGGAGGACAAATACGTGAACACCACCCGACGGAGCAACAAGCTCCTCGCCCTGACAGCAGCTTCGGCTCTCGTCTTCGCCGCTTGCGGCAGTGACGACGCCGAAACCAACTCTGGCGAGGCAACCACCGAAACTGACGCACCGGCTGAGGACGACGCGCCGGTCGAGACCGACGCTCCAGCAGAGGACGATGCACCCGCAGCGACCGACGCTCCCGCCGAAGACGACGCACCCGCAGCGAGCGGTGGCAACACCCTCATCTGGGCGCATGAGCAAGAGCCGCCGGATCTCCACCTGGACGACCCGGAAAACAACCTGTCGATCACATCGTGGATCCGTTCCGCGATGATCGAAGGTCTGTACGGCATCTCGGGTGCCACCGAGTACTACCCCGAACTCCTTGATGGTGCAGCAACCCTCGCCACCAACGCCGACGGCTCGGTCACGGGTTCGTACGAGCTCCGTGACGGCCTCGTCTGGAGCGACGGCGACGACCTCACCGCTGACGACGTCAAGTGGACCCTCGACGTGCTCCTCGCTTCTGACGGCGTAGACGAAGACGGCGATCCCGCCTACGTCTACCTCCTCGGCGACCGCACCGGTCTTGACACCATCACCGACATCACGGTAGGTAGCCCAACTGAGTTCTCGATCACCTGGTCGACCTTCTTTGCTGGCTACCAGGGCGTCGGTAACGAGATTTACCCGATGCACCAGTTCAACGCTGACCCGGTCGCTGCTGCAGCCGAGCTCAACGACGGCCTCCGCGAGTGGACGACACCGAGTGGCGACACCATTGCCTCCTCAGGTGCCATGGTGTTCAGCTCGTGGAACAAGGGTGTCCAGATGGACCTCGTCCGCAACGACTCGTACAACGGCTCGAACAGCCCCGACGCTCAGAACGACGGCATCGCCTTCGTTGATGGCGTGCAGATCAACTTCGTGACCGACACCGATGCGCAGATCAACGCACTGCAGGCCGGCGAAGCACAGATCGTCATGACCCAGCCGCAGCTCGCCTTCGAAGACCTCGCCTCGAGCGACAGCTTCACGGTGGCATCGTCGGCCGGCCCGGTCTTCGAGCATTGGGGCCTCAACCTCAACAACGTGCACCTTGCCAAGCCTGCCGTTCGTGAAGCACTCGCCTTTGCGATGGACAAGACGGAAGTCATGGCCGGCCTCTACACCCCGCTGTTTGGCGATTCCCTCCCCGCTGAGGGCCTCGGCAACACGATGTGGCTGTCCAACCAGAGCACATACGAGAACCACGCTGGAGATGCCGGATACGGTGCAGGCGACGTCGATTCGGCAGTCGCAGCCCTCGAAGGCGCTGGCTACGTTATGAACGGCGACGGCATCTTCGAGCATCCCGAAGACGGCGTTCTGACACTCCGTGTCGGCACAACCGGCGGCAACCGTCTGCGTGAGATCCAGCAGGAACTCATCCAGGCCCAGATGGCCGATGCCGGCATCGACATCGTCATCGACAACGTTGAGGGCGGCGCGTACTTCGGTGAGATTCCATTCTCCGAAGACGCAATCGCTTGCGCCGTCAGTGGCGGAGCCGAAGGCAACTGCGGCATCTGGGACATCACCCAGTTCGCATGGGTCGGCGGACCGTGGCCCGGTGGCCAGATTGCTTCGTACCGCGCCGGTGGCGAGAACAACCCGTACGGGTTCGCCAACGACGAGTTCGAAGCGAAGGCTGACGAGTGCGACGCAACTGTCGACGACACAGACCGCGCCGCTTGCTACAACGTGATCGACCGTTACGTGACGACGCTCGAACTCGATGCAGAAAACGGCCTGTTCATGCTGCCGCTGACGCAGAAGCCGTCGTTCTACGGCTTCACGTCGGATCTCAGCCAGGCTGGCGTCGCTCCTGATGCCCAGGGCGCAGGCCCGCTAGCCAACGTTGTGGACTTCAAGTTCGCTGACTGATCAGTTGAATACCTGAAAACCTGAATACGCATTGTTCCGGGGTCTCGCTTCGGCGAGACCCCGGTTTGCGTCCCGAAACAGTTCTGAGTGACACGCGTTGTGTTGTACGGTCCGATCACTTTCCTATTCGCGCTCTCACCTCAGACAGGTCGGTCGTCACCTTGTTTGCCTATGTCACACGGCGTGTTCTCATCGCCATCCCGCTACTCGTTCTTGCGATGTATCTGGTTCACGTCATGGTTTCCGCCACCGTTGATCCGCTCTCCGAGTTCTACCTCTGCCTCCCGCGTTGTCAGGAAGGGTTCGACCGAATCGAGCAGCAGTACAACCTCGACACGAACCTTTTCGTCCGCCCGTTCACCTACTTCGCTGACCTGCTGAGCGGCGACTTCGGTGATTCCAGTTCGATCGGCGAGCCCGTCATCGATGTGATGAGGACGCGTGGTTGGAACACCGCCATGGTCGCCATCCCTGCATTTCTCCTTGGCGCTGTTCTGTCGCTGCTGCTGTCGGTCTACTCGGCGCGCCGCCAGTACTCGGTCGGCGACTACGCCTTCACCGGCTTGAGCTTCATCGGCTTCGCGATGCCGTCCTTCGTGCTCGCTTTGATCTTGCAGGTCGTCTTCGCCGTGAAGTTCGAGCAGTGGACCGGATTCAAGCCGTTTAATACCGGCCGAAAAACCGGTGAAAACTTCTTCCAGCTGCTGCGAGATGTGACGTTGCCCGCAACGTCGCTCGCCATCTTGGGGATCGCTGCCGACAGCCGCTTCGGCCGATCGTCGATGCTTGAAACCCTCAATCAGGACTACATCCGCACCGCTCGAGCCAAGGGGCTCAGCGAACGGACGGTGGTGTGGAAGCACGCCTTGCGCAACGGATTGATTCCGCTCGTCACGTTATGGGCGCTCGGCTTCTCGGGGCTGCTCAGCGGTTCGGTCGTCACCGAGTCGATCTTCTCCTGGCCTGGTATTGGCCAGGCCTTCCTCCGGGCGCTCGGCGATGCCGATCTCGATCTCCTGATGGCGATCGTGATGTTCACCGGGATCATCACCGTGGCGTTCAACTTGCTTGCTGATGTCCTGTACGGCATCCTCGACCCACGAATCCGACTCGGCTGAGGAACTGACATGGCTGATACTGACATTCGTCCGAACTCCGACTCGGAACCGACATCGACGCCACACAAGGTTGCTGTTGCCGACGCCGAAGGCCTGTCGGAAAGGCCGAAGACGTTCGGGCAGTTGGCCCGGGAACGTTTCTTCGGGCACAAGCTCGCACTCATCGGTGGGATCGGCCTCTTGCTCCTCGTGGTGCTGTTCCTCGTCGGACCGCTGTTCAGTGAGTGGGAATTCGACCAGCGCAACGTCCGTGACCGCAAGCAGGGTCCGTCGGCCGAGCACTGGTTCGGCACCGACGAAATTGGCCGCGATCTCTTCGTGCGTACAGCCCGAGGCGGCTGGTATTCGATGCAGATCGGTGTCATCGCCGCCTTTGTCGCGACCACCGTCGGAACAGTTCTGGGCGCGCTTGCCGGCTACTTCGGCAAGTTGTGGGACATCGTCGTGACCAACCTGGTCAACCTGATCCTCACCGTCCCTGCGATCATTGTGTTGTCGGTCTTCGCCAACAAGTACGGCGCCGGAAAGTGGGGCCTCGCCCTGGTGCTCGCCGGGCTGCTGTGGACCCGTATCGCACGAGTCGTGCGCGGCGTGATCCTTTCCATCAAGGAGCAGGAATACATCATGGCGGCCAAGGCTGCTGGGGCGTCGCACTCGCGCATCTTGTTTCGGCACCTGCTGCCCAACGTGATGGGTGCCATCGCCGTCGAGATCACGCTGTTGGTCGGTTCGGTCATCGTGCTCGAATCGACGCTGTCGTTCCTCGGCCTTGGCGTCAAGCCCCCGAACGCCTCACTCGGAACGCTGGTGCGTGACGCGAAGGGTGACATCGACAGTGACCCGCTCCGAGTCTTGACGCCTGGCATCTTCATCGTGTTGATCGTGTTGTGTGTCAACTTCCTCGGTGACGGTCTACGCGACGCGCTCGACCCCCGAGCCACCGGTGCGGACAGCAAGGAAACCCAGCAGGCGAAGAAGGCGGCCAAGAAGGCCCGGAAGCAGATGGGCAAGGGTGACATGACTGTCGGCCAGTTGCAGGATGCCAACCTCTCACAAAACGAGCGGAGCGAGTCATGACACAACCACTCCTTACTGTCGAAAACCTGAACGTCGGCTTTGCCACGAAGTCGGGCGTCGTTCAGGCAGCAACGGACATCAATTTTGAGATCTTCCCAGGTGAGGTGCTTGCCGTTGTCGGCGAGTCGGGTTCGGGTAAGTCCGTCACGGCGCTTGCACTGATGCGGTTGCACCCGGACAACACGATTGTCACCGGCAACGTCAACTTTGACGGCCACGACCTGCTCAACATGAGTGACCGCGACATGCGTGCGATCCGTGGCAGCGACGTCGCCATGATCTTCCAGGACCCGATGACCGCAATGAACCCAGTGTTCTCGGTTGGCAATCAGATCGTCGAGACCATCCGTGTCCACGACAGCTCGGTTTCTAAGCAAGAGGCGTGGACGAAAGCCATCGACCTGTTGAAACTGGTTGGCGTGCCCGAGCCGAAGCAGCGTGCGTCGCAGTACCCGCACGAATACTCGGGCGGTATGCGCCAGCGAGCGATGATCGCCATGGCGATCGCGAACGACCCCAAGCTGCTGATTGCTGACGAGCCCACCACGGCGCTCGATGTCACCGTTCAGGCTCAGGTCATGGAAGTGCTCCACGAGGTGCAGGCCGAAACGGGTTCGGCAATGATGCTGATCACCCACGACCTCGGCCTCGTCGCCGGGTCGGCTGACCGTGTGCAGGTCATGTATGCCAGCCGCCTGATGGAGACCGGGTCGATCGATCAGATTTTCTACGAGTCCCAGAACCCGTACACGCGGGCACTGCTCGAGTCGATCCCTGACATCGACGGCTTAAAGGAAGAGCTGAGCCCGATTCCGGGCAATCCGCCGAGCCTGCTCAACCCGTTGGCGGGCTGCGCGTTCCGCCCCCGTTGCAAGTTTGCCAAGGATGTGTGCGCAATTGAGGTGCCGCCACGGATCCCCGTAGGCGTGAACCATACGAGTCGCTGTGTGCTTGTCCACGAACTTCCTGCGCCCGCCGGCGCCTCAGCTGGAGATGCATCATGAGCGCGACCGACCAGACAGTTGAGAGCGGTGCGCTCGACGGCGTCGGTGCCCGTGAGCCGATCCTGAAGATCCGTGACCTCGTCAAAGAGTTCCCGATCCGAGCTGGCGTGTTTCGGCGCCAGGTTGGCGCTGTTCAGGCGGTATCTGGCGTCAGCCTCGACTTGTTCCAGCACGAAACCCTCGGTGTCGTCGGCGAGTCGGGGTGTGGCAAAAGCACGCTCGGCCGCTCACTGCTCCGCCTAGTCGAGCCCACATCGGGCACGGTCATGTTCGGCACCGAAGACGTCACGCTGGCGTCGAAGGGCCGTCTGCGTGAGTTGCGCCGTGACCTGCAGATGGTCTTCCAGGACCCGTATGCGTCGCTCAACCCTCGCTTGCCGATCCGGGACATCGTCGGTGAGCCGATGGTCATCCACGGGGTCCCCAAGAAAGAGGCGCGCCAGCGTGTCGGCGACCTGCTCGAGCGTGTCGGCCTGCTGGCCGAGCACGGCAACCGGTACCCGCACGAGTTCTCCGGCGGTCAGCGCCAGCGCATCGGCATCGCTCGCTCGCTTGCTCTTCGTCCAAAGGTGATCGTGCTCGACGAGCCTGTGTCGGCACTCGACGTGTCGATCCAGGCGCAGGTGCTCAACCTGCTTGACGAGATCCAGGACGAGTACGACCTGTCGTTCATCTTCATTGCGCACGACCTCTCGGTGGTCCGCCATACGAGCGACCGTGTTGCAGTGATGTACCTCGGCCGTATTGCCGAGGTGGCCGACAAGAACTCGCTCTACGAGAACCCGGCCCATCCGTACACGCAGTCGCTGCTGTCGGCCGTGCCGGTGGCTGACCCGAGGCGTGAGCGGTCACGTAGCCGCATCATCTTGCAGGGTGACGTGCCGAGTCCGGCTCACCCGCCGTCGGGTTGCCGTTTCCACCCGCGTTGCCCGGTGGCACAAGACAAGTGCAAAACAGACACGCCTGAGCTCGTTGAGTTCGCCCCTGGCCATCAGGTGTCGTGTCACTTCCCGCTTGAGGTGGGTGAGACCCTGCTGGTACGTGTGAAGGAACTGGGCCGCGAGGCGCAGGTTTCGACCAAGAACTGAGCGGTGCTGCATGGCGGATCAGGCCGACGGCCCGAGTGGCTCGGTGACTCTCCATTCGTCGTGGAAGAGCCTCGTCTTGAGTTTCCTCGGCGCACTCGCCGTTTTTGGCGTTGGTCTGGCATCGACGATCAACACCGAGGGCGCGGTGATCCCGATCATCATCCTGGTACTGGGCGTGGTGTTTCTGACTTCAGTGTTGTTCGACTCTCCGGTCGCGTCGACGTTCACGACCGACGGTGTGCAGCGTCGGCCGCTACTGCGACGGCATTTCATCGCCTGGGATCGCGTTGGCCAACTCACCCGTACCCGTCCCTCGATCGCAGGTGCTCTGAAGGGTCTCACGCCCGGCGGGATGGCGGTGAAGGTGGGTCGCCGGCGGTACCTGCTCGTCGATCAGTGTGAGGCATTAAGGGAGTTCCAGGAGCTTGTTGAGTTGCTTGAAAATCGGTATGTCACGTTGGGGATCGACGAAATGGTGCAGCCGCCGGAGGCGATCGATCCGACGTGGACGTATCGCCGGAAACGTTGGCTGCCAGATGGGTGATTCATGCACCCGCAAAGGCCCGACGGGCCGCTAGAGTCTCGCCCCGTGCGTGACGTCATGCTATATCTCACTCTTGTTCTGAACGTGACTTCCATGTTCGGCCTGATTGCTGGCATCTTGATGCATAGTGGCCGGGGCGGTGGCCTTTCCGACATGTTCGGTGGAGGTGGCGGTGCCGCTCTTGGGTCGACGGCTGCTGAGCGCAACCTGAACCGCATCACGTTCGTCCTCTCGCTCATCTGGATCTTCAGCCTCGTTGGGGTGAGTTTCCTGCTCGAGCGGGTGTAGCGAGCTTTGGCCTGCGCTAACATTGCAGGCCAACACCACGTCGAAGTGGCGGAATTGGCAGACGCGCTAGCTTGAGGTGCTAGTGCCCTATTAATGGGCGTGTGGGTTCAAGTCCCATCTTCGACACAACAGGACCGCAGGCTCCACGGCTTGCGGTCTTGTACTTTTTCGGGGCCCTTTGGCGGCCCATGCGCGAGAGTTCACGTCCCATCTTCGACGGGCAACAAAGGGCGGGGCTGGGCTGCCCTGTAGACGGTCGACGGCTTGCACGCTTGTCAGCGGCACCGAGTGACTGCTGTGGCCGCGATTGGCGCCCGGTGCTACGAGGCCGAGGAAACGAGCCAGGCCGTGACCACCACAACGAAGCTCAACATGATTGCCTCGGCGGTGATGACGGACCGTAGCTGCTCATGGAGCAGCGGGTCGTCGGGGTCTGCGTCGAGCGCAGGGAGCAGTCGGAAATGGTTATACGCGCCGCCGACGATGGCCAGGCCCGCGGCTGCAGTCTTGAGGAGGAGAACTTGTCCCCATTCGGTTCCTGTGAGCTCGCCGACCGAGTCGAGCACCGAGACGGCCATGATCAGACCGGCGACGATGACCGCGCCCAACGCAACGGAGGCGACCGAGGAGAATCGGACGACGAGTTCGAGGGCGCGTGGCGCAATGCCCCGACGGTGTCGCATCCACACGACGGCCGCCATGGCGACGACCCCACCCATCCACACCGACCCGGCGACGACATGCACGCTGTTGGCGATCGCGTGGAGCGGCCGGAAGCCTTTGGAGACTGTGTGGCCGTCGAACCAGAACGAAATTACCGCAGCACCGCAGCCCACGAGGGCCAGTGCCGATGAGCGATCGGCAACCCATCGTCTGAGCGGTTCCGGGGACTGGTTACGCGGACCGTCCGCTGCTTGATTTTTCTCGTCGGTCGATGCTTGGCGTGGCTGCAACGGCTTCGTTGTTGATTGTCGCGGCAGCTGAGTGGTCGGCTCTGCTGGCCTGTCGACCGTATGTGCTGCAGCCTGCTGGCGCGCTAGGAACAGCCCGGGGTCAGTGAAGCCATTCGTACCGGCCGACGGCCCGCCCCGGGTTTTGTCGGCGCCTCCGGTCGTGTTCGGCGCCGACGACAGGGGTTTGGGTTTTCGTGCCGGACGGACCCCGACGGTCGTTGCCGCGAGGCCTGCAGCGATTGCGACACCAGCCAGCATCCGCAGGACCGTTGCAAAGCCAGGTGACGCCGTCCAGTAGCCGAGGAGGGGCTCGCCGGCGATTCGGGCCACGCCGCCGTACTCGATGGCTGCGCCGATGGTGGTGACGCCCCCAACGATCCTCACGGCGTTCACGAGCGACCGGATTTCAGTCGAGTCCCCGCGCAACGTCGTCGCGGCGAAGGCAATTCCACCGAGGGCCAGTGCAATCCCGGCGAAGCTGATGAGGCGGCCGATCGTGGCTTGCGATTCGCCGGGCCGTGTCGACTCGACTGCGAGGAACTCGTCCATCGACATCATGTCAGCGGAGCTCATCTGCGACATGTCTGCGTCATTGGTTGTAGTCGTACTGACGTCGATCGATGGTGTCGGCACGATCGCTGGCACTACACCAGCGGGTGATGGAGCCGTGACGGTAAACGAGAACGTTCCTTCAATCGGGTGGGCATCAGGAGCGCGCACGCTCCACTTCACCCCGATCTCACCGCCGGCGAGCGGTGGGTCGAAGGTGAGTGTGAAGACTTTGTTGTCGAGGGTCGACACAGCAATGGGAGCGCGAACTTGGCCGCTCGCATCGAGGACGACAAAACCTTCGCCGGCCTCTTCGGACTCGCCGGTGAAGACCAAGGTCACCAAGGTGATCGGATCAGCGACGACCTCCCCGTCCGATGGCGTCGAGCCCGCGAACCCTGTGTGTGCGCTGACGGATTCGCCGATCGACAATCCCGCCAACGTCACCACGGCGATCACGAGCAAGGCCGCAACCTTCTGGAGGGCACGCCGGGACGCTGCCTTTGCGACGATGAACATTGGTGGACTCTACGCTGCGTCGGGTATCCCGATCAGCCAGCCAACATCGCTTGCATCTGCGCGATCTCTGCTTGCTGAGCGCTGATGACCTGATCGGCAAGCGTCAAGACCTGAGGGTTAGAGCCGTTTGCCTTGACGGTTTCGGCCTGGGTGATTGCACCTTGATGATGCGCGATCATCATGGTGACCCACTCTGTGTCAAACGCCGGGCCGGACAGGCCTGCGAGCGCTGTCATTTGCTCCTCCGTCATCATGCCGTCCATTCCGTGCATGCCATCCATGCCATCCATTCCATCCATTCCATCCATGCCGTCCATTCCGGGCATCTCCGCCGGCTGCCCCCAGGTCTGCAACCACCCCGTCATCGTCTCGATCTCTGTGTCCTGCGTACCTTGAATTGCCGACGCCAACGCTTGAACCTCAGCGCTCGCTCCGGATTCAGGCTTGAGTGCGATGGATGCCATGTCCACGGCCTGTACGTGATGCGGGATCATGCCCTGAGCAAAAGCCACATCCGCATCGTTGAAGCTCGAATCCGTCGCTGGGGCGATGGACTCAGGGAGTGCCGTCTCGGAAGAATCGGCATCGCTGCCCCCGCCGCATGCGGTCAGCAGCAGTGTTCCTGCGACCAGGACGGTCGCACAGGGACGAATGGACTTCAACATGGTGGTGAACTCTTTCTCAAGTACTCGGAGTCGCGGAAGAGCGACTACGACAAACTGTAAGAGTTGAATGGTCTGCTCTGTCGGCAGGCGAACCATGATCTCGGTCACAGCATCAGAAATGCGCCCACGGCCCGGTGATCGTCAGCGACTGACGACCAGCGGCCTAAAGGGTTAACCCGACAGCGCTTCGACCATTGCGGCCGGACGGCCGGTGATGATGCCGTCGACGCCGTAGTCGATCAGGCGCTCGTAGAATTCGGCGTTCTCCTGCGTTGACGCATCGTCCGGCCAGACCCAGACCTCACGGCCCTCGTCGTGCACCCGTTGCACCGTCTCGGCATCGACGACTTGAATGTCGCCCTGGAACGGCGGCACCTGGAAGACCTTGAAGTATGGCTCGATCTCTGTGCCGTTCAGGAACCACTCGGTGAGCCGAGTGAGACCGGGGCTCACGGCAACATCCGGTGCGAGCTTGTGGAACGTATCGATCAGGTCGTCATCGAACGACACGACGATCGTGCGATCGGTGAGCCCGAGTTCGGCGATCTCGGCAGCCAACTGCTCGGCCACCGGGACTGCGTCGGGGAACGAGCCCTTGATCTCGACATCGAGCACCAAATTGGGGAACGCCTCGGCGACCTCGCGGAATGTGATGACCCGGAAATCGTTGGGGGAGTAGCCCTCGGGCGGCTCGACATCGCCCGTGCGGATGCCCCGATAGATGTACTCCTCAACCGGTCGGTCTTGGCACGGCCAGCATGCGGGCGAGAACCAGTATGCATTATCGAGCGCTTGGATTTCTTCGAGCGTCAAATCGGCGACTGGGCCGGTGGCATTGGTCGACTTGTCGACGGTGTCGTCGTGCTGCACGATCAACACACCATCGCCAGTGAGCTGTACATCCATCTCGAGTGCATCTGCACCGGCGAGCACGCCCTCACGGAAGGCGAACATCGTCGAGTGTGGAGCGGCCTGGTCACCACCGGCGTGTGACAGGTTGATCGGCGTTGATAGTGCAATGAGCGCCTCGACAGAAGCCGGGCCGATGGCCAGCGCTGGAGCAACTGGGGTCGCAGGCGCATCGGTGCTTCCTGGTTCTGTCGCCGAAGGCGCAGTGGTCTCGGCTTCGGCGACAGGCGGATCAGTCACTGGTATTGCGATGACAGGGGCCCCGGTGGTCGGGGCCCCTGTCGCCGGCGCGGCCGTCGAATCGACGGCGTTCTCGTTGCCGCTGCCACTGCCGCACGCGGCAGCGGCGATCAACAGACCGACCGCGAGTGCAACTTGGCGACGCATCAGAGCGAAATCAGATGTCCATGCCCTTGGCGACGACCGGGTTCATCATCGTGATTTCGGGTCGGCCGCCGAGGAGACCTGCAAACTTGCCCATCGCGGCTTTCATGCCGTCGCCCTTGCCGTGGACGCCGAGCGCGTCACCGTCGGTGTACAGCTCGAAGAAGTAGTACACGCCTTCGTTGGCGGAGTCTTTGTGGGCGCTGTAGATCTCGAGGCCGGCCTCTTCTTCGGCGGCGGCAACGACTTCGGCGAGCACGGCTTCGAGCTCGGCGCTCTTTCCTTCGGCAGCGGTCAACTTGGCAATCAGTGAAATCTTCGACATGCCGCCGAATGTAGCCGCCACGCCTGTCGCGCCAAGAGGCCGAGGCGCGCTCAGTTTTGTGTGAGCGATTCCGGCAACCGACGCCGCTATCGCTCACACAAAAAAGGGAAGAGCGGTTGTTTAGGCGAGTTTGGTGGCGAACCAGTCGAGGATGAGCTGGGCGCGCTGGACGCGGTGGACGGGGGAGCCACTGCGCGAGAGCTCGTGGTTCTCGCCGGCGAAGCGGTAAAAGTCGACTTCCTTGCCGAGCAACTTGAGTGCCACCCACAGCTCTTCGGCCTGGATGATCGGACAACGCCAGTCTTCTTCGGAGTGAATGAGGAGCATGGGCACGTTGATCTTGCGGACGTCTTTGATCGGGGAATGGTTGGCGTAGACGTCGACGTCGTCGATGTGCGACGGGCCGTGCTCGGTGCGGAACGCCGTGGCGATGTCGCTCGACCATTCTTCTGACACGAGGTTGTTGACCGCACGCTCAGAGCAGATGCCCTTGAAGCGTTCGCCGTGGTTGGCTGCGAGCCACGTCGCCATGAAGCCGCCGTATGAGCCGCCGATCATGCCGACACGACTCCGGTCGCAGAAGGCGTAGTTGTCGAGTGCTCCGTCGAGAATCGACAGGACATCATCGACGTCAAGGTGGCCCCAGCCAGAGCCCGGTGCGTGCTGGTGCTTCGGGCCGAGGATGGCCTGGCCCCATGCGGTGTGTCGGCCGCTGCCTCCACGCGGGTTGCCGAGCACAACCACGAAGCCGGCCGCGGCCTGCATTTGCGCCTCGTCAAAGAAGAAGTCGCCGTACTGGGTGAATGGCCCGCCGTGCACGTTGAGGAGTACGGGGTAGGTCTGTGATTCGTCGAAGTCGGCGGGGCGCATGATCCAGCAGTCGATTTCGTCGGTGCCGTCGGCTGTGGACGTTGCGAACTTCTCCCAGCCGAGCAGCTGGGCAGCGAGTGCATCGCCGACCGAGGTGCGCTTGTCGTCACCGACATACAGCTCAGGGGTGTGGTCGATTGCCGATCGAGCTGTCACGGTTGTTCCCGCTGCCGTGCTGTAGCTGTGCACGGTGATCCGGCCGGATGTGAGCGCCACCGGGTTGGTGGAACCGTCGGCGGTGACACGAAACAGGTGTGTGTCGCCACGGTCTTCTGCAGTTGCGAGCAGTGTGCTGTCGTTCTCCCAGACCGGTGCTTGGGGACCGGCCATGCACAGGAAGGTCCGGTCGAGGCCGGCTGATGCCCATGTGAAGTCGGACTCGGCGAGACCGTCGGATGAAATTGGGATCACGCCGACCTTGTAGTTCTGCGACAGCGTTTCCAATTCGCCGGTGCCGATGAACGCAATGCTGGTGCCGTCGGGCGACACCGACGGGAGGGCATAGGTGCCGTCGTGCGCGGTCAGGCAGCGGATGCCGCCTTGGTTCGTGTCGGCGTCGCCCGGAACGAAGTACAGATCCTCGGCGAGGTCGGTGTCCCAGGTGTCGTGGCGCTGTGCCGAAATGACGAGACCGGACGAGTCGGGCAGCCATGCGGGGCTGCCGTGCTGGAACTCGCCCGGCGTCAAGTTGCGTGGCGTGCCGGTGCCATTGGCAGCGATCGCGTAGATGTGCTGCGGGCGGTCAAAGACCCAGTCTTCGCCGTTCAGGCGGCTGAAGAAACGCTCGACCTTGCGAGGCGCCTGCCAAGCAACACTTTCCTTGGTGTACCGATCGTCCTGTGTGCGGCTGGTGAAGACGATCGTCGCGCCATCAGGTGACCAGGCCAGGTCGCCGAGGCCGTCGGGCATCGAGCAGAGCTGACGTGTTTCGCCTGGCTGCGCGATCGGCATGATGTGGAGCGTCGACTCGCCCTTGTTCGGCCCGTTCTGATCGTTGCGCCTCGACGTGAAGGCAAGGAAGCGGCCGTCTGGTGACCACGTGGGGTTGCCGTCATGGTCACCGGACGAAACGGGTGCGTCGTCGATCCAGATACGGCTCGTGCCGCTGTTCTTCTCGAGGCTGGTTGTCCCAACGACGAAAGCGACACGCGTGCCGTCGGGCGAGAGGTGGGGCTGGCCGACCGATGAGCGTCCATCGATCAGGCGCTCGGCGACGGTGGTGTGCAGTGACTTCTCGGCGGTGCTCTCAGACATGCTGCCGACGGTACCCGCGTGGGCTTCGCTCAGCAGTCGAAATTTGGACGAGCCGGGTCGTGCTCAGGTACCGAACGTGCGCATCTGGTAGCTGTTGGTGCTGACTGCTACGACGGTGCCTTCGGTGTCGATGAGTTCGACGATGCGGTCGTAGTCGGCCTTGCCGTCACGATCAGCCGTGGCAGCGATTTCAGCGGCCTCGTCGGCGGTCATGGTCATCTCGACAGTGATGTCGGTCGTGGCCGGCCGGCGGAAGCGGATGTTCTGCTCTTTGATGATCGGGTAGTAGCGGCTGCTGTCGAACGTGGTTGAGAACAGCGTGCCGCCTGGAATTTCTGCGAGCGTGTACAACGCACCGGCGTAAATGGTGCCGATGTGATTTGTATTGCCGTCCTTCGGCATCGACAATTTGACCCGACCAAACTCGGCCTCGTCGATCGAGATCTTGCAGTGCTCGGCCATCGATACCTGCGATCTCGTGTTGGCGGTCATCTTCGCCGTGTCGAACGGAGTGTTGTTTTCGCTGCCTGCTGCCATGGCGCAACAGTAGAAGGCAGCGGTGTTTCGAGACGGCTCGGCCGAGCACGCTGCACTGTGCAGGTAAACACGGCCTGAACGGAAGTTGAACGAACGACTTCACTACAGTCGGTCTGAATGCTGAGCGGAACAAGAGTGTGGGCTGGAGTCGCCGTCGCGGTGGCGCTACTGGCGGCGAGTTGCTCGTCGAGCGATACACCACAGAACATCGACGAAGCAACGTCGCTGGTCGACGACGCCACGCAGGAATCCATTGCGCCGCCCGAGCCAGGTGCCGCAGTGGAAACTACCGACCAACCAGAACCGGAGGTTGACGGCGAGCCTGTCGCTCTGGCCCGGTTCGAGTCTGAGTCGTCGGATGTTCTGTTCGACCCGGGCGTCGTGCACACCTTCGCGATCGACCTCGACGCCGACAAGCTCGCGGAGCTTGACGCCGACCCGACGGCTGAGGAGTACGTCGAAGGCAGTTTGACCTTCGACGGTGAGACGATCGGCCCGATCGGGGTTCGCTACAAGGGCTCAGTCGGTGCCTTCTTGTTCTGCACCGATGGCCCCAACGCGTTCGACCCGAGCGGAGCGAAGACCTGTACCAAGTTGTCGATGAAGCTGAAGATGAACTGGGAAGACGGCGGCGACACGTTCTACGGCGTCAAGAAGGTGCAGCTGCATTCGCAGAACCTCGACACGACGAAGATGCACGAGCGACTCGGCTACTGGCTGTTCCGTGAAATGGGTGTGCCAGTCCCGCGCTCGACGCATGCACGAGTCGAAATCAACGGTGAATTCGTCGGGCTGTTTGCCCTTACCGAACAGATCGACGGTCGTTTCACTCGCGAGAACTTTGACGATGGCAGCGGCAACCTCTACAAAGAAGTCTGGCCCTTCAACCCCGACGGCACGGCGCGAAACGCTGATGAGTTCATCGACGGCCTGCAGACCAACGAGGATGACGACCCGACCGCCGAGTTGATTGTTCAGTTCGCCGAGGAACTTGCCGACGCAGAACCCGGCACCGAGATCGAGGTAATCAACCGCTGGATGGATGTCGACCTCCTTGTTCGCACCATGGTGGTTGATCGCGCTATTCGAAACGACGACGGGGCACTGCACTGGTATTGCTTCGACGGTTGCGACCCGCACAA
>Ga0075118_10000389_pt1 | contig 42307 bp, 37 predicted proteins | sample AntAceMetag02UKE_FD_69794 | JGI IMG/M metagenome (GOLD analysis project Ga0075118, IMG submission 69794) | Saline lake microbial communities from Ace Lake, Antarctica - Antarctic Ace Lake Metagenome 02UKE | ecosystem: Environmental > Aquatic > Non-marine Saline and Alkaline > Saline | place...
GTGTATTGAAACTGCCTGCCTGAACCGCTGTATCAACGATGTCTTTTGGACCATGGTGGCCAGCTAATGCAGGAAATGAAAAAGTGGCTGCTACGATGCCAGCAATAAATAATCTACGGATCATGATGGTTTCCTTTGGCAAATATGCCGTTCAATGGCTGAAGAAAAACTCTTTAACCTTCCAACTTCTGAGTCGTGTCAGATGAAATGGTTCACGTCTGAGCGGCGATCACCTGTTGTCTGGTCCTTGTTGTCTTTCAGCAACTCGACGTAGAGCCTGTTTAGGCGGCTCGTGGCGCGTATATCAAAGGAATTTTCTTTGATCTGCTGAATTAAGATGATGTCAGCAAGGGGCAAGAAGAAAGCGAATTTGTTGGGAAAATCTTTGTATTCTCACGCTTGAAGCGAAAGACGAGGAGGAAAGCTACGAGATTGGTTATTCGCATCTAAAGAAGCAAGGTTATGACATTGAGGCTGTGAGCTCTTTCGAGAAGTATAGGTTTGATGTTGATGTAATTAAGGCTGCCTTGTGAAAGTGAACTTCATTTCACTCTTTTTTGTATCTCCCAAGCTACCTATAGATAACGTAACCCTGTGTAGACCCTCCCTCGGGGTGTTTAGGGGCGGAATAAAGGGTACAAATTGGTACAAGGGTGTGGTACAAATCCAGAAATCATGAATTTGTAACTCATTGATTTATATATATTAAATCAATTGAAAATAGGGTGGCGGAGAGTGAGGGATTCGAACCCTCGGTACGGATTAACGTACACACGCTTTCCAAGCGAGCACCATAAGCCTCTCGGTCAACTCTCCTGCTTATTCATCTGAAACAAGCCGCGCAGAATATATGAGCGACCCACTCGTGTCAAAGTTGATGGATTAAATCGCCTCTTTGAGTTGATCCAGAATTTGTGGATTTTCGAGCGTAGAGACGTCTTGAGTGATCTCCTCACCCTTGGCTAAGGAGCGAAGCAATCGCCTCATGATTTTCCCGGAACGCGTCTTGGGGAGGTTATCCCCAAATCGAATCTCGTCTGGTTTAGCAATAGGGCCGATCTCTTTGGCAACCCAATCTCTGAGTGCCTGTGCGATCTCTTTTGCTTGCTCACTCGAGGGCCTGTCGCCAGCAAGTACAACAAAAGCGGTAATCGATTCTCCTTTAACCTCGTGTGGTTTACCCACAACAGCTGCCTCAGCAACCAATTCATGCGAGACTAACGCGGACTCGATCTCCATGGTTCCGAGTCGATGGCCTGAGACGTTCAGCACGTCATCAGTGCGGCCCGTAATCCAAAAGTAGCCGTCCTTATCACGATTGGCACCATCACCAGCGAGATAATATTTTCCTTTAAAATCATCAGGAAAGTAGCTTTTCTTAAAGCGATCTGGATCGCCCCATATGTTTCTAATCATGGACGGCCATGGTTTTTTAATTACTAAGATCCCTCCATTACCCTTACTGACTGATTTGCCTGTTTCATCCACCACATCGGCAATGATACCGGGCAGTGGAAAGGTGCACGAACCGGGTTTTAGCGGCGTGACACCGGGCAGTGGGGTGATCATATGCCCACCGGTCTCGGTCTGCCACCAGGTGTCCACTATGGGGCATTTTCCGCCGCCAACGGTATTGAAGTACCACATCCACGCTTCTGGATTGATCGGCTCGCCAACGGACCCAAGTAACCTCAAAGACGATAAATCGTGCTGTTTAGGAAGATCAGGCCCGAGTTTGATGAGCGAGCGAATGGCTGTCGGTGCGGTATAAAAAATGGTCACGCCATGCGTATCAATCATTTTCCAGAAGCGATTGGCATCCGGATAAGATGGAACGCCTTCAAAAATAACTTGTGTCGCGCCTACTGACAGGGGTCCATAAGTGATGTAGGTGTGTCCTGTGATCCAGCCGATATCGGCCGTACACCAGAAAATATCAGAGCTTCGATGGTCGAAGGTCCATTTCATTGTGAGTATCGCTTGGAGAAGGTATCCCGCTGAGCTGTGCTGTACACCTTTTGGTTTTCCTGTTGAACCGGAGGTGTAGAGGATGAATAGCGGATGTTCAGCATTGACCCATTCGGGTTCACAGACATCGGGTTCATTCTGAGTGAGATCGTGGAGCCAAACATCTCGACTCTTATCGATGCTGATTTTGTTGCCAGCACGTTTGTACACAACAACATTACTGATTTTTTCGCAGCCACCCATGGCGATGGCTTCATCGACAATCGGTTTCAGTGGAATTTCTTTACCGCCTCGAATTTGAGCATCGGCTGTGATCACGAGGGTTGCGCCGACATCAATAATCCGTTCTTGTAGGCTTTTAGCCGAGAACCCACCAAAGACCACAGAGTGGATAGCCCCGATGCGGGCGCATGCTTGCATCGCAGCCACACCTTCAATGGACATTGGCATATAGATCACGACGCGATCGCCTGATCTGACGCCCAAAGACTTCAAGCCATTAGCCATTTGGCAGACACGATGGTAGAGCTGCTTGTAGGTCACATTAGTGACGGAGCCATCGTCGGCCTCGAAAATTAACGCAGTTTTATTCGGGATGGTATTTAAATGACGGTCAAGGCAGTTGTATGAAACATTCAGCTCCCCATCATGGAACCACTTGAAAAATGGCGCATTGGTGTCATCTAAAACTTTTGTGAATGGCTTGTTCCATAACAGATGTTCCTGCGCCAACTTGGACCAAAAACCTTCGTAATCGGCTTCCGCTTCAGCGCACAAGGCCTCATAGGCGCTGAGCCCAGAAACAGTCGCCTGTTTTACAAAATCCTTGCCAGGCTCAAAAATTCGATTTTCTTGTAATACCGATTCAATATTGCTCATACGTACCTCTTTTTATCATGGCGTGACGCAGCCTTGTTCAATTCAGTGTGTTGTACCTCGTGAGCAGTGCAACCTCGTGGGTTGGACCGAAGTAATGCTGTGTATGGTGCCAGAGAACTGTGGCATCAGTTTTTTTTGATTATACCGTTTTAGTGCACGGGCGATGACGATTTGGAGCCTCCAAGGATATCTTTACCGCAAAAGGCCGGACCTTTGGCGTGATACAGGTCACAGGTGATTTATAATGCACATCTGAACTAAGCATTTTAAGAAAAGGACGTGACTCATGGCCGTAATCAAGCAGGATGATTTAATCGACAGCATCGCTGACGCCTTTCAATATATCTCGTACTACCATCCAAAGGATTACATTGATGCGCTCGCTTTGGCCTATAAACGGGAGGAATCTCCTGCCGCGCGGGATGCGATTGCGCAAATACTGACCAATTCAAAAATGAGTGCTCAGGGTCATCGACCTGTTTGTCAAGATACGGGACTGGCTGTGGTGTTCGTTAAATTAGGCATGGACGTTCAATGGTCAGGCGTGACTATGGCTCTGTCAGACATGATCCACGAGGGTGTTCGTCGAGCGTACAAGCATCCGGATAACCCACTGCGTGCTTCAGTCGTACTTGACCCTGCAGGTCAGCGGTTAAATAGCCGTGATAATACGCCCGCTATCATTCATTACGATGTTGTTCCAGGAACTGACATTGACATCACCGTCGCGGCCAAAGGTGGCGGCTCGGAGAATAAAGCGAAGTTCACGACGCTGATGCCGTCAGATAGTCTCGCAGATTGGATTGTTGACATCGTGCCTTCGATGGGTGCTGGTTGGTGTCCTCCAGGCATGTTGGGCATTGGTGTTGGTGGGACAGCTGAGAAGGCGATGATCTTAGCCAAGGAGTCTTTGATGGAGTCCATTGACATGCAGGCCCTCAAGGCTAAAGGACCTCAGAATAGGTTAGAGGAGTTGCGCATTGAAATCTATGATCGGGTCAATGCTTTAGGGATAGGCGCGCAAGGCTTGGGTGGTTTAACCACTGTATTGGACGTCAAAATCAAAGATTACCCGACACATGCTGCGTCGTTACCCGTAGCGGTGATTCCCAACTGCGCTGCGACACGCCATGCGCATTTTGTTCTTGATGGCTCTGGGCCTGCCGTATTGACGCCTCCTGCGCCTGAGGACTATCCAGCGATTGTGTGGCGTGCTGCCGATGATGCGAGACGGGTCGATCTGGATACCGTCACCGCAGAAGATGTGGCCAGCTGGAAGCCTGGTGAAACCTTGTTGCTTAATGGCAAGTTTCTCACGGGCAGAGACGCGGCACATAAGCGTATTAAAGGTCTGTTGGATAGTGGTGAGGGTTTACCAAAAGGCGTTAATTTCGAGGGTCGATTCATCTATTACGTGGGTCCGGTTGATCCGGTTGGCGATGAGGTGGTGGGACCGGCTGGCCCCACGACATCAACCAGGATGGATAAATTTACCGAGATGATGTTGTCGCAGACAGGGTTGCTTGGCATGGTCGGGAAAGCTGAGCGTGGTCCCGTCGCGATCGAGGCGATTAAAAAACATAAAGCCGTGTATTTGATGGCGGTCGGAGGTGCAGCATATCTCGTGGCCAAAGCGATTCAATCGTCGAGAGTCGTGGCATTTGAGGATTTAGGCATGGAAGCGATTTATGAATTTGAGGTACGTGATATGCCAGTGACGGTTGCTGTCGACAGTTCAGGTGAATCAGTACATCAAACAGGCCCTAAATACTGGAAAAGTAAGATTGCTCAAATTCCAGTTGTATCAGCATAATTTATTGAAGGCGGGTAGACTACGGCTTAGATTATCGAACGTTTAACTTTATGGCGGGCCTCCCCGCATTGCAAAGTAGTGAACCTGGTCAGGGCCGGAAGGAAGCAGCCACAGCTATTATTTGTAAGTGCCGGGGGTTTGGCTCGCCACCCCTTTATATATTGTCTAGAGTCAGTGAACACAAAATATTGAGATGTCTTTAGCTTTAGCACGAAAATGGCGACCTAAAACGTTCTCTGAACTGGTTGGACAAGACCATGTGGTTAGAGCGCTTACCAATGCCTTAGAACAAGGCAGGGTTCACCACGCTTGGCTCTTTACGGGCACGCGAGGCGTGGGTAAAACAACGCTGGCGCGGATCATTGCCAAAGCGTTAAATTGCAACGCGCTCAATAAGGCGGACCCTTGCGGGGTTTGTGATTCGTGTCTCTCGATTGATCAAGGACGATTTGTCGATGTGATTGAATTGGATGCGGCCTCTAACACTCAAGTGGATAACATGAGGGATTTGTTGGAGACAGCTGCCTATAAGCCCACTGTTGGTGATTACAAGATTTTTATCATCGATGAAGTGCACATGCTTTCTCGATCAGCCTTTAATGCGATGTTGAAGACCCTTGAGGAGCCTCCAGAGCACGTAAAATTTATCTTGGCAACTACGGATCCGCAAAAGGTTCCGATAACCGTGTTGTCACGTTGCTTGCAATTTAACCTCAAGCCCATTCCTGTCCCAATCATTGAAGAGCAAATGAAGAAGATCTTGGGTGATGAGGGCATTGAGTTTGAGTCTCGAGGGATTGAGTTGTTGAGTCGTTATGCGCGAGGAAGTTTAAGAGATGGTCTCTCTTTACTTGATCAGTCGATTGCGCAAGGAAACGGTAGGGTAGAAGAAGAGTCAGTGAAGTCTATGTTAGGTGTTGTCGATGAGTCGCTTGTGCACGAGTTGGTGGAAATTGCACTGAACCAAGATGCCGATCAGTTGACTCAAAAGATCAGCGAGATTGAACGCATGGGCGCCTCTTTCTCCTTCGTGTTAGATGAAATGGCGTCTCTATTGCAGCGTCTATCGTTGTTCTCCCTCACGACGCAGGGGCTGGACGAACGTTTGATCGAAGGATATCGCCAGTTAGTTGATCAAACGGATGATGAGCATTTGCAGCTTTTGTATCAAATCGCGACCGTTGGTAAACGTGATTTGCCTCTGGCGCCCGATGATAAAATCGGTTTCACGATGATTTTGCTGCGGATGATGGCTTTCCTGCCTGCTCGCGACGGCGAGGCACAGCCACAAAAAAAGAAAGTGGTGGCTAAGATGGTTCCAACATCAAAGCCCTCAAGCCAACAGAAAGTTAAACTTGAAGCTGGCAAAAAATCACAAATGTCGGTTGACCTAAAAACCAACGCAGATTGGAAAGCATTCGTATCTGAAAAAGTATCTTCTGGTATGGCAAAAATGTTAGCTGAGAATTCTGAGTTTGAAAGCTTTGGTAATGGTGTGCTGAGACTTTCTTTAGACGGCGATCAGAAACATCTATTAGAGGATCGTTACCAAGGTAAGCTTCAGGAGCTACTTCGCGAACATATTGATGCGAAATGTCGCCTTGAGATTAAAATGGGTGCAGTGAGTGATACACCACTCGCTACTGAGGAGGTTGAGATCAAGAAACGACTGGATCAAGCAACTCGAGATTTGGAAGAGGATCCATTTGTTAAAAGTCTAAAAGATGACCTCGGTGGCACGTTGGTTTCGGATTCCATTCGTCCCACCAAATAATGCGCGTTAGAATTTTCCTTATTAATCACATGAGTTATCGGAGTAGGTATGTTTAAAGGACAGTTGGGTGGCCTGATGAAGCAGGCTCAAGAGGTGCAGGAAAAGCTCAAGAAGACGCAGGAAGAAATAGCGCGTATGGAGGTTGAGGGTGAGGCTGGCGCGGGACTTGTTAAAGTCACGATGACTGGGCGCCACGATGTGCGACGGGTGCATATTGATCCGAGTCTTTTGAGTGATGATAAAGAGATGCTTGAGGATTTAATTGCTGCTGCCATGAATGATGCAGCCAGAAAGGTTGAGGAGATCACGCAAACAAAAATGTCAGGCGTTGGTGGCGGTCTCGGGTTGCCACCAGGCATGAAGCTTCCATTTTGATCTGTTTGATGGTCCTTTAAATGAAAACGCCTAAGGCCCTTGAGGGGGTCATCGATGCGTTAAGAAAGCTGCCCGGAGTCGGTCCTAAGGCTGCGCAGCGGATGGCATTTTATCTCATGCAGCATGATAAAAGTGCTGCTCAAGATATTGCCGAAGCGTTGATTACAGCGCTCGGGCGTGTTCGGCACTGCGATCGATGCAATAATTTTTCCGAGCAACCCGTCTGTGAGTTATGTCTATCAATGAATCGTGATGACAGTGTGGTTTGTGTGGTTGAGATGCCTTCGGATGTCCAATCCATTGAGCAGACGCAGTCATTCAAAGGGCGTTACTTTGTCCTCTTAGGTCGCCTGTCTCCACTCGATGGTGTGGGACCGAAAGAGATAGGGTTGGATCGTTTGATTGCCCGTGCGAGTGATGGTGTTGTTAAGGAAGTGATTGTTGCAACAAATTTTACGAATGAGGGCGAGGCAACCGCTCACTATATTGGTGAGAAATTAATGTCTCTTGGATTGACGGTCACGCGGTTGTCGCGAGGTGTGCCGGCGGGAGGAGAAATAGAGTATGTGGATATTGGTACACTCGCGCAGAGTATCATTGAACGTAAATCAGTCGATTAGCTTTTAAAATTAGCCCAAGGTATTCATGACAAGGTCTCGAAAAAGAGAAATAGCAAACGCGCGGACGTCGGATAAGCCAAGATCGCCAACTAGGGCAAGGACAACCGCAAAGCCAAGACCGGTGGATCCGAGAAGGCGTGTGAGTAAGAAGGTAAACGCGGAGCCTCAACCGGTTGCGAGCGGAGTAACTCAAAAACTTCAAAAAGTCCTGGCGCAAACCGGAATCGGTTCGCGTCGCAAGATGGAAGAGCTCATCGAGCAGGGGCTTATCAAAGTTAACGGCGAGGTGGCAACACTCGGTATGCGCGTGTCCAGCACTGATCGTGTTGAGTTTGGTCGTCGGCGTGTGGATGTGACGGGAAGTTCGGCAACTCGAGTGCTTCTCTATCACAAGCCTGAAGGTGAAATTGTTTCTAGGGATGACCCGAAAGAAAGGCAGAACGTATTTACAAATCTGCCTAGGCCTAAAAATGCCAAGTGGATCGCCATAGGGCGGCTGGATTTTAATACGAGTGGCCTGCTCATTTTTACGACTTCGGGTGAATTAGCAAACCGCATGATGCATCCCAGTTTTGATACTGAGCGAGAGTACAGCGCACGCATCTTTGGGGAATTAACTTCAGATCAAATGAATCTTTTACTCTCCGGGGTTGAGTTGTCTGACGGTCATGGTCAATTCGAGGTGTGTGAGCCTATCGGAGGCGAAGGTCGTAACCGCTGGTATCGCGTGATTGTGAAGGAGGGTAGGAATCGATTGGTTCGACGGATGTTTGAATCTCTAGGATATCAAGTCTCTCGTCTCATTAGAATCCGATTTGGCGGTATTGTTCTCCCGCCACGACTGACTCGTGGAAAGTGGTTGGAGTTTAAAGCCAGTGAGGTAACTCAATTAGAAGAGCAGTGTGGTCTTGTACCTCAAGATCCAACGCCTCAGCCCGTCGTCAAGCCCGCACCAAGATCCTCTCGGGACACAAGAAAAACAAAATCTCGGCCCGATTGAGTTTCAATCCAGGTAAATGGTACTTTAGGGAATTTTGCCTCAATGGCGGCTCGGTCTCGACCGACCTCTACGATGAGGGTCCCATTAGGGGTAAGGTAGTCCGGCGCCTGTCTGATGATCTGTTGAACAAGATCAATTCCTTCTTCACCTCCAGCCAGTGCTATTTGTGGCTCCTTTTCGAATTCTGGAGGCAGCGCGTCGATGGATTTTTGATCGACATAAGGCGGGTTAGAAATGATGAGATCAAATTGCTGATTGATGTCAGTAAAAAGGTCTGACTGAATAGACGTTATTTGGCCAGCGAGTTCGTATGATTCTATATTGGTCGCACAGACTGATAAGGCAGCCTGTGAGACATCACTCGCAACGACTTTGGCGTCAATGAATTGATGTGCTGCCAAAATCGCGAGACACCCAGATCCTGTGCAAAGATCGAGGATCTGTTCAACTGAATCTGGATTCGCAATCCACACGTCAATTTGATCAAAGAGTAAATCGGCAATATGTGAACGAGGTATGAGTACATCTTCATTGACATAGAATTTGTAATCTCGTAACCAGGCTTCATTAAGGATATAGGCTGCTGGCACTTTTTCCTTTGCTCTCTTGTCAATGTGCTGGAGATTTTTTTGAATCTCTGCTGGTGTGAGTGTCGCATCAAGGAAAATATCGAGCGAATTGAGAGGCAGTGATAACGTCCTTAAGACTAAGAAACACGCCTCGTCAAAGTGTGTTTCTGTGCCTTGACCGAGATGGACTTCATGCTCTGCAAACGCAGTTGTCGCATGCCGAATAAGATCTCGAATCGTTGTCAGATTGTTCTCGTTAACCATGCAAGTATAGTGTTCCGGTTAACGTCAATGCTTGCATGGTTTTATGTATTGCATCATGCCGCAAATCAATCACCTCGAAGGAGGTCATTGATGCTGGTCTTAGCACGGGTTTTGGCATCAACTTGCTTGACGATTACCGCGCAGTAGAGGCTGCAACTGCCGTCACTAGACGGTAAGTTGCCAGAGACTACAACAGATCCTGGAGGAACGCGGCCGTAGGACACTTCGCCGGTTTGACGATTGAATATTTTAGTGCTTTGTCCGATATAGACGCCCATGGAGATCACAGACCCTTCGCACACGATAACGCCTTCTACAATTTCCGAGCGCGCCCCGATGAAACAATTGTCCTCGATGATTGTGGGGTTCGCCTGGAGGGGTTCCAGTACACCACCAATACCTACGCCACCAGACAAGTGGACATTTTTTCCGATTTGCGCACAAGAACCAACCGTGGCCCATGTGTCTACCATTGTGCCTTCATCCACGTAGGCGCCAATGTTCACGTAGGAGGGCATGAGTACAACATTTTTTGCGATGAATGATCCCTTTCGCACAGCGGCAGGCGGAACAACTCTGTAGCCACCTTGACGAAAATCTTCTTCGGTATAGCTCGAGAATTTTGAATCGACTTTATCGAAATAGTTGGTGTATCCGTCTCGAACAACTTGGTTGTCAGCTATTCGAAACGACAGCAATACCGCTTTTTTGATCCATTCGTGAACGATCCAATCGCTATCTTTTTTCTCGGCAACCCGGATTTTCCCACTGTCTATATCAAGGATGGTTTGTTCGACTGCTTCTCGAACTTCAATGGATACGGTTTTATGATTGATGTCAGCGCGTGCTTCAAACGCTGTTTCAATGATGCTTTGTAAATTACTCATGGTATTTCCCGAGTTGATTAAAACGAAGACTCTATTTTAGACAAAACCGACATGTAATAAGTTAACAATGCGTTGTGCGGCTTCATCGCAGTTCTTTTGGTCGGCCACTAAAGCGATGCGGACATGATTTTTTCCAGGGTTTATGCCGTGTGCGTCGCGAGCGAGTAAGCTGCCTGGAAGCACAACCACACCGTATTCTGAGTAGAGTATTTTGGCGAATTCCACGTCATCGATCGGCGTCTTAAGCCAGACATAGAACCCTGCAGAAGGATATCGTATGGTGCAGTGTGGCTTGAGCGTATCAATAAATGAGTCAAATTTGTTTTTATAAAGAATGCGGTTGGTTTTAACGTGCTCCTCGTCTTTCCACGCGACAATGCTTGCACTCTGAATAGTTGGATTCATTGCGGAGCCGTGATAGGTTCGATATAGAAGAAATTTTTGCAAAATGTCGGCATCGCCACAAACGAAGCCAGACCGCATGCCTGGTACGTTCGATCGTTTGGACAGGCTGCTGAAGACAATTAAGCGTTCTAAATTTCTACCGAGTAATTTTGAGGCAGTTATGGCTCCAAGGGGAGGAGCGCTCTCATCAAAATAAATTTCTGAGTAACACTCATCTGAAGCGATTACGAAATCGTATTTATCGCTGAAGGCAAATAGATCCTCCCATTCTTTCAGTGACATCACATGCCCCGTCGGATTGCCGGGGTTGCATACATATAAAAGTTTCGTGCGTTGCCACGTGTTTGCGTCAAGCTCGTTGAGCTGCCACCCGTCCGAGGTGTCGGTGCCTAAATTGAGAAACTGAGGTGTGGCGCCGGCCAGTAATGCTGCACCTTCGTATATTTGATAAAAAGGGTTGGGCATCACAACGACAGATTGGGGGGCGGAGTGGGACAACACGACTTGTCCAAGGGCAAACAACGCCTCTCTTGTTCCGTTGACGGGTAAAATTTCGGTGTCAGCGTTTATGTTGTCTATTCCAAAGCGAGTCTCGACCCACTCTTTAATTGCTGACCTCAGCTCGATCGAGCCTTGGGTTGTTGGATATTGAGCCACTTTTTTTGAATGGCTTTGTAGTGCTTCTAAAATGATCTCTGGTGTTTTGTGTTGTGGCTCCCCAATTGAAAGTCGAATCTGTGCATGCTTGGTGCTGGGCTCAATTTGGCCAAGGATTTTAGAAAATTTTTGAAATGGATACGGCTGTAATTGGTCGAGCAAAGGATTCATGATGATTAGGATCTAATTCTTTTTAGTGTGTTGTTGATTTGAATTGTTTTTTTAAATTAAATAATTGAGGCAGATAATTATAAAAGGTTAGAGTCTAAAACAATTGATTATGCATGCTGTAATAGATTCGTCCGAGTGATTCACGTAATGCTTTGAAAGTGTCATGTAGCGCTTCCGTTGATGGGATAAAACTAAAAACAGTGAGGCCAGATCTGCTTGCTTTAAAGTCTACAGCGAAGGGCAGTAATTCGAAGCCTTCTTGTGCAAAGAGTTTTGAAGCTCGATTCATGTGAAAAGCGGATGTGACAAGCGTTATGGTTTTGATCTCATCATCCAGAAGGAGTCTGACTGCTTTGGCCTCTTGTTGCGTATTTTGTACCTCTTGGGTCACGAGTACGTGATCCATCGGAACACCCAGTTCCAACGCTTTTTTTCTCAAGTGCTCACCCTCATTGAGCGGTCCAACGTCCCACGGCAGCTTACCCCCGGTAAATACGATCAACGGCGCTTTGCCCGCTTTAAAAAGATCTATGCCCGAAAAAAAACGTCCAGGGCCACCCCACTGTAGAACAAACCCTTGATCGGTTTTAATGGTCCCCACGATGCCACTGAGAACGACAATAGCGTCAGAGGCTTGTGCGTGTTCGGGTAAGGCAGGTGAGTAGTCGGCTTCTAGGTGATGCCAAAACCAGTTGGCAGTGACCGGCATGCTTAGTGTGGCAATGGCGATTGTGACGAGTGTCAACCGGTGTATGCGTAGCCTTATTGAGTATACCAAGACGAGTGCTAAAAAAAGCAGCAATGGGAAGATCAGGAGCGGTAAAATTTTGTGGAGATAGATGGTCATTTAGATAGTGGAGCTGACGTCGCAAAAATTGCAGCCAACAGTACTTTTCTTCCTTCCCCAGCTACGATGTTAAACGTTCTGCATGCAGATACAGTCGTCATCACTTCGAAGCCCACCGTGTCGCTTAAATACCGCATGGACGCCGTATCGAGTCGCGAGAATCGGTCTCCAGTGCCAAGGAGGAGTAATTCGTAGCCGGCGAGGGGTAATTTTTCTATCGCATCTCGATCAATGACTCCATGACTGACTGACCACGGTGTAATGGCATGGTCAACTCCGACAAAAAATGGTTGTGAGACCTTGGTGTTCTCAATCTCAATATGAGTCGATTCGACTTTGGTGATTTTTACGATATCTAAGTCATTTTGTATGGCTATTTGCATTATATTTTTTGTCAGTATTGATTCAGTTACACGCTCTATATCGATAAACGTTTCTTTTGCCGCATTCCAGCATATCAGTTAAACTTGACTCCTATTTGTGATCGGGTTGGGCGTAACGCCTAAAATTACCAGAACTATAATTTTATGTCGATTGAGTTTTCTCGCATTAAAAGGCTGCCTCAGTATGTATTTAATATTACGAGCGAGCTCAAGATGGCCGCTCGCCGCAGAGGTGAGGATATTATTGATCTATCGATGGGTAACCCCGATGGACCGACGCCACCCCATATTGTCGAGAAGTTAGTTGAGGCCGCGAGACGTCCAGCGAATCATGGATACTCCGTTTCTAAAGGGATCCCGCGTTTACGCAAAGCGATTACAAATTGGTATGCTGAGCGCTACGGCGTGAGTCTTGATCCGGAGTCGGAAGCTATTGTTACGATCGGGTCAAAGGAAGGCATTGCTCATCTAGCGCTAGCAACGTTGGACCGAGGTGATGTTGTTCTTGTGCCGAATCCGAGTTATCCCATACATATCTATGGTCCCGTCATTGCCGGGGCGGATATTCGCCATGTGCGCAATACACCGGATGTTGACTTTTTTGAGGAGCTAGAGAGAGCACTTAAGGAGTCATTTCCCAAGCCTAAAATGATTATTGTTAATTTTCCAGGAAACCCAACGACGCAGTGTGTTGACCTACCATTTTTCGAGAAACTTCTAGGCATTGCTCGAGAGCACGGAATCTATGTGGTTCACGATTTAGCCTATGCAGATATTGTCTTTGATGGATACAAAGCACCTTCAATACTTCAAGTGCCTGGAGCTAAAGAGATCGCAGTTGAATTTTTTACCATGTCTAAAAGTTACAATATGGCCGGCTGGCGTATTGGTTATATGGTCGGTAATCCGGATTTGGTAGAGGCCTTATCTAGAATTAAGAGTTACCACGATTACGGAACATTTACTCCGTTACAAATTGCTTCGATCGTCGCACTTGAAGGCCCACAAGATTGCGTTGAAGACATCCGCAAAACTTATGAGAATCGACGTAATGTGATGGTTAAGGGCCTTCATGAGACAGGATGGAATGTGGACATACCGAAAGCTGCAATGTACATATGGGCCAAAATACCCGAGCCCTATCGACATTTTGGATCCTTGGAGTTTTCTAAGCGGTTGTTAACAGACGCCAAACTTGCCGCGGCTCCTGGTATTGGATTTGGAGAGTATGGAGACGATCATGTTCGACTGGCATTGATCGAGAATGAAGCTCGAATTCGTCAAGCGATTCGGGGCATTAAGGATATGTTTCGTAAAGATGGCGTGCTTGACTCATTAGACGGAAAAATTCTCAACGATGTGAAGGTCTCATAATGATGATTAAAATAGACTGCGAGATACCAAATTTTGGAAATTGAGGTTGGTGACATGAAAGCAGTCAGAGTGGGTTTGATAGGCGTTGGCACAGTGGGTAGAGGTGTGTTTGATGTTCTGAATCGAAATTGTGAGGAAATATCCAGAAGAGCTGGGTGTGAGATTATTGTCAGCGCTGCCAGTGCACGCGATCTGGATAAGGCGAAAGATTTTCTGGGGCCGACTATAAAACTTTATAGAGATCCGTTGGAGGTTGTTCATGATGAAAATGTGGATATTGTTATTGAGTTGATTGGCGGTGTGACAACGGCGCGCGCAGTTATTGAGGCATCAATCGCTTTGGCAAAGCCGGTAGTCACGGCAAATAAGGCGCTGATTGCCGAGCAGGGGAATGACCTATTTGCCCTAGCAAAGAAAAATGGCTCTATGGTTGCCTTTGAGGCCGCGGTTGCCGGAGGGATCCCGATCATTAAGGCCTTGCGTGAAGGGCTCAGTGCTAATCGCATTGAGTCTGTCGCGGGAATCTTGAATGGTACAACCAACTTTATTCTCTCAGAGATGCGCGCGAACGGATTGTCGTTTCAGGAAGCTTTAAGCGAAGCGCAGCGACTGGGTTATGCTGAGGCTGACCCCACTTTTGATGTTGAGGGGATTGACGCGGGACAGAAGTTAGCAATCATTGCATCATTGTCGTTCGGTATTCCTATCCAACCTGAAAAGGTGTACTGCGAGGGCATTACGGATTTAACAGAAGGTGATATTCGGGCTGCAGAAGATTTTGGCTATCGAGTCAAGCTTCTTGCGATTACGAAACGTCGAGATCATGGATTTGAAATGCGGGTGCATCCAACGCTGGTGCCGCAAAACTGTGTGATTGCGAGTGTTGATGGCGCGATGAATGCAGTCTTGGTTCAAGGTAATGCGGTGGGTCAGACTCTGTATTACGGAGCAGGCGCAGGCGCAGAACCTACAGCATCAGCTGTGATTGCTGACTTGGTCGATGTGGTGCGATTGCGGGATGCAGCTGCGAGCGCTCAGGTGCCGTACTTTGCGTTTCAAACCGATCGTTTAAATGACGTTCCAATTCTCGATATGAGTGAGGTTGAGTCCCCATGTTACCTTCGCGTGAGGGTTCGAGATGAACCCGGTGTACTCGCAGGCATAGCTGGTATTTTAGCTGAGCATGGGGTGTCGATTGAGGTCATGCGTCAGCGCGAATCGGAAAGTGGTCACGCAGGGGTTGATATCGTCATCTTTACCCACACAACAAACGAAAGATCAATTAATGATTCGTTGAAAGAAATCAACGCGCTAGACAGTGTGTTTGATATGCCCGTACGTCTTCGTATCGAGACGTTTTCATAGTTAAGTTCCCACCAAGAAATACTTTAGAAGAAAATTTATGACCAATACTTTTTATAACGGCTTAATTCATAAATATCGGGATAGACTGCCTGTCAGTGACTCAACGAGAATCATTTCATTAAACGAAGGTAATACGCCGCTTATTGAGCTGAAAAATCTGCCGGAGCGCTTGGGATGGGATCTACAGGTGTTTTGTAAATTTGAGGGTTTAAATCCAACAGGTTCGTTTAAAGATCGAGGTATGACTATGGCCGTCACGAAAGCGGTAGAGTCGGGCGCCAAGGCCATTATTTGTGCGTCTACAGGCAATACCTCAGCCTCAGCCGCAGCCTATGCGGCTCGCGCGGGTATCAAAAGTTTTGTGTTGATTCCAGACGGTAAAATTTCATTGGGGAAGCTGTCGCAAGCCATGATGCATGGCGCCACCGTCATTCAAATTAGAGGTAACTTTGATGATGGCATGAGGCTTGTTCAGGAGCTTTCTTCGAGTATGCCGTTAAACTTGGTCAACTCCATTAATCCGTATCGTCTGCAAGGTCAGAAAACGGTTGCTTTCGAAGTCATTGAGTCGTTAGGTGACGCACCTGATTATCATGTCTTGCCAGTGGGCAATGCCGGTAACATTTCGGCACACTGGATTGGTTACAGCGAAGCTGCAGGTGAGAATTGTGGCAGTTGTAATTTATGTAGTGGGGAGTGCACGCTTAGAGGTGATGTGCTCAGTACGAAAAGACCTAAGATCGTAGGTTACCAAGCTTCTGGCGCTGCGCCATTTCTGAGACAGCACATGGTTGATTCGCCTGAGACGATTGCTACTGCGATTCGCATTGGTCATCCTGTTTCGTGGGATTTGGCATGGGCTGCGCAGAAAGAATCGATGGGTTGGTTTGAAGAGTGCACTGACGACGAAATATTACGAGCGCAGAAATTACTTGCTGAGTTAGAGGGTATATTTTGTGAGCCTGCCTCGGCTATTTCAATCGCAGGTTTGACTAAGGATATCGAGCGAGGTCGGTACGAGAAGGGAGCAAAAATTGTGTGCACACTTACGGGCCATGGTTTGAAGGATCCCGATACGGCAATAGCTCAAAGTGCCGCACCCGTCGTGGTTGATGCCAATCGGGATGGGATAAGCTCGATCATAAGTGATCTTTTGTAACGCGCTACTTTATAGCTTGTAATTGCCAAACGACGTGTGAAATTGAGCGTTTAACATACTTTTTGTGAGCATTCTTGATCAATTTGATTAACGAACGTTCTGCAGTCTGAGAGTATTTTGGATAGATTCTTTGCGCTTCGATAACTTTGAATTGTCCGGTAAAACCATAGCGCTTCGCCTCGGCGTTATCGCCACAGAAGTATTCGTGTGTGGCCTCGGTGATGATATTCACGTGGGTCGGGTCTTGGAATGCCTCAGGTGCAGGAAACGCAGGAGTAGATGCGTAAAATAAGCCATTGGGTTGCAGTACACGGTGAATTTGATTCATCAGCTCAACAAATGGATTCATAATAATCCCTCGCTCGTGATCGACCGACTGCCTCGGGATGTGTTCAATACCGTCAAAAGCAGACACAGAGTTGAAATATGAATCTCCAAAAGGAATGGGCTCGCATACTAGGTTGCAGAGTTTAAAGTGCTCATCGGGTTCCCTAGTTCCTAATGAGAGGTCAACGCCAAATAATTCTGATGCCTCATAGGGGTTGCGTGCATGGTCTCCGCAACCTAAATCTAGATGTTTATTTGAGTTTTCAGTAGTGTGCATGCGTATTCTTTATTCCTTTAAAAGACAAGTCGCATTGAAAGATCGATTGAGTCAATATCTTTTGTCAATGTGCCAATAGATATGCGATCAACACCCGTCTCGGCGATAGCTACAATAGAGCTCAGAGTGATGCCGCCAGACGCTTCCAGTAATGCCCGTTTATTTGTCAGTGCTACTGCGTCTTTCATTTGAGAGACTGTAAAGTTATCCAGCAGTATCAATTTTGCTCCATTGTCTAGAGCCTCTTCCAATTGTTCGAGCGACTCTACCTCGACTTGAATGGAAATGGTCTTGTCAATGTGTCGCGTGGCAGCAAGCGCTGCTGTAATGCCGTTAGAAGCGGTAATGTGATTTTCCTTGATAAGAACGCCGTCATATAATCCAATGCGATGGTTTTTCCCACCACCGACTCGGACAGCATATTTCAGCGCCTTTCTTAGTCCTGGAAGCGTCTTTCGAGTGTCCAAAATAGTAGCGTTGGTATGAGCAATGGCGTCGACGTACAGCCTTGTTTTTGTTGCAACAGCAGACAGTGTTTGTAAGAAGTTCAAGGCGGTTCTCTCCCCAGTTAAAAGCGCCCGGGCGGGCCCTTGTAGCTTGCAGAGTATGTCTCCTGCCGTTACTCGATCCCCATCCTTGTATTGCCAATCAAGAGTGATTGATGGGTCGAGTTTTTGAAACGTTGCGTTCGCCCATGCGCTTCCAGATAAAACGCAATCGACTCTGGACAAAATAGCACCTTGGCCAATTGTTTCTTCGGGAATTAAAGACGAAGTTAGATCACCACTGCCAAGATCCTCTTGAATGGCTAAATCAACGCCGCTATCTATGGTTTCTTTTAAATTAAAATTGCTCATTGCTTCAAAACTATGGTTGAGAGTGATAAGTGCTTATTGAGTGAGGGCTTGAATGGAGATGGCTCCTCTGATCTCCCCGACTCTATATCCTTTCGCTTTGTCGAAAGGGTACCGCTGATTAAGTGTTTTTGCCACATCCTCAGGGATGTCGCTTTCGGCGCCATGACACGTTAAACAAATGGGTCCGGTGGACAGTGCTCTCATGTATCGAACGATATTTTTTTCAGATTGATGGTCAACGAATGTGGCTTCTAAATTTTTACCCGGTTCACCAGATAGCACCCTTGCGGAGAACTGTCGTAACTGTTCTTGTTCCCATGTGTCTGGGGTGCCAATGAGTGGGTTTCGTACTTTAAGGCTCACCCTCGCAATTTTCCATCCAGTCTCTTTTGAAAGTTGATTGGCAAGAGTTGGTGCTATCGTCTCACACACCTGAATGGCAGCTGCAGGACCATCGGAGGACATGGCCGTCTTCAGTGATTTGCCCAATGTTTTCATGAAATCGAGAGCGACAGACTGCATTTCACCAATCAGCACTTCATTTGATACAAGCTCCTTTGCATGAGAGATTCCGCAACTCAATAAAATTAGAGTGGTCATTAGGCATAATTTTTGTTTCATGGTTGACCTCAACGGTGATTCATATGCAGTGTGCACTTGAAATTAGTAAATCCCCCCCAATTTTAGTACTAACTAGACATGGATATGAGGAATTGTTATGAGGCTCGATAAATTCACGACTCGTTTTCAAGAGTCGTTAGCATCTGCTGAGACACTAGCGTCGGCCAACCGGAATTCTACCATTGAGTCTGAGCATCTTTTGCTGGCCTTACTTGATTCGGATGAGCAATTGATACGTTCTATCCTCAGCCGTGCTGGCGTTAAGAATGATGCGCTTAAAACCGAGTTGCGAGCGATGATCTCTAATTTTCCACAGGTAGACGACGTTCGAGCGCTTTCTTTGTCTCATTCTCTCAATCGCTTATTGATAGCCACAGAAAAACTTTCTCAGGATCGAAATGATCAGTATGTTTCCACTGAATTATTTTTATTGGCCGCGATTGGGGACAGAACTGGAATCGGGAAAATACTCTTAAAGCACGGCGGTTCTGAATCCGGTTTAAAGACGGTGATTGAAGACATTAGAGGAGGGGATTCGAACTCAAGTGCGGATGCTGAGAGTCATCGTCAAGCGCTCGAGCGTTATACCGTTGACGTTACTGAGCGGGCAAGGCAGGGCAAGTTGGACCCCGTAATTGGGCGCGATGATGAAATCAGAAGAACGATTCAGATTTTACAGAGAAGAACAAAAAATAATCCGGTGCTCATTGGTGAGCCTGGCGTCGGAAAAACTGCCATTGTCGAGGGGTTAGCTCAGAGAATTATCAATGATGAGATCCCTGATAGTCTCAAGGGTAAGCGCGTGTTATCGCTCGATATCGCAGCACTTTTGGCTGGGGCAAAGTACCGCGGTGATTTTGAGGAAAGGCTTAAGTCAGTCCTAAAGGCGCTATCGCGAGATGATGGTATGACGATAATTTTTATTGATGAATTACATACCATGGTGGGTGCAGGTAAGTCAGAGGGTGCGTTAGACGCAGGAAACATGCTTAAACCCGCATTGGCGCGTGGGGATCTTCACTGTGTCGGTGCGACAACACTCGATGAATACCGCAAATATGTCGAGAAGGATTCTGCGCTCGAGCGACGGTTCCAGAAAGTGATCGTGGACGAACCAACGGTTGAAAGCACTATAGCTATTCTTAGAGGCTTGCAAGAGCGATACGAATTACATCACGGTGTCGACATTACCGATCCCGCAATAGTGGCTGCGGCACAGTTGTCGCATCGGTATATTACCGATCGGTTTTTGCCAGATAAGGCTATTGACCTGATTGATGAGGCGGCCGCTCGAATAAAAATGGAGCTTGATTCTAAGCCCGAGGCATTGGATAAAATCGATCGTCGTTTGATTCAATTAAAAATTGAACGAGAATCTGTAAAAAAAGAAGCGGATGAGGCATCTAAAAAAAGATTACACGTTATTGAGGTCGAGATCGAAAAGCTGAGTAAAGAATATGCGGATCTTGATGAAATATGGAAATCTGAAAAATCGGTGGTACAGGGTGCGCAGCGGATTAAAGAAAATATTGAGCATATCAAACTGCAAATTGATGCGGCAAAACGTCAAGGTGATTGGTCCTCCGTCTCAGAATTACAGTATGGCAAGTTACCTGCTTTAGAGACTCAATTGATTCAAGATTCTCAGTTGTGTGAGGGAGCGGCGGCCTTCCGCTTATTGAAGACTGAAGTCGGTGCTGATGAGATTGCTGATGTGGTGTCTCGAGCGACGGGTATCCCTATATCCAGAATGATGCAAGGCGAGAGACAGAAGTTATTGTCTATGGAGTCAGAATTGCATCAGCGGGTCGTCGGGCAAAATGAAGCGATTCGGCTTGTCTCTGATGCAGTTCGTCGTTCCAGAGCGGGCCTCAGTGACCCTAATCGACCATACGGTTCTTTTTTATTCTTAGGTCCCACAGGTGTGGGTAAGACAGAGTTGTGTAAAGCGCTGGCTCAGTTTCTCTTCGACTCGGAAGACCAACTCATCCGAATAGATATGTCTGAGTTTATGGAGAAGCATTCTGTATCTCGGTTGATTGGAGCACCTCCAGGTTACGTTGGGTATGACGAAGGGGGATACTTAACCGAAGCTGTTCGTCGTAAACCGTATTCAGTGATTTTGCTCGATGAGGTTGAAAAAGCACACCCTGATGTCTTCAATGTTTTACTTCAAGCGCTAGATGACGGCCGCATGACGGATGGTCAAGGGCGAACGGTTGATTTTAAAAATACGGTCATGGTGATGACGTCAAATATAGGTTCACACACAATTCAATCGATGGATTACTCGGATTACGATGCGCTTAAGAAAGTCGTGATGGATCAAGTAAAGGAGTCATTTAAACCTGAATTCATCAATCGGATTGACGAGTCGGTGGTGTTTCATGGATTGGGACGTGGAGACGTGAGTGCGATACTAAAAATTCAGTTGGCTCGGCTCGCTCAAAGGTTATCGAAGCTTGATGTCGGTCTGAATTTTAATGATGCGGTTCTTGATGTGCTGGGTGACAGTGGATTTGACACCGTGTATGGCGCGCGACCACTTAAGCGGGCGATTCAGTCCGGCATTGAGAATCCGCTGTCAAAAATGATTCTAGAGGGAGCGTTTGGGCCTGGTGATACGGTGACTATCGATGTGCACGAAGGCGGTCTTCGCTTTACTAAGTAAGGTCGCGGTCGTCTTTAAATTAGCACTGGAAAATTTACCTTATATAGGGTAATTTACGCCTTAACACACAATATCTAGTGTTTTTAATAGCAACTTATGGATTCAGCTGACTTACTAACAATACCCACCGAGCAAACTCGGATCGGTACTTTCCGCGGCGAACCGATCATCGATTTGCCTGCTAACTTGTATATCCCCCCCGAAGCGCTTCAGATTATGCTGGAGTCCTTTGAGGGTCCTCTTGATTTGCTATTATTTTTGATCAGGAAGCAAAATCTCGATGTGCTTGATATCCCAATGGCAGATTTGACCCGTCAGTACATGGTCTATGTCGAATCGATGAAAGTGCATAATTTGGAGTTGGCGGCTGAATATTTGTTAATGGCAGCAGTGTTAACTGAAATTAAATCGCGAATGTTGTTACCTCGTTTGGGTTCCGGGTCCGAGGATGAGGAGTTGGACCCAAGAGCGGAGCTTGTTCGACGGTTAATTGAGTATGAGCGGATGAAGAAGGCATCGATCCGTCTAGATGAGCACCCAGTAATCGATCGCGACTTTTATCGAGCATCTTTAAGTTTTGAGAAATCAAATTATGTTGCCCCCCCCACGATTAATCCTGAGGATCTTCGTATGGCCTGGGTGGGAATCATCAATCGAGCAAAAAATAATCGTCATCACACGATAAGTAGAGAGGAGCTCTCAGTGCGGCAGCATATGAGCCAAATCTTACGACGCTTAAAAGATCAGCAATTTTTCCGGTTTGATGAGCTATTCGAGGTTGATAAAGGCGTTCAGTATGTTGTCGTAGCTTTTTTGGCGATACTCGAATTAGCTAAGGACACCTCAATTGAACTGTCTCAGCATGGGGTGTTTTCCACGATTTATGTGAGGTTATCAAATGGAGCTTAATGAAAACGAAATTACAGATATCAAGCGTTCGATTGAAGCCGCACTCCTAGCGTCTTCGGAGCCGCTGTCCATCCAAGATATAAAACGTATGTTTAATGATGAGGTTTCTGTGGTGGTGGTAAAGGATGCCCTGGTTGAGCTTGCCGGAGATTGGTTAACTAGGAGTGGCGAGCTCGTGGAAGTGGCCAGTGGTTGGCGGATACAAGTTCGAGCGGAATTTCAGCAGAAATTGGACAAACTTGAGCCTCAACGACCCCCCAAATATTCTAGGGCAGTCTTGGAAACTTTAGCGATTATTGCTTACAAACAGCCTGTCACTAGAGGTGATATCGAGGATGTTCGTGGCGTTGCTGTGTCGCCAAACATTCTCAAGACGTTGGAGGTCAGGGGATGGATTGATCAGATTGGGGTGAGAGAGACCCCGGGTCGGCCAGCCCTATTTGGAACCACTGATACATTTTTGGACGATCTCGGGTTGAAGGCATTAAGTGATTTGCCACCTTTAGATGATTTGGGTGAGCTGATCGAGGCGACGCCAGATCACAGTGAGCAAATGACGCTTGACGTGGAGTACGGCGACGCCGCGACGGACTCTCTACCCGTGCATGAGGCTGTTGCACCTCACGCCTTGAATTAATCCCAATTCATTAGAATAGATTTTTTAAGGTGTCACATCTCTTTAATTTTTAACTACTGTTTATTTGTGCTGCTGGGTTGTGTCCGCGCGGTAAACTCTGTTATGATTCCGCTCCTGTTTTGCCGGTCGCGGGGTGGAGCAGTCTGGCAGCTCGTCGGGCTCATAACCCGAAGGTCGTAGGTTCAAATCCTGCCCCCGCAACCAATTTGTATATCAATAAGCCTCAACAGTCTGTTGGGGCTTTTTTGTGGATCATTGGTCGCTAGTTTCTGTTATAATTATGCGACAAGAGTATTTGAATACAGATGGGCCTTAGGCCCATTTTTTGTTTCTGAATGAGACGATGGAAATAGAAAATTTACTTGAGAAAACTTTGACAGGAATGAATTACGAGCTGGTCGACTTTGAAGTGGTCGGGCGATCTGGGCTAATTCGTATCTTGATTGATTCTGCCCAAGGTATTGGGATAGAGGACTGCACGACGGTCAGCAATCATTTGTCTCGTTTGTTTGAAATTGAGCATTTTGAGTACGATCGACTTGAAGTGTCGTCGCCGGGGCTTGATCGGCCACTCAAGAAGGTGCTCGATTTTGAGCGTTTTCAGGATGAAAAAGTAATTGTGCAGTTCAAGGTGGCGTTCGAGGGGCAGAGAAAGTTTCGAGGGAAACTGATTGGCGTTAGAGATGATTTGATAGATATGGAGTTAGAGGACGGTCGAGTGATCACGTTTGAGCTTCATGAAATTAAAAAGGCGAACTTAATTCCTGCAATTTAGCTAATTTGAGAAGGTTATAGGACATGCAACGAGAGATGTTACTGCTGGTCGATGCTTTAGCGAGAGAAAAAAATGTCGCGAAAGATATTGTTTTTGAAGCTTTGGAGATGGCGCTGGCTTCAGCGACGAAGCGTAAAAATAAACTGGATATTGATGTGCGGGTCTCGATAGACCGGACAACAGGCGAATACGAAAGTTTTCGAAGATGGGAAATAGTCGAAGATGAAGAGCTTGAACTACCCGATCAGCAGTTAACCCTTGAGGAAGGTTTAACGCGAGATGCGTCTATTCAGCTCAATGAGTTTATTGAAGAGCCTTTGGAAGCAATTGAGTTTGGGCGGATTGGTGCGCAAGCAGCAAAACAAGTCATCATGCAGAAAATCAGGGATGCTGAGCGTGAACAGATCTTAAATGACTTCCTCGCGCGCGGTGATGCCATTGTGTCGGGCACTGTTAAGCGCGTCGAACGAGGCAACGTGATTATTGAATCAGGGCGTGTGGAGGCGTTACTCCCTAGAGAGCAGATGATCCCGCGGGAAAACATTCGTGTTGGTGACAGAATTCGCACTTATCTAAGCCGAGTCGATCGAGAGGCGCGGGGTCATCAGTTAATTTTATCGCGAACCATGCCTCAATTCGTGTCTAGTTTGTTTGAGCTTGAGGTCCCCGAGATAGAAGAGGGGTTGGTGGAAATCCTCGGTGCTGCAAGGGACCCTGGTTCGAGGGCTAAGATTGCTGTTAAATCAAACGATAGACGTATTGATCCAGTCGGTACTTGTGTGGGGATGCGTGGATCGCGGGTGCAGGCCGTGACAAATGAGTTATCAGGAGAGCGTATTGATATTGTGCTTTGGTCAGATGATCCAGCAACATATATCGTTAACGCATTATCTCCGGCTGAGGTCAGCCGCATTACTGTGGATGAAGAGAAACACGCGATGGATATTGTCGTTGAGGAAGAGAATCTTGCTCAAGCTATTGGACGTGGTGGGCAAAATGTTCGACTCGCCTCAGAACTTACAGGGTGGACATTAAATATCCTGACGGAAGAGCAATCACAGCAAAAAGTGGAAGAAGAGTCGACCACTGTCCGTCAACATTTCATGGATGAAATTGACGTTGATGAGGACCTTGCTGATATTTTGGTTCAGGAAGGCTTCAGCACTCTTGAGGAAGTCGCGTATGTGCCTGAGTCGGAGTTACTTGAAATTGAAGGATTCGATGAGGGCACAGTCGAAGAGTTGAGGTCTAGGGCTAGAAATGCTTTGTTGGTCAAAGAGATTGCTAAAGAGGAGCAGGCCACGACAGCGTCCACTGATCTAATGAATGTGGAAGGCATGACGGAAGAGCTTGCGCGTACTTTGATTGGCGGAGGCATCATGTCTCAGGATGAGTTGGCTGATTTGGCGATCGATGATCTCAAAGAGATTGTCGAGATTGATGATGAATTGGCTGAAAGCTTAATCATGGCTGCGAGAGCACCATGGTTCGCTGAGTCTTAATGAATTTAAGGGCAAAAAATAAATGGCAAATGTGAATGTTAAAGAGTTTGCATCAGAACTTAAACTTCCTGTTGGGCGTTTGCTGGAACAGTTGGCGGCATCTGGTATTAACAAAGAATTGTCCGAGGAGACCAATCTTACTGAGGTCGATAAGCGCAAATTGCTCGATTTTTTGAAGCAAGCGCACGGGGATGACAAGCCGAAAACAAAAATGACGCTAAAACGTCGCGAAAAGACTGAAATAAAGAAGTCTGATGGAGCCGGTCGTTCACGTACGATTCAAGTTGAAGTGCGCAAGAAGCGGGTTATTGTAAAAGAGCCTGAGGTCGAAGCTAAGATAGAGGTCGAAGCCAAGGTCGAAGCTAAGATAGAGGTCGAAGCCAAGGTCGAAGCTAAGGTTGAGGTCGAAGCTAAGATAGAGGTCGAAGCCAAGGTTGAGGTTGAAGCCAAGCCTGAGGTTGAAGCCAAGGCTGAGGTTGAAGCCAAGGCTGAGGTTGAAGCCAAGGCTGAGGTTAAAACTATTGCTCCGGATGTGGCGCCAAGTGTTCCAGTATCTTCTGTTAAAAAGACTGCGGAGCAACTCAAGCGTGAAAGGGAGGCTAAGCGTCAGGCAGATCTGAGGGCTATTCAAGCAGCCGAGATCATTCAAAAGGAAGAAGACAAAAAGCGTCGGCAAGATAAGAAAGAGGCCGCCGCCGCAGAGTTGATTGCTGCAAAAGAAGCTGAAGTGTCGGGTAAAAAGGAAGTAGAGAAAGCTAAAGTTAAAGCTAAAGCCCCAGAGGGCACGCTGCATAGCCCGATTACAAAAGACGAAGCCAAAAAAGCCATTAAGAAAAAAGAGAATCAAGAACGTTTTGACGCGGAAAGTAAAAAGCGTGGGATCAAGACGCGGGGTGGTTACTCGGGACCAGGTGGGCGCGACGGTTGGAGAAATTCAGGCAGAAATAGAAATCGAAAAGCTCATGGGTCAGACAACGCTGCAGCCGCGCCGCAAGAGGTTGTTGTGCGTGAGGTGTTTGTTCCAGAAACAATTGCCCTATCAGAGCTTGCTCACAAAATGTCAGTTAAGGCGGCTGAGGTCATCAAGGTGTTTATGAAGCTTGGCCAAATGGTTACGATCAATCAGGTGATTGATCAAGAAACTGCGATGATTGTGGTCGATGAGATGGGTCATATTGGAAAGTTGGCAAAAGCAGAGGACCCACAAGCCTTCTTAGTGGAAAGTGCCGATGAGGACGTACCGCGTGAGCCAAGAGCGCCCGTTGTCACCGTTATGGGGCACGTCGACCATGGTAAAACTTCTCTTTTGGATTACATCAGAACGACTCGAGTGGCGGGTGGCGAGGCTGGTGGTATTACTCAACACATTGGCGCCTATCACGTCAATACGCCGAAAGGAATGGTTACGTTTTTAGATACTCCAGGTCACGAGGCGTTTACTGCGATGCGTGCTCGTGGGGCTAAGGCAACCGACATTGTTGTGCTTGTAGTAGCCTCAGATGATGGCGTTATGCCTCAAACAATTGAGGCGATTAATCATGCTAAAGCAGGGGGTACGCCGCTCATCGTGGCGGTGAATAAGATTGATAAACCTGAATCGAGTCCGGAACGTGTCAAACAAGAATTAAGTCAACATGAGGTTATTGGGGAAGACTGGGGTGGAGACACGATGTTCGCACACGTCTCTGCTAAAACTGGGGAAGGAATCGATGGGTTATTAGATTCCATTCTGCTGCAAGCTGAAATGCTTGATTTAAAGGCGCCCGTTAAAACTGCAGCAAGAGGAGTAGTGATTGAAGCTAGATTGGATAAAGGACGAGGTCCTGTTGCAACAATTCTAGTGCGCGAAGGTACGCTTAACCGAGGAGACGTTTTATTGGCTGGTGGGGCGTTCGGTCGAGTTCGAGCCATGGTCGATGAAAATGGATTATCGATCGAGTCAGCAGGCCCATCGATTCCGGTCGAAGTCCAGGGGTTATCAGACGTGCCCGCGGCGGGAGAAGAAATTATTGTGCTTCAGGATGAAAAAAAGGCTCGAGAAATCGCGACGTTCCGACAAGGTAAGTTCCGAGAGGTTAAGCTTGCCAAGCAGCAGGCAGCAAAATTGGAGAACATGTTTGATCATCTCAAAGAAGGCGCAGCTAAGTCTTTAGCGCTGATCATTAAGGCTGATGTTCAGGGTTCCAGTGAGGCATTGGGTCATTCATTGACGCGTTTATCAACTGAAGAGGTTCAGGTCAACATTGTGCACTCGGGTGTGGGTGGTATTAATGACTCAGATATTAACCTTGCCTTAGCCTCAAACGCAGTGATTATTGGGTTTAATGCCCGTGCAGATGCTGCCGCGAGAAAGTTGATTCAAACGCATGGTATCGATGTGCGATACTACAACATAATTTATGATGCTGTTGACGAGGTGAAAGCCGCTCTAAGTGGTTTGCTCTCACCTGACAGAAAAGAAGAGACACTTGGTCTGGTTGAAATCAGGCAAGTATTTAGAATTTCTAAAGTGGGTACTGTAGCGGGGTGCTATGTCCTTGAAGGTTTGGTCAAGCGTGGCTCCTCCATTCGATTGCTTCGAGACAATGTCGTGATTCATGAGGGCGAATTAGATACACTCAAGCGCTTCAAAGATGATGTTAGAGAAGTGAAGTCTGGGTTTGAGTGTGGATTGTCGATTAAGAACTTTGCCGAGATCAATGAAGGTGACCAACTTGAAGTATATGAGATTGTTGAAACCGCTCGGTCCTTATAACGCATTTATTCGATGATTAATTTTGGGTAAAAGCACACAAAGATCAGGCCGACTTAGAGATTATTTACTTCGCGAGATATCGGAGTTGATTCGCTCCAAAGTCAGAGACCCTCGCGTGGGACAAATAACCATCACTGACGTTGCTGTGAGTCCAGATAGTTCCTTCGCTAAAGTTTTTTTCACACGGTTGGGTGAAGATCACGATAAGTCGACGGTTGAGGACATCCTCAATAAGGCGCAAGGTTTCGTGCGTACGCATATCGCTAAAAATTTAAACATGAGGGTGGCGCCGCACATTTCGTTTAAATATGACGATACGCTCGAACATGGTGATCGCATCAGCCGACTCCTCTCGGAAGCAAATCTCAAGACTTAAAGTACAAGATCATCCTGCGAGTTTAGGGGGTAAGGTATGCCGCATAGTTACAATGGAATTTTACTATTAGATAAGCCCTGCGGCATGTCTTCTAATCGCGCCCTACAGCAAGTGAGGCGGCTATTCGGAAACGCAAAAGCGGGATATGCGGGAACGCTCGATCCGCTAGCCTCGGGGTTACTGCCCATTTGTATCGGAGAGGCAACTAAGTTCATCAGCTTCTTTAGTGATTCAAGTAAATCGTACGAGTCAACTGTAAGGCTTGGCTACCGGAGTACAACGGGTGACGCCGAGGGTGACCTGTCACAAACTAACCTTACACCGATTGATGACGCTGGATTGGACACCGCCGTTACATTGTTTACCGGCGATTCAGACCAGTTGCCACCAATGCACAGTGCGATAAAGGTCGATGGTAAGCCTCTATATAAATTGGCTCGTCAAGGTAAAACCATTCCGCGTGCCAAGCGGCGAATCACGATTCACTCATTATCCATCGTTAAGAAGGCAGATGATGTGCTGAAACTCTCTGTCTCGTGCTCTAAAGGTACGTATATTAGAGTGCTTGCTGAGGATATTGCACTGAGCTTGGGTACGGATGGCTATTTGACGTCATTAAGACGCACGGGCTTAGGTGATATCTCTATTTCTGAAGGTATTACCATTGAGCAGATCGAAAAAGAAGAATTAGATTTTAGGGTTAAGCTACTGAAAAATATGGATTTTTCCCTATCGCATTTACCTCGAGTTTCGCTGATGCCGAACCTCGAGCGGGGATTTACGAATGGAGTTGAGACAGAAATACCGTACTCAGAATGTGCTGCTGGAGCTGTTTCGGTTTACACGCATGACGAAATTTTCGTGGGACTGGGTGATTTAACTGATACCGGCTTACTAAAAGCTAAGCGTTTGATGTCGCAAGAGTATATCGAGAGCGCTCGTAATACTACGATTGTTAACTAATTACAGTTTATGCTGTATAATTCGCGCTTTTTTCACCGTTAGGAAAAGTATTAATGTCGATAACTGCTGCGGACAGAGCAAAAACTGTAGGTGACTATCAGAAGGCGAAAGGGGACACGGGTTCTCCGGAAGTACAAATCGCTTTACTGACGCAAAGAATCAACCATTTGACCGCTCACTTTAAGGTCAATGCGAAAGATAACCATTCTCGACGAGGACTTTTAAAAATGGTCAGTCGACGTCGTAAGTTGTTGGACTACGTCAAACGCAATGATGTTGATCGTTACCGCAAGGTGATTGAAAGCCTTGGCTTGCGAAAGTAAAACGGTCAGAGGTGAGTATCTCAAGGAGTCAGGGTCAATCCAATTGGAGAAACTTGAGATTTAATTAATTTATATGGCGCGGGTTGTCCGCGCCTATTTTTTTGAGGTTACGATTTTGAAAGCTACGAAAAAAACGATTCAATATGGTGCACACGAGTTAACTATAGAGACCGGTGAAATTGCGAGACAAGCGTCTGGCTCGGTTGTAGTCTCTTTAGGAGAAACAGTGGTTTTGGTGACTGTTGTTGGGAAAAAAGAAGCGAAGCCCGGGCAGTCTTTCTTTCCCTTGACGGTTGACTATACTGAGAAGACATATGCGGCAGGCAAGATTCCTGGCGGATTTTTTAAGCGTGAAGGGCGTCCCTCAGAAAAAGAAACTCTCACGAGTCGCTTGATCGATCGTCCCATACGACCATTATTTCCAGATGGTTTTTTAAACGAAGTACAGGTAATTGCGACTGTGATGTCGTCTGATCCGGAAATTGATGCGGACATCCCAGCTTTGATTGGTGCGTCGGCGGCTTTGTCGATATCTGGGATTCCATTTGACGGTCCTATCGGTGGGGCGCGTGTTGGATATGTCAATGGCGAATACGTTATTAATCCATCTGCAAGTCAATTACTAGAGAGTCAATTGAATCTCGTCGTGGCGGGCACTCAGGAAGCTGTTCTGATGGTTGAATCAGAAGCTCAGCAACTATCTGAAAGTGTCATGTTAGGAGCCGTGGTTCATGGTCATGAGCAGATGCAAGCCGTGATTAGCATGATTAATGATCTGGCCGAAGAAATAGGTAAACCCCTTTGGGATTGGAAGGCACCAGAAAAAGATGCAGTGCTTGAGGCTCGCGTTAAAGAGCTTGCTGAGGCGGGTCTGCGAGATGCCTATGGAATCAAGGAAAAACAAGAGCGGTCTCAAAAAATTGAGTCAGTCTCTGATGCCGTTATTGATGCGCTGTGTGGTGATTCTGAGGATGCTTACGATAAAGGAGCTGTTTACGATCAGCTTAAATACATCGAAAAAGACATTGTGCGCAGTCAGATTCTTGCTGGAGAGCCCAGAATTGACGGGAGAGATACGCGAACAGTCAGACCTATCTATATCCGTACAGGAGTTTTGCCTCGAACACACGGTTCGGCATTATTCACAAGAGGTGAAACACAAGCTTTAGTGGTGTCTACGTTAGGCACTGCTCGTGATGAGCAAATCATTGATGCGCTAGAGGGTGAGTATCGCGATCATTTCATGCTGCATTACAATTTCCCACCTTATGCGACTGGAGAGGCTGGTCGTTTTGGTGTACCAAAGCGGCGAGAGATTGGTCATGGACGTCTTGCAAAACGTGCGCTATTAGCAGTATTGCCGTCTAAGGAAGAATTTGGGTATTCCATTCGTTTGGTCTCCGAAATTACGGAGTCTAATGGTTCCAGCTCAATGGCCTCTGTGTGTGGTGGATGTCTTGCACTAATGGATGCTGGCGTACCTCTTAAGGCGCATGTTGCTGGAATTGCAATGGGTTTGATTAAGGATGGTGGCCGATTCGCTGTATTGACTGATATTTTGGGTGATGAAGATCATCTTGGCGATATGGACTTTAAAGTAGCAGGATCTGAAGCAGGCATTACAGCCCTTCAGATGGATATCAAAATTCAAGGTATTACCAAAGAGATCATGCAAATCGCACTTCAGCAAGCGAAAGATGCTCGTATGCACATCTTGGAAAAAATGAAGGATGCGATGGGTGACTCGAGAGAAGAGTTGTCTACGTATGCACCGCGAATGATTCAACTTAAGATCAAGCCAGAAAAAATTCGTGATGTGATCGGTAAAGGTGGTGCAGTGATTCGCGCTATTACGGAAGAGACTGGGACGACTATCGACATTCAGGATGATGGCTCGGTGACGATTGCTTGTGTGTCTGCAGCGGGTGGTGAAGCAGCACGTAAGAAAATCGAGGAATTAACCGCAGACGTTGAGGTCGGTCAAATCTATCAAGGAGAAGTCCTCAAATTGCTTGATTTTGGAGCGATTGTTAGTGTGTTGCCTGGGCGTGATGGTCTGCTTCATATTTCTCAGATTGCAGAGGAACGTGTTAATGCAGTATCCGATTATCTTAAAGAAGGCCAAAAAATCCGTGTCAAAGTGCTTGAGGCAGACGATAAAGGTCGTTTAAGGCTCAGTATGAAAGCAGCTGTGGCTGAGGATGCAACGCCTGCCGTTGCGCCTGCTGATGCACCTAGTGTCGGGGAAGATTCAGAGTAATTCAGTTATAGTTCTAAAAAAACCCGCCTGGTGGCGGGTTTTTTTTTGGTACATTAAACCCAATAGCTTAATTATGGAGATTCATACGTGGATAAAAAAATGAGAAGTGGTGGGCAAGTGCTTGTGGATCAGCTCATTCACCAGGGGGTTACAGACGCATTTTGTGTCCCCGGTGAGAGTTATCTTGCGGTACTTGATGCTCTGTATTTGAAGCGGGACCTAATCTCTCTCTATGTGGCTCGACAAGATGGTGGGGCTGCGTTCATGGCAGAGGCGTATGGTAAGGCAACGGGGAAACCGGGTATTTGTTTTGTGACAAGAGGCCCAGGAGCGACTAATGCCAGTATTGGCGTGCATACGGCGTTTCAGGACTCCAGTCCAATGATTTTATTTGTTGGGCAAGTTGGTGGGGACATGGTTGATCGAGAAGCCTTTCAGGAGATGGATTATCGTCGAATGTTCGGGCAGATGACCAAGTGGGTTACACAAATTGATCGTGCTGAACGCATTCCTGAGTACGTTGCACGTGCATTTCAAATTGCATGTTCAGGTAGACCTGGTCCCGTAGTACTGGCTCTGCCTGAGGATATGCTCATTGAGTCAGTTGATGTAACTGATGCTCAGAAGGTGGTGCGTGCTAAAAATCGTCCCACTGATAAAAGCATCAAAGAAGTGCAAGTGTTGTTTGAACAGAGCAAAAAACCGCTTGTTATTTTGGGGGGTAGTGGCTGGTCAGAGCGCGCGTGTGAGTTAGTAAAGACCTTTGCGGAAAATAATCACTTGCCTGTCGGATGTTCGTTCCGAAGGCAAGACTTGTTTGATAATCATCACCCAAATTATGTGGGTGATATTGGTATAGGTATTAACCCTCGGTTAGCCGACATGGTTAGGGAGTCCGATTTGCTCTTAGTCCTGGGGGCGAGGTTAGGGGAGATGACCACAAGCGGATATACGCTCGTTGAGGCTCCAATGCCCAAACAAAGACTCATTCATATACATCCTGGTTTAGAAGAGCTTGGACGAGTTTTTCAAGGATCAGTATTGATTAATTCAGATATTGAAGAGGCCGTTGATGCGTTAGTATCAATGCCATCTATGGAGCCAACTTGGACGGCCTGGCTGCAGGACGGTCGTCAGAGTTACCTGAACAATCTTATCCCGCAATCGTCTCCGGGTCCCGTGGATTTGGGGCAAGTGATGGTGGCTTTCAAAGATCTGTTGCCTTCAGATGCCGTAATTACTAATGGGGCGGGGAACTTTAGTGGTTGGATCCATCGTCATTGGCAATATGCTGGATATAGAACGCAAGTCGCACCAACAAACGGTGCAATGGGGTATGGAGTTCCCTCGGGTGTTGCTGCGAAGGTCGCATTTTCTAACAAGATGGTTGTGAGTGTCTCTGGAGACGGGTGCTTTCTAATGAATGGTCAGGAAATATCTACAGCCATTCAATACAACCTGAAAATTCTTTTTGTCGTTTTTGATAATGGGATGTATGGCACGATTCGTATGCATCAAGAACGAGATTATCCAGAGCATGTATATGGAACAGATCTAAAAAACCCTGATTTCGCGGCGCTTGCTAGGGCCTATGGTCTTTACGCTGAAACGATAAATACGACGGCAGAAATTAGAGGGGCCTTCGAACGCTGTCTGGATCAGACTGTGGCCAGTTTGATTCACATTAAGGTTGATCCAGAGGCAATTACAACTCGAACAACGTTAACGGCGATTCGTGAACATGCATTATCTAAACAAGGATAACTGGGTTTAAAATGTAACTGCTTGCCCATCTCTCCTTGGTTCCGATCCGGCCGCATAGCCATGCGTTCCTTTCGTAATCATTTGTGCTGCTCCAAAATCATAAGCACCATAGGGCATCATAAGTATCTCGTGCCCAAGAGACTTGAGTCCGTTCAGTGTCTCTGCCCCAAAAGTCTCCTCAACTAAAAGCTTACCGTCTTTATTCAACTTCCAACGTGGGGCATTCACAAGCGCTTGAGGATCCAAAGAGTGTTTTGCGAGCGAGCGATATATCTGGAGATGTCCTTGTGCCTGCATGTCACCACCCATAACGCCAAAACTTGATAATGGCTGTCCATTTTTTGTGATAAAACCTGGAATGATCGTGTGAAATGGAAACTTATTGCCATCTACGTAATTGGGATGATTTCTTTGAGTCGAAAAACCAGCAGCTCTATTTTGCAGGCTGATACCGGTGTTGGGGACAACGACCCCAGATCCAAAGCCCATATAGTTAGATTGTATGAGTGAAACCATCATGCCGTTCGAATCTGCAGTGGTCAGGTAGACAGTGTCCGACGTGACTGGTTGGCGTGTCTTGAGCTTAAGAGCCTTCTTGGTAGAAATGGTAGCGGCAAGCGTCCGATGTAGATCCTCAGACAACAAGTCATCAACTGTTTTACGCATATGCGAGGGATCACCCACCTCTGAATAGACCTCATGAAGCGCGAGCTTCATTGCTTCTATCTCATTATGGAGTTCTATTAAATTTGAGTTTTTTGTCAGGTTGCTCTCAAGTTGATTAAGAATGCCGAGAGCGATTAAGCTGGCGATACCTTGCCCGCTAGGTGGAATCTCGTGGAGTTCGAGACCCAGGTGATTCATAGAAATTGGGGCGACCCATTGGGGGCTGTGCTCATGAAGATCCGCGAGACTTAATTGTCCGTGATGCTTTTTTGAATCTTCAACCATGCGGTGCGCTAATTGTCCTTCGTAGAAATCCTCCCCATGCGTGGCTGCTATCCTTTCCAAGGAGTCTGCATGGTCAGGAAGATAGAATCGATCACCGGTTTGAGGGGCTTTTCCTTGATTCGTGAAGATACGGTTAAATTCCGCAAACCCATTGAAGCGATCGAGTTGTTTGTGCCACTGGTCCGCAATGATGCTTGAGACCAGAAAACCTTCTGTGGCATAACGTATGGCCGGTTCGAATAATTCCTCGAATTTCATGCGACCAAAACGACGTGACAGTTCGACCCACGCTGAGACTGCTCCGGGTACAGTAACCGACCCCCAACCATCGATTGGCATGGGTTGATCTTGTTTGAAGTCATTATGGCTCCACCCCTTTGGGTACTTCCCTGAGGCATTCAGACCATGCAACTCGGTCCCATCCCATACGATGCAAAAAGCATCTGAGCCGATGCCGTTCATTGTGGGTTCAACCACCGTGAGTGTGGCGGCGGTCGCAATGGCTGCGTCAATCGCGTTGCCACCCCTGCTGAGTATTGTGATCCCAGCCTGGGCTGCGAGTGGCTGAGATGTTGAGACTATATTGTCTCCGTAGATGGCGCTGCGGTGAGCTTCAGGTCGAATAACCATAGTGTGTGTGATGGCCCGTTGAAATCAACTATAATCGTGTCTTGTGAATAATGTCATATTTAAGATTTTATTTTTTTGAATGTTGTGTGAGCAGGGTATTCTACTGATTCCGTGATACGTAAGACTCATGCGTTCCATATGATTTCGATAGACATTATCTGAGGACTTAAGGTGGATATAGGTTATTGGATTCAAATGTTGAGCCTCTACGCAATTCCTGCGGTATTGGCAATCACATTGCACGAAGCTGCACACGGATACGCCGCGAAGCGACTGGGAGACCTTACTGCTTATCAACAAGGTCGTATTACGTTAAACCCTATCAAACATATAGATGTTGTCGGTACGTTGATTGTGCCTGCTGTCCTGTTGTTGGCGAGTGGCGGAAAAATGGCGTTTGGATGGGCCAAGCCGGTACCGGTAAATTTTGCTGCGCTTAGGAATCCTAAAAAGGATATGTTTTGGGTTGCTGCGGCGGGGCCAGGAGCCAACCTAATCATGGCTATAGGTTGGGCCTTAATTTTTAAGTTGACGTTGATCATGCCTGAACATTATTTTAGTTCGCCATTACTTGAAATGGCTAAAGGCGGGATTTTGATCAATTTAGTGTTGATGGTGTTAAATTTAATGCCAGTGCCCCCCTTAGATGGAGGCCGTATTGCGATCAGCGTCTTGCCGCATGCATTGGCTTACAATTTAGCCAAGCTTGAGCCATACGGTTTGTTGGTCATCATGCTGTTGATGGCATCAGGTGTGCTCAGTTCCATAATGTATCCAATATTGGGATCAATCATTGGGGTTTTATCTTTTGTTTTTGGTATTTAGAGGAATGATTTAATGTTTGACGACCGAGTATTATCCGGTATGCGCCCAACTGGCGCACTGCACTTAGGGCACTACAATGGGGTTTTGGAAAACTGGTTAAAACTCCAGAATGAATACCAGTGTTTGTTTTTTGTGGCGGACTGGCACGCATTAACGACTCATTACGAGTCTCCTGAAGTGATCGAGAATAATGTTTGGGACATGTTGATCGATTGGTTGGCTGCGGGCATCGATCCATCTCAAGCTACTTTATTTATTCAGTCGAAGGTTCCGGAACACGCAGAGCTGCACTTGCTGATGTCTATGATTACCCCACTTGGTTGGCTAGAGCGAGTACCGACATACAAGGATCAACAAGAGAAACTTTCAGAGAAAGATTTATCAACCTATGGTTTTCTAGGGTATCCATTGCTTCAAAGTGCCGACATATTGATTTATCGGGCCAATTTGGTGCCAGTGGGTGAGGATCAAGTGCCCCACATTGAGTTTACGCGGGAGATCGCACGTCGTTTTAATCATCTTTACGGCAAAGAAACAGGATTTGAAGCTAAGGCCGAGACAGCGGTAAAGCAGCTTGGTAGTAAGCGCAGTAAATTGTATCGGGAGCTTAAAAATCGGTATCAAGAACAGGGGGATGACTCAGCGCTCGATTCAGCGCGGGCGTTACTCGAAGAGGCTGCAAATTTATCTCTCGGTGATCGTGAGCGGCTTTTTGGTTACTTGGAGGGTGGGGGTAAGATGATTCTATCCGAACCGCAGGCATTACTTACGGCGGCTTCGAAGATGCCTGGGCTAGATGGGCAAAAAATGTCTAAATCCTACAATAATACGATCTCGCTGAGAGAAGACTCAGTATCTATTGAGAAAAAAATAAGAACGATGCCCACCGACCCGGCGAGGGTTAGGCGGACTGACCCTGGAGATCCAAAAAACTGTCCTGTATGGCAGCTTCACTGTGTTTATTCGGAAGAGTCAACGAAAACCTGGGTTCAAGAAGGTTGCAAATCGGCAGGTATAGGCTGTATTGAATGTAAGCAGCCGCTGGTTGCGTCGATAGGTAAAACTTTAGATCCCATTCGCGAACGCGCGCAACAATATATTGATGACCCAGCGCTGATTAGAAATATCATTGCCGATGGTAATGATCGCGCTAGAAAGTTAGCTTCAGAGACTATGAAAGATGTTCGCGAGGCTATGGGCTTAGATTACGGTTAGGCTATGACTATTGGCTAATTTTTTTGCCGCATTATTCGCTGTTGTTCTCTTTGCCAATCTTTCTCTTTAGTCACCGCGCGTTTATCGTGTTGCTTCTTACCTTTCGCCAATCCGACGGAGAGTTTGATTCTTCCCCCAGAATAATGGAGGTCAAGCGGGGTTAGTGTGTATCCTGAGCGTTCTACTTTGCCTATCAATTTTGCAATTTGTTCGCTGTGCATCAATAATTTTTTTGTTCGAACAGGGTCCGGCGTTACGTGTGTCGACGCTGAATTTAGAGGGCTGATATGAGAGCCTATTAGAAAAAGCTCACCGCTTCTAATGATGACGTAGGATTCCTTCAGCTGACTGCGGCCGGCCCGAATGGCTTTGACCTCCCATCCCTGTAAAGATAGACCGGCTTCGAATTTTTCTTCGATAAAAAAATCGTGATACGCTTTTTTGTTTTGAATAATGCTCATTGTGAATTGCTTCGTGGACTAATCGGTATGTTATTCCAAAAAAATTGTCTATGCTGACTAATTCGAGATGATAATTGATCTTATATGCCTATTGTAAAGAAATCCGCTCTCGTACTTCATTCCGCTAACTGTATTTACGATTTGGTTAATGCGGTGGATAGCTACCCAGACTTTTTACCCTGGTGTGGTGGTGCGACAATTGAAGAGCAATCAGACGCGCATATGATCGCAGAGATAGTCATTGGCTACAGAGGTATCAATAAATCGTTCAAGACTAAGAATCAGATCGTGAGGCCGACGGAAACCACGAGTGGGCGTATCGAAATGAGTCTGGTTGAAGGGCCGTTTAAGACGCTCAATGGAATATGGTCCTTTACGCCACTTGAGTCTCATGGGTGTCGAATCGAGTTTGAAGTTCAGTATGAATTCTCGAATGCTTTCGTATCAAAGGTTGTCGGGTCTGTTTTTAATCAAATCGCAGAAACCTTCGTGGATTCGTTTGTTCGAAGGGCTGAAGAATTGTATGCATGAGCCTCGTGAAATTAGTGTGGATATTTTATTTGTGACCGAGAGGCAAGAGTATTCGGAAAGTTTGACTGTCATTTGTCCGATAACAATCGCTGAGGTTTTGGAAAAATCTAGAACCGCGTCCGTCGCGCAAGAACACTTCGGGAGTAGATCTTTATCTGTTGGTGTGTGGGGTAAGCAGGTGAAATTAAGTGTTTATGCCAAAAATGGTGACCGTATCGAAATCTATCGCGACTTGATCGCAGACCCGAAGGAGTTGAGGCGAAGTGGTCGACTGTTGGGAAAACGAAGAGGGCGGTAGTTTTTATCCGATACTTTATTGATGTTTATACAGAGGAAACTGATTTTGTTTCAAACCTAGTTCAAAAAAATAAATAGCGTGATTCGCATGTTCGTATGAATTTGAATAGTCGCCGGAACGCATCAAGGCCTCAGCTTTTTTTAAATGCTCTATTGCTACTATCCAGGAAGCGCCTTCTCGCACTGCTCTACCATGAAGCATTCGAGCTTCCTCAAGGGCTTCGATAGTCGCCTCAATTGGGGCCGAGAGAGCTACAGGTGCCACCATGAAGCAGTGGGAGAGCAGGGCTAGTATAAACAAACGTTTCAAAAGCGTAATCATGGCGTTGCAAATGTATTTTGGAATGGTTTATAAATTGGTCTCGTGTATCGTATAATAACGTCTTTGGACGGCTAAACTCTATGCGTGTAAAGCAAAAGGCTCTGACGTTTGATGACGTACTTCTCGTCCCGGCGCATTCAATTGTGCTTCCCAAGGACGTGTCGCTTGTGTCTCGATTGACCCAGAACATCACCCTCAGCATCCCCATCGTCTCCGCAGCAATGGACACCGTGACGGAGTCGCGTTTAGCGATCGCCGTGGCACTTGAAGGCGGGATTGGGATCCTTCATAAGAATATGTCGCTTCAGGACCAAGCGCGCGAAGTTGCTCGGGTCAAACGATTTGAAAATGGCGTAGTTAAGGATCCTGTAACCATATCTCCCGATATGACGGTTGGGGCGGTTTTAGAGTTAACAAAGCAACATAATATTTCAGGGTTACCTGTGTTGGAGGGTCGTAAACTCGTTGGGCTCGTCACCAATCGAGATCTTCGTTTTGAGAAGAATCTGGATCAACCTATCAGTAAGATTATGACTGTAGCGGAGAAGCTCATTACCGTGGGCGAAAATGCATCCAGTGAAGATGCGATAGCACTCATGCATCAGCACCGTATTGAGCGGGTACTTGTTGTTGATGACAAGTTCCATCTGAAAGGCCTAATAACGGTTAAAGACATCTTAATGGCGTCTGAATATCCGATGGCGGCCAAAGATGATCAAGGTAGCCTCTATGTTGGTGCGGCAGTAGGTGTGGGAGGAGATACAGAGCAAAGGGTTGAAGCCCTTGTGGCGGCTGGTGTTGACGTGATCGTTGTCGATACCGCTCATGGACATTCACAGGGTGTGATTGATCGGGTCGCTTGGATGAAAAAAAAATATCCACAGATCGATGTTATTGGCGGAAATATCGCGACCGCCGATGCTGCAAAAGCGCTCGCAGGAGTGGGTGCTGATGGAGTCAAGGTTGGTATCGGACCAGGTTCAATTTGTACAACGCGGGTGGTAGCAGGTGTAGGCGTGCCACAAATTACTGCAATCGATGATGTTGCTAATGCGCTTCACAAAGATGGTATCCCACTCATTGCAGATGGGGGCATTCGATTTTCTGGTGATATTGCAAAAGCGATCGCTGCTGGTGCTTCAACGGTAATGCTCGGCGGTTTACTGGCAGGTACTGAAGAGTCGCCAGGGGAAATAGAGTTGTTCCAAGGTCGGTCTTATAAGTCTTATCGAGGTATGGGGTCGTTGTCAGCGATGCAGAAAGGGTCGAGCGATCGTTATTTCCAAGACAGCGCTTCAACAGCAATAGACAAACTTGTGCCTGAGGGTGTCGAGGGTCGCGTGCCATATAAGGGTTCAGTGGTTGCAGTAGTCCACCAGCTTATCGGTGGCCTGCGATCATCGATGGGTTACTTAGGATGCGAGACGATTGCGCGTATTCATGAAAGTGCATCATTTGTGGAAATCACCTCTTCGGGCATGAAAGAGTCACACGTACATGATGTTCAGATTGTAAAAGAAGCGCCCAATTATCGGGTTGACTGATGTTTTGGTGTCTTTTTCAATCCACAATCTAAACTAACTGAAATCGGCAGCATAAATTCATGGTCAAAAACAAGATACTTGTATTGGATTTTGGATCTCAATACTCTCAACTTATTGTTCGGCGTATTCGAGAGGTTGGCGTGTACTGTGAATTGTTGCCGTATGACATTGACGTTTCGAAAATAATTGATTTTGAGCCTAGAGGTATTATCCTCTCAGGTGGTCCCGCATCAGTCTATGAAAACGAGGACAGCCCCAGCGCCCCAGATGAAGTGTTTGATTTGGGTATCCCAATTTTGGGGATTTGTTATGGCATGCAAACAATGGCTAACCAACTCGGAGGCACGGTACTGGCCGCGTCTAAGAGAGAATTTGGTTTCGCAGAAATTAGAGCCCGGGGACATTCAGCGTTATTGAATGAGGTATCGGACAGAACGAATGCAGACAACCATGGGCTTTTGGATGTATGGATGAGTCATGGAGACAAAGTCACCGAACTGCCTAAGGGGTTTAAAGTAATCGCATCGAATGAGTCAACTCCTTTAGCCGGAATGGCGGATGAGACTCGGAAGTTTTATGGACTTCAATTTCATCCTGAAGTCACACACACTCCCCAAGGGGCAAAGATTCTAGAACGATTTGTTTTGGGGATATGCGAGTGCCAGGCGGATTGGAGCATGCCGTCATTCGTTGACGTCGAAGTCGTTAGAATTAAATCGCAAGTCGGAGACGATGAGGTCATATTAGGGCTCTCTGGAGGTGTGGATTCATCGGTTGCCGCAGCGCTCATTCACAAGGCGATTGGGTCGCAGTTAATGTGTGTGTTCGTGGATAACGGTCTGCTTCGTTTGAACGAAGCAACGCAGGTCATGGCGACGTTTAAAGAAAATTTAGGTGTTAATGTGATCCATGTTGATGCCGCAGAGCGTTTCATGACAGCGCTCTCTGGTGTGATTGATCCAGAAGAAAAAAGAAAAGTCATTGGTCGTGAGTTCGTTGATATTTTTCAAGAAGAGGCGGCGAAATTACCAAATGCTCGTTGGCTTGCGCAAGGGACGATTTATCCCGATGTTATTGAGTCAGCCGGTTCTAAAACTAAGAAAGCAAAAACGATCAAATCACATCATAACGTGGGAGGGTTACCCGACACGTTAAATTTGAAGCTTCTTGAGCCGTTGAGAGATCTCTTTAAGGATGAGGTCCGACACTTGGGTGTGGCACTTGGTCTACCGTCTAAGATGGTATTCAGGCATCCATTTCCAGGCCCAGGACTTGGTGTGCGAATACTTGGAGAGGTTAAGAAAGTCTATGCGGAGTATCTTCGAGAAGCGGATGCGATATTTATCGAAGAGTTAGTGAGTTCCGGGTGGTATGAGAAGACTGCTCAAGCCTTCGCTGTTTTCCTACCAGTGAAGTCTGTTGGTGTCATGGGTGATGGACGTACCTACGAATATGTAGTCGCGCTAAGAGCAGTTGAGACCTCGGATTTCATGACTGCTAATTGGGCGCCGCTGCCGCATGACTTGTTGTCCAGAGTCTCCAATAGAATTATTAACGAGGTTAAAGGGATTAATCGGGTTGTATACGACATCTCGGGTAAGCCGCCTGCCACTATTGAGTGGGAGTAGTTATTATAGTGTAAGTCATTGATTTAATTATATTAATTACTTACACATTTGTTTCACATATAAAATCAATCGTTGATTTAATTGAAGTTTTCTCGTACAGTTACACAGAATGTTGCACAAACGTGTGACTACTGAAAATAATAGTAACTCTGCGAGCAAACTTGGCACTTAAAAAACAAAACTTTGCTGAAGGTGAAATAGCAATATTTGATGAAGCTTGTGTGTACAAGCGAGGCGAGTATTGGCAGTTTCGCTTGTGGTTGCCTAAAGAGAACAAGTACGCACGTAAAAGCCTACGCACACGCAGCGAAAGCACTGCTGTAGAGCGTGGTAAAGCAGCTTACTTAGAGATTTACGGCAACTTGCAGCAAGGTAA
>Ga0075118_10000394_pt1 | contig 42221 bp, 33 predicted proteins | sample AntAceMetag02UKE_FD_69794 | JGI IMG/M metagenome (GOLD analysis project Ga0075118, IMG submission 69794) | Saline lake microbial communities from Ace Lake, Antarctica - Antarctic Ace Lake Metagenome 02UKE | ecosystem: Environmental > Aquatic > Non-marine Saline and Alkaline > Saline | place...
ATCAACCACCTGATCAACTGCCTGATCAACTGCCTGACGAGTTGCTTGCGGGCTGTCATCTCGCCACTCAAGGCCAATCAAGGACGACCCCGTCGGCGCCGGTCCGTGAGCCGGCGCAGTCACGGCGATATCGTCGGATCCCATGTCTGACGCCAAGCAGATCCCCGGTGGATCCAACGCCAAGGTCCTCATGTCGCTCCCAGTGGGCGAACGCGTCGGCATTGCCTTCTCTGGGGGGCTCGACACGTCAGCCGCCGTGGCGTGGATGCGTGAGCGGGGCGCCATTCCCTACACGTACACCGCTGATCTCGGTCAGCCAGACGAGCCCGATCTCGAGGGCATTCCGGCGCGCGCTCAGCAGTACGGAGCGGAACAAGCGCGCATTGTCGATTGCCGCGACGAGTTGGTCCGCGAAGGCCTGATCGCCATCCAATGTGGTGCGTTTCACATCAGCTCGGGTGGCAAGACCTACTTCAACACCACTCCCCTGGGCCGCGCCGTCACCGGCACGCTGCTCGTCCGGGCAATGGCCGACGACGGCGTCGACATCTGGGGCGACGGTTCCACATATAAGGGCAACGACATCGAGCGCTTCTACCGCTACGGGTTGCTCGTCAACGAGAACCTGCGTATCTACAAGCCGTGGCTCGACCCCACGTTCGTCGACGAACTCGGCGGCCGCCAGGGCATGAGCGAGTTCCTGCAGGAACGAAACCTGCCCTACCGCGACTCGGTCGAAAAGGCCTACTCAACGGACGCCAACATCTGGGGTGCGACCCACGAGGCCAAGGCACTCGAGGAGCTCGACACGCCGATGGAGATCGTCACTCCAATCATGGGCGTTCCCTTCTGGGACGAGAGCATCGCGATCGAGACCGAAGACGTCACCGTGCGCTTCGAAGAGGGCTGGCCGGTCGCGATCAACGGCGAACGCTTCGACTCACAGGTCGAGTTGGTCAACGAAGCGAACCGGATCGGTGGCCGCCACGGACTTGGAATGAGCGATCAGATCGAGAATCGGATCATCGAGGCCAAGTCGCGCGGCATCTATGAAGCCCCCGCAATGGCCCTCCTCCATGCCTGCTACGAACGCCTCGTCAACGGCATCCACAACGAGAACACGATCGAGAACTACCGCACGATGGGTCGCCGTCTCGGCCGACTGCTCTACGAGGGTCGCTGGTTTGACCCCCAAAGCCTCATGCTGCGCGAGCCGCTCATGCGTTGGATTGGTTCGGTCGTGACGGGTGAGGTCACCGTGCGTCTGCGTCGCGGCGACGACTACTCGATCCTCAACACGGTGTCCGACAACCTCACCTACGTGCCCGACCGCCTCTCGATGGAGCGCGTGCAAGACCAGCCGTTCGGCCCACTCGATCGCATCGGTCAACTCACGATGCGCAACCTCGACATCACCGACACACGGAACAAGCTCAGCTTGTACCAAGGCATCGGCACCCTCGAGCCCGGCGACATCACCAAAGCCCTCGAGAGCTGACGTCCGGTCACACGGACACTCGCGCCCCCCGCCCCCTTCGCCTCTCGCCTCTCGCCGCCCCGCCCCTCCCCGCCCCTCCGGTTTTCATGAGGTTGTTGCAGTCAGTGACTGCAACAACCTCATGAAAATGCCGACGAGGCGGCCCGGAGAGCATGGAGTTCGACCAGCTCTCGGATGTGACCGGCAAAATCGTCGGCCAACTCTTGATCGGTGACCCGGTCGACCTGCCATCCGATCTTGCGGAGCGCTCGATCGCGGCCCTTGTCCTGCTGCGCCTTCAACCGTCCACCATGCCAGGTCACATGGTCGACCTCGACGGCCCACTTCACGTCGAGGTCAACGCCATCGGGATGCACCCAAATCCCGTTCGGCAGGCATATCGGATGCTGCCGAACGAGCGGACCGATGCCAGCGCGCTCGAGCGCGCTGAGAACTCGCAGTTCGAGACCTGAGTCTGCGGGCCGTTGCCAGTCAGCGCGAGTGGACATCACCCGACTCACAACTGCCGATCCAGGCCGACCGGACCGAGCAAGTCGCCGTCCCATCTGCCACAGCGTCTCGACCGAGCAGTGGTGATCGATGACCCATTCAGTCATCGCCTCGAACTTCTCGTCGTGTAGGTCACACGCACAATCGAACCATGCGCGAGCGGGCACCGCGAGTCGAATCCCGTCGCGGCGGGTCATAAAGTCGCCCGCCTCGATGTCGCCGCACCGCCGGACTGTGACGTCACGGGCAAAGGGATTTCGATGATGTGCACAGGTCACCACCGGAACATCGCTGTGGAAGACACTGCGGAACTCCCACAGCCGCGCAGCGCTGACCCCAGTGACGAACGAAGTGGGATCGGCGAGCGAGGCCGCAACGCACCTCGCCTCGAACGAATCGGGACTGGTTGCCAATCGGTAGACCCCATTGTGAGCGCGGAGCAGCAGTTTCGCCGCCACTGCACTCCGGATCGACGAGAGCGTTACGCCGTCTGCGATCAGCGCTTCCGCCGTGACGATGCCGTGGCGAACTGCAATACAAATGGCAAGTTCCGATGAAAGTTTGAACATGGTGACCTCCGTGCTGATTCAGCTGCGGGACCATCTCGATGTCCGATATTCCTTCTAGATCAACCTACCGCCCTCGCGCCCCCTTGAGTTTTCATGAGCTTGTTGCAGTCAGTGACTGCAACAAGCTCATGAAAACTCAAGGGGGCGCGGGACCTCGGCGACCTCGTCAGCGGGTGGGGGCGAGAGCGCTGACGATGCCGGCGACGAGGCGGGCGCGCTCGGGCATCGTGGCGACGATGACGTGTTCGGTGTCGGAGTGGGCTCCACCGCCCACAGCTCCGAGACCATCGAGTGTCGGGACACCGATTGCTGCGGTGAAGTTGCCGTCGCTGCCCCCACCGACAGCGAATCCTTCGATTCCCGGCGAGACCTGCTGAGCGATCGGGAACAGTAATGCGGATGCCGATTCGGGCATCGGCGGGCGGCCAATCAGCCCGGTGACGACGACGGATGCTCCGTCGACCTGCGCCGTCAGTGCCGCCATGGCCGCTTCGACCCGGGCCTTCTCGTCAGCGGATTCGACACGGGCGTCGACCTTGATCAGCCCGTAGGCCGGCACGACGTTGTCGGTGCTTCCAACTTTGGCGACCGTTGGGGTGACGGTGGTCCCGACGCTTGCATCGCCGATCAGGTTGATGGCCAGCACCTGATGCGATGCCTCAACCAGCGCGTTGATGCCTTTCTCCGGTTCGAGGCCGGCATGGCTCGCGCGCCCAGTGATCACGACCTCAAAGGTGCCGCATCCCTTCCGGCCGGTCTTGAGGCCACCGCCATCAGCTGACGGCTCGAGAACCAGGACGTTCCCGCACGCAGCGGCGCGCTCTTCGATGAACGCACGCGACTCGTGCGAACCGATCTCTTCATCGGCGCTGAACAGCAACTCGACATGCGAACAGTCGTCAAGCGATGCAAGCCCATGAAGCGCCTGGACGATGCCGGCGAGCATGTCGAAGCAGCCCGGCCCGGTCATTACGCCGTCCGTGACGGCAAAGGGCAATCGTTCGAGCGTGCCCATCGGGAACACGGTGTCGTGGTGGCCAAGCAACATCACCGTCGTCTCGTCGCCACCCTTCCAGTGAACGTGCGGACCCTTGGGCGAGTCGACGAGCTCACATGTTCCGCCGATATGGCGTTCGATCATCGCAGCCAAAGCTTCGGCTGACTTCTGGAGTTGCACAAGATCACCCGACGGCGACTCAATCTCGATCAACGTCCGGGTGTCAGCGATCATCGCGTCGATGTCAAACACAGTCATGTGCTCAGCGTAGATACAACGGCGGCGCCTGCCACAACGTTGTCGCGCAACTGACCAGATCCTGTCCCGTCAGCGGTTGTCCCTCAAATGGAGAAGCCGCCGAGTTTCACTTCGAGGTATTCGGCAATCCCTTCGTGGCCACCTTCTCGACCGAGGCCCGAGTCGCCCATGCCGCCGAACGGCGCAGCAGCCGACGTCGGGTTGACGTCATTGATACCGATGATCCCGAATCGGAGGCGTTCAAACGTCCGCATGGCCGTTGACAGGTTCTGCGTGTACACGTATGCGGCGAGCCCGTAGTTGGTATCGTTGGCCATCGCGATGACTTCGTCGACGTCGCTGTAGGTAATGACCGGGGCAACGGGCCCGAAGGTTTCTTCGCGTCGGATCAGCATGTCGTCGGTGACGCCGGTGACGAGGGTCGGTGCATAAAAGTGACCGCGGTCGAAGGCTTCGCCGGTGAGTCGTTCACCGCCGACGGGCACCTCGGCACCCTTGGCCCGAGCGTCGTCGACCTGGTTGGCGACTTTGGCGACCGCTGCTTCGCTGATCAGCGGGCCAACGCCGACGCCTTCGTCCATACCGTTGCCGGCCTTCACGCGACCGACGCGCTGGATCAGGGTGTCGACGAATGCGTCGTGTGCAGATTCGTGCACATACAGCCGATTCGGGCTGATACATGCCTGGCCCGAATTGAGGAACTTCAGGGCCGCCGCACCCTTCGCAGCGTGCACCGGATCGGCATCGGGGAAGACGATAAACGGCGCGTGTCCACCGAGCTCGACGGAGACGCGCTTGAGGTTGCTCGCTGCTGACCCGGCGAGCATCTTGCCGACGGCGGTCGACCCGGTGAACGTCAGCTTGCGGACGCGTTCGTCCGTGCAGAACACCTCGCCAATCGGCTTGGGATCGAACGCCGTCACGAGGTTGACGACACCGGCAGGAGCGCCGGCGTCGGCAAAGATCTGGAAGATCGCGCGAGCACAAAGCGGGGTTGCCTCCGCGGCCTTCAGCACAAGCGTGCAACCTGCGGCGAGCGCCGGACCCATTTTCCTGGTGAGCATCGAGATCGGGTAATTCCACGGCGTGATCGCGGCGACGACGCCGACCGGTTGCTTGAGGACGAGGAAGCGTTGATCGGCACGGGCCGACGGCAACCACTCCCCTGCTACGCGCTTCGCTTCTTCGGCGTACCAGCGGAGAAAGTCGGCGCCGTACTTCACTTCGGCGGCCGACGCCTTCAGCGGCTTACCCTGCTCGCGCGTCATCAGTTCGGCCAGTTCCTTCGACCTCTCGGTCATCAACTGCCAGGCGCCGTACAGCAGGTCGGCGCGCTCGTACGCCGTTGTTTGGGACCATGAGCCGAATGCTGCATCTGCTGCAGCGACTGCAGCTCGGGCATCGTCGGCACCGCCATCGGGCACCGTGTCGATCACCTCACCCGTCGCGGGGTTGGTCACCTCGAACCTTTGCCCCGATGTTGCCTCGACCCACTCGCCATTGATGAACATGGCGCGCAGCGTAGAACCCGCCTCGCCGTTGCGACGAGATCCGACGTTGCGTCAGACCACGACGGCACTCGGATCCGAGGGTTGTTTCTCGGTACCGTCGACGCCATGGACGCACATCAGTGGTTGGAAGATGTCGAGGGCGACGACGCATTGGCATGGGTAACCACACGCAACGCTGTTGCCGAGGCGACCCTTTTCGTCGACCCGCAATTCGAACCGATTCGGGCGTCGACGCTCGACGTGCTCGAAGCCGACGACCGCATCGCCTACCCGTCTCGCCATGGCGACCTCGTCCACAACTTCTGGACCGACGCCGAACACCGTCGCGGTCTCCTGCGGCGTACAACGTGGGCCGATTACGTCAGTGGTGAGCCCGAGTGGGAGACGATCCTCGACCTCGACGCGCTGTGCGCGGCCGAGGACGAGTCATGGGTCTTCCATGGCTCATCGACGCTGCGCCCTGATCGGCAGCGAGCGCTCATCGAGCTGTCAGCCGGAGGCTCCGATGCTTCGGTGACACGCGAGTTCGACCTTGTCGAGAAGCGATTCATTCCCGAGTCAGAAGGCGGCTTCGTTCGGCCCGTGGCCAAAGGCAGCCTGACGTGGATCGACGCCGACACGGTGTACGTGACCAGCGACTTCGGGCCAGGGAGCCTGACTCGGTCCGGGTATCCACGAACCGTTCGTCGGTGGCAACGAGGCACACCGATCGCAGACGCCGAGATCGTCTTCGAAGGCGACGATGCCGATGTCGCCGTCGGTGTCGGCGTGTCGGCGATGGACGGCTTCCGACATCACGTCGTCGAGCGGTCCCCTGACTTTTTTACGACGCGCACGTCGATCCTGCGCGACGGCAAGTTCGTGGCTGTTGACGTTCCCGACGACGCCGAAGTCAGCTTCCACGAACGGTGGATTTTCATCTCGCCGCGTTCCGACTTCGAACATCAAGGACAGTCATTTTCCACTGGCTCACTGCTCGTCACCGACATTGACGGCTTCCTTGCCAGTGTCTCGGAACTCACCGCACTCTTCACACCGACGGAGACCTCTTCGCTTGGCGGCTTTTCCTGTACCCGCAATCGGGTCGTGCTCAACGTGCTCGACGACGTGCGCAACGCCCTCTGGGTTGCCACCCCGCCCGCCTCGACAGACGGCACCTGGCGCATCGGCGCGCTTCCCGGTGCGCCAGACGCCTGGACCTTGTCGGCCAGCGCTGTCGACGGAGCCGAACGCGACGACATCTGGCTTGTCGGCACCGACTTCGTGACCCCTGAATCGCTGTTTGTGATGTCGCTCGATGACGGCGCAAACCCACAACTTCTCCGTCAGGCACCGGCCCGATTCGATGCAGGCGACATTGCAATTGAGCAGCGCTTCGCAACGAGTGCCGATGGAACCCGCATCCCGTACTTCGTGGTCGGTTCGAATGACGCCCTCGCGACGACCGACGGGTCACGCCCCACACTGTTGAGCGGTTACGGCGGCTTCGAGATAGCGCGCACCGCTGCGTACTCGGCGGTCATCGGCAGGTCGTGGCTCAGCCGCGACTCTGGTGTCGGCGGGGTCTACGTGCTCGCCAACATCCGCGGTGGCGGCGAGTACGGGCCGGCGTGGCACCGTGGCGGCCTGCGCGAGAAGCGTCCCCGCGTGTACGAAGACTTCGAGGCAGTCGCCCGTGCAATCATCGACCGTGGCATCACGTCGCCCGCACGACTCGGTATCTCGGGAGGCAGCAACGGGGGGCTACTTGTCGGCAATATGTACGTCCGTACCCCCGAGCTCTTTGGCGCCGTGGTGTGCCAAGTCCCCCTCCTCGACATGCAGCGCTATCACCTCCTGCTGGCGGGCGCCTCGTGGATGGCCGAGTACGGCGATCCCGACGACCCAAGCGACTGGGCCTACCTGCAGGGCTACTCGCCTTATCACCTCGTCGATCCCGACGCCGACTACCCGCCGATGCTGCTGACGACCTCGACGCGTGACGACCGGGTACACCCGGGACATGCCCGCAAGATGGCCTCACTTCTCGAAAGCGCTGGCAAAGACGTCACCTATTGGGAGAACATCGAGGGTGGTCACGGTGGCGCAGCTGACGCCGGCCAGCAAGCCACCATGCAAGCCCTCATCTTCACCTTTCTCCGCACTCGCCTCATGTGAAACCCCGGTTTGCGTCGAAGAACCCGTTGGTATTCACGCGAGAAGCTCGACACAAACGTTGGGTGGGCGAAGTGGCAGAGTGTCCGGATGCAACGACGGGCCAGCCTGGCAGTTCTCTCCGCACTCGCATTGATCAGCGCAGCCTGTTCCGGCGGCAGTGGCGACGCAGCACCAATCACCGAGGCTCCAGCGGTCATGGAGGCGCCGACGACGGAGCCTCCAACCGGCGATGCGACCATCGAGAATCCGCTTGCCACTGATGTCCCGGACGAAACCGCCCAGCCGTCATTGATGGACCGCCTGCCGGTTGTTGAGCCGGGCTTTGACGTCTCGCCAGGCGTCGAACAAGTCGCGATCACGGGCGCCACGCCAGGATCGACCGTCAGCATCGTCACGACGACCATGGCGGATGACCGCCTGCCTGCAGGAGCCGTCAACGAGCCGTTCAACGGGGGCGAGGTCGACGGCTACGGATCGTTTCTCTTCCGCAACCTCGACGCTGCCATGGACTGGCGTCTCGTCGTTGACGACGCCGGTATCACTCAACCGATCGACGTGCTCGCTCGTGACGAGCACCCTGAGCCGGCATTCTTCGCCGAGCAGCGCTTGGCACCCGGACTGAACTACATCGAGACGCGGGACGGCACGACGCTGAGCGCCAACGTCGTCTTGCCCGGACCAATCGAAGACGGGCCGTACCCGACGGTCATCGAGTACTCGGGCTACACGCCGGCAGACCCGAACGGCACAGGCTTCAAAGACCTCTTCACGCCGCTCGGTTACGCCTACGTCGGCGTCAACATGCGTGGCACCGGCTGCTCGGGCGGCTCGTTCCGCTACTTCGAATACACCCAGAGCACCGACGGCTACGACGCCATCGAGGCGGTGGCCGCTCAGCCGTGGGTCTTCAAGAACCGCGTCGGCATGGTCGGCGTCAGCTACCCCGGCATCAGTCAACTCTTTGTCGCGCAGACCCAACCGCCGAGCCTCGCTGCGATCACCCCGTTCTCCGTGATCGACGACAGCTACAACTCGACGCTCTATCCCGGTGGCATCTTGAACACCGGCTTCGCCGTCGCCTGGACGCAAGACCGCGTCGACAACGGCAAGCCAGCGATCACCCCGACGGGCGAGATCATCGAAGCAGGCGGCCAGGGCTGGGCGAAGGATGCAATCACGGCTGGCGACGACGTCTGCGCAGCGAACCAGTCCTTGCGGATGCAGAACCCCAACCTCGTCGCGGAGATCTTCGACTCCCCATTCGTCGACTCCAGCGACAACACCGGCGATCTGTCGCCACGGCTGTTCGTCGACAAGATCAACGTGCCGACCTTCATCGCCGGTGCATGGCAGGACGAGCAGACCGGCGGCCGATTCCCCACGATGCTCGACCGCTTCACCGGCACCGACAAGTTCTACGTGACGCTCATGAACGGCTTGCATACCGAGTCGATCGGACCTGCCAACTTCCCGCGCTGGGTCGAGTTCCTCGACCTGTACGTCGCCAAGCGCACCCCCACCCTCGACACAGCGCGAGTCATCGCGCCGATCCTCGCCAGCGGCCTCTTCGGCACCGGCGAACTCACGTTGCCCGACGACCGCTTCACCGGCATGGCGTACGAGGATGCACTCGCGGCGTTCGAAGCTGAACCCAGTGTCCGTGTCCTGTTCGAAGAGGGGGCCGCCAACGGCACAGCCGCACGCACACCACTTCCCCGATTCGTCGAAGAGTTCGAGTCGTGGCCGATCCCCACGGTCGAGCCAACCGAGTGGTTCTTTGGCAGCGGGGGCAGTCTCGATGACACCGCAGCCGATACGGCTACGCAAACCGAATACCTTGCACTGCCCGACGGCACTCCAGCGACTTTCCTGGCCGAGGAGTCTGCCGGCAGCAGCGGTGATATCTGGAAGCTCGATGTGCAGTGGGACTGGCAGCAAAACGCACCGGGCACCGCTGCAACGTTCATCACCAAGCCGCTCAGTGAGACCGTCACCATGGCTGGTTCCGGATCTGCCGACCTGTGGGTGCAGTCGAACCTCGGCGACACCGACCTCGAGGTGACGATCAGCGAAGTGCGACCTGACGGCCAAGAGATGTACATCCAGTCGGGCTGGCTGCGAGCCAGTCACCGTGCGCTCGACAACGCCGAGTCGAGTGTGCTGCAACCCGTCCACACCCATCGGGCCGGCGACGCAGAACAACTTCCCGACAGTGAATTCGCTCCAGTCCGTGTCGAGATTTTCCCGTTCGCCCATGTCTTCCGTGCCGGCTCACAGATCCGCATCTCGGTCGACGCACCGGGCAATAACCGGCCCGTTTGGATCTTCGACACGATCAGCGGAGGCGAACAGGTCACCATTGGCCTCGGCGGTGCCATTGCCAGCAAGGTCGTCCTCCCCGTCGTCCCGGGCATCAACCCGCCCGCCGCCTACCCGGAATGCGGCAGCCTCCGCGGCCAACCCTGCCGGGCCTTCCCCGGCTGACCCTCCCCCCTCCCCCTACCCGTTTGCGTCGAAGAACTCGTTGGTATCCACGCGGGAACTTCGACACAAACGTCGAACGAACGAAGTGGTGTCGGCGTTCCGTGATTGACTCTGCGGCATGGGGGAAACAGCAAACCATCGCAAGGAACTCGCCGAGTTCCTGCGGGCGCGTCGTGAGGCGACGCGGCCCGAGCAGGTCGGCCTTCCGCCCGGCCGGGGTCGACGCACCCCTGGGCTCCGCCGCGAAGAGGTCGCGTTGCTCGCCGGCGTGTCGGTCACCTGGTACACGTGGCTCGAACAGGGCCGACGGATCAACGCATCCGACGATGTGCTGTTGGCGATCGGCCGGGCACTCCGCCTCGACGACGCCGGCCAAGAACACCTCATTGCGCTGACCGACCCGGGCACAGCGTCCGTCGAGGCACCGGCCGAGGCACCGAGTGCACTCATCCGCCTACTCGACTCGCTGATGCCGTCTCCGGCCTACGTGTTGGGCCCGCACTGGGAGTTCGTTGCGTGGAACACCGCCCAGGCGCGTTTGTACCCGCGCATCGTCGAACTCGAACCGCCGCGCCGCAACCTGCTCTGGGTGCTTTTCGCCGACACGGCAACACGAGACCTCATCGTCGACTGGGACATTCACGCTCGCCAGGCGCTCGCTGAGTTCCGCTCAGCGACGTCATCAGTGCGTCACGACCCGGCGATGACCGAACTCGTCGCCCTCCTGGCCGACGAGAGCTCCGAGTTCGCAGCCTGGTGGCCAGAACACGATGTGTCCGGCTTCGAGACTCGCCTCCGACGCTTTTCTCATCCCGCAGCTGGCGAACTCACCTTTGAGTACCAGCAGCTCACGCCGGCCGAGTGGCCGAACCTCAAGGTGGTCGCACAGCTCGGCGTGCCCGGCGACGACTCGGCCGAACGGCTCGCGGTCAAGCACTACCTCGTCTAACCGGCACGGCCGTCACGGGCGTCGGCACGAGCTGAACCGAAGTTATCGATGTGTTGGTCGGTGTCCCTGAAGGGTCGGTCGTCGCTGTCCGCACAGCGACAGTCGACGCTGTCCGCACAGCGACAGTCGTCGTTGTCCGCACAGGGACGGTCGTTGCGACGGTGCGGACAGGTTCCTCGCTGATCGGCGTAGTCCGAACGACCTCTGTCGTTTCTGTTTGGGTCGAGCTGTCATCGCTTGCCCGAACGGTCGTGGACACACGGGTACTCACAGGCGGCGCAGATGACACCGGCGAAACTGATGGCGCTGGGGCAACAGACTGCACCGTGGTCGACGGGTCGCTTGTGATCGAAAGAACGACGACCTCACCATCGTCGACCCCGTATCTGCCGGGCCCGAATCGACGGCCGTCGACATCGACGAAGCCATCGACATCAATGATCGCTCCGTCCGGAAGCACAAGCCCGGCTGCACCCACGACTGCAGCGCCGTCCGGCAGGATGATCGACACATCGTTCGCCGCAGCAATCACAATGCTGTGGTCGTTGTCCTTCGGCAGGAGCAGTGCACCAGAAATCGCGAGTACACAGACGGCGGCAGCAGCTACCAGGAACAGCCGATGCCCGCGACGCGTCGGCGATTCCGAAATCAGCATCAACCGATGCTCCCCGTCATCGCCAATCGCGGCCAAGAGCTGTGCTTCGAGGTCGTCGAGCCGAGGCTCGACCGGCTCGATGGCCACGCGCCCAAGTGCCTCCAATTGCTCGTTGATCGTCTTTCGATCGGTCACGACTCCACCTCCATCTTCGAACGAATGGCAGCGACGGCCCGGTGCAGGAGCACCGCGACGTTGCCGCGGGTAATGCCGAGTTCCCGAGCCGTTTCAGCCGGTGTGAGGTCGGACAGATATCGCAGCGAGATCACCTCTTGATAGCGCTCGGGCAACTCGTCCATCGCTTCCAGAAGCGCCCGATGTTCATCTGCGGAATCGATGGCTCGGAATGGACGACTGTCATCGTGCCCGACGCTGCCGTCCGCCGGCACCTCCCCGCGTGACGTGGCGAGATGCTCACGTGCCGCTCGGCGGGTCGACGAACGCATCATGCTGGCCAGCTCATTCGCTGCGATCCGGAACACCCACGGGCGGAAACGATCCCCGTGCCGAGCACCAAGCGTCTCCAGCCCATGCCATGCACGTTCGAAGCTCGCCGACACGACGTCGTCAGCCAGGTGTACCGAACGTGTCCGTCGTTGCGCAAACCCGTGCACCGCGGGGGCATGACGCCGGAATAACATGGCAAACGAAGCTGAGTCGCCATCGATAGCGCGAGCGACCAGCACGCCGTCACCCGGACCCTCGCTGGGCCCAAGTGACGGCGCGTCTCCTGCATCGCGGGATCGACGGATGTTCAGTCGCTCGCTCCTCGCACTGTTCGAACCACGTCAACGCTGCTCCGGTCAGCGCCAGAATTGCCCGCCGCGGGAAGCGCCGCGACCTTCGTTGCCCCCGTGATCTGGACCGTGTGAGCGCTGTTCGACCGAGTCGTGTTGGGAACTGTCGTGGTCGCCCGCGTCGGCTGAGCCACGGAGCCGCTCCGCACAGGAACTGGCTCGACGGTTGTCGACCGCGTCGGCACGGTCGTAGGTGAAGCGACGATGTCGACGCGAGAGGCCCGCGAGCTGGCAACGACCTGGCCATCGCCATCGGTCGCGATGACGACGTACACAACGCTGGTCGTCCCTGCAGACACAACGTCACCGTACGACGCAGCGAAGGGCGTCGAGAACAAGGCCACGCGCTCGCGAGCACCATCGTTGACCGAACGCCACAACGTCAGCGCTCGTGCAGGAGAGGTCGGAAGTGTCCACTCGCAGCCGACCCGATTCCGTTCGGTCGGTTCCGAGGAACCCGCTCTGCAGTGGAGCTGCAGCAGTTCGACCGACGGTGGTTCCGCCGCTGGTACGCCAGTCACGACCGTTCGACTTCGCCCAACAATCCGGCCGACGTTGTTGACGGCGATCACGGCGTACGCATATCGGACGCCAGCGCGGATCGGGGTGTCAACGTGTTCGGTGACCGAGAGGTCCGTCGTGCGGAACACGACCTGACGTCCCTGATCGGATCCGATGGCGACGCGCACAAGTTCCACACCAGCCGCCGCGTCAGACGTCGGAGCCGACCAGGCGCATCGCGCACCGGCCACGTCGTCGCTCAGCCGAGCCTCGCAGCTGAGCTGCAGCGGTTCGGGTCGATGATCGGTCGATACCGCAGCCGCTATGTGAGCGGAGTCGTCGGCGGTCGATGCCGCATGGGTTGTCGACACCGCGATCGGCAGCATCGTCGTGATCGCCGCCAGCACGGCAGCAGTGGTCATTCGTCGCATGAGTTTCCTCCAGTTGGATCAGGGTCTTTCCCCTACGACGCCACCGACTCGAAAACGATTACACCGGCGCTCCACCGACCCGGCCAGCGGCTCGCAGCGCCCCCAACGAACCCTCGAGCCCCCAGCTGTACTCACCGCCGGACTCCGCAGTTCCAGTTCGTCACGGCTCAGATTCGGTGCGATGTGTCAACAGCTGGCCGGGGACTCCCAACACCCGGTCAAACAGCGCGCGTTCTCAACCGCCTTGTCGAGACGCGATACAACGGTGGTGGCAGCTGCGATCGAGGAGTACACAAATGGCCAAGACGGAACCAACAGGCAATCGGATGACCGACTATGCGCTGGCCGACAAGTTTCGGTCCGAGTCGGGCACAGTGTTCTTGTCCGGGGTGCAGGCAGTTGCACGTATCGCAGTCGATCAACTCCGTATCGACCGCCGGCTCGGCCTGACCACCGCCGCGTTTGCGTCTGGCTACCAGGGCTCCCCGGTCGGCACCTACACCGAAGAGCTGCAGCGAGCGTCAGCCACGGTGCCCGACCTGCCCATCGTCATTCAGCCCGGCGTCAACGAAGAGCTCGCCGCCACAGCGGTGATGGGCAGCCAACTCGCCATGACGCTCGACGACGCCAAGTACGACGGCGTCGTCGGCATTTGGTACGGCAAGGGCCCCGGGTTTGACCGGAGCAGCGATGCGATTCGTCATGCCGTGTTCGCCGGCACCTCCCAACACGGCGGCGTCGTTGCGGTCGTCGGTGATGACCCTGCCGCCAAGTCGTCGACCGTCCCATCATCGAGTGATGCAACAGCTGTCGACCTGCACATGCCGCTGCTGTTCCCGGGCGACGTGCAAGAGGCACTCGACCTCAGCCGCCACGCCGTTGCGCTCTCGCGAGCCTGCGGACTCTGGTCGGCCTTCAAGTTGGTCACCGCAGTCGCCGACGGCACCGGCACCATCGACGTCGACCTCGATCGAGTGCAACCCAAATCTCCGGTGATCGAGGTGGATGGCCATCCGTTCATCCCGCATCCGAACGGCCGCTTGCTCACTCCGTACACCCTCGACATGGAGATCGAGTTCCAGCAACTGCGCACGCCGATGGCCCGCCAGTACGGCGTCGACAATCACCTCAATCGAGTGAGCGTCCGAAGCGGCGACGATTGGCTCGGGATCGCAGCCTGTGGGCACACCTTCCACGAGATGCGCGAAGCGCTGTCTGTTCTCGGGTTCCGCAGCGACGACGATCTTCGCGCCGCCGGCATCCGGCTCTTCCAACTCCTGATGCCGGTCCCGCTCGACCCCGGCCAGGTTTGGGAGTTCGCCGATGGCCTCGATGAAGTCATCGTCGTCGAGGAAAAGAACCCCACCCTCGAGGGATTGATCAAAAGCGCGCTCTACGACGGCGCCCACATCACCGGCAAGGTTGGGCCACGCATCGTCGGCCGCCACGACGAGCACGGCAACGTCCTCGTCAACGGCTTCGGCACGCTCGACGTCGACAAGCTGCTGGCTCCGCTCCACGCACGACTCAGTGCGCGAATCGGTCACCGCATGCGGCCACTCGAAGAGATCGTTCCACCCCAGCGCGAACTCATCCCACTGACGGTCAACCGCACCCCGTTCTACTGCTCCGGCTGCCCGCACAATGCGAGCACTCGCGCCGAGCCGGGAACCCTCGTCGGCGGCGGCATCGGATGCCACTCAATGGTCGCCTTCATGGAGCCCGAACGCGTCGGCGACATCGTCGGCCTGACACAGATGGGTGGCGAAGGCGCTCAGTGGATCGGCATTGCACCCTTCATTGAACGCGACCACTTAATCCAGAACATCGGTGACGGCACCTTCTTCCACTCCGGTTCCCTGGCCGTTCGCGCGGCGGTCGCAGCCAACGTCGACATCACCTACAAGTTGCTCTACAACGGCACGGTGGCAATGACGGGCGGACAGGACCCGCAGGGGCAGATGTCGGTGCCCGACGTCGCCCACCTCCTGCGGATCGAAGGCGTCAAGCGGATCATCGTGACCAGCGATGATCCCGATCGGCATGCCCGCGCCGACTTTCCAGCAGGTGTCGACCTCTGGGATCGCAGCCGACTGACCGAGGCCCAGCAGGAACTCGCCAAGATCAAAGGCGTCACCGTCCTCATCCACGACCAGGCATGTGCCGCCGAACAACGCCGTGGCCGTTCGCGCGGCACCGTGGCGACACCGAGTTTCCGAGTCGTCATCAACGAACGCGTCTGCGAGGGCTGCGGCGACTGCGGCGACGTCAGTAACTGCCTGTCAGTGCAACCCGTCGACACACCGTTCGGACGCAAAACGCGTATCCATCAGGGGAGCTGCAACTTCGATTTCTCATGCATGAAGGGCGACTGCCCGTCATTCGCCACAGTCGAACTGCTCGAGTCGACCGACGAACCTCGGCCACTTCCGGCGCCGCCCACCGGCATTGCCGACCCGGCCGCTCCAATCGTCAACCCCGATGCGTTCACGGTCCGACTCACCGGTATTGGTGGCACGGGAGTGATCACGGTCAGCCAGATTGTTGGAACGGCAGCAATGCTCGCCAACCGTACCGTGCGCGGCCTCGACCAGACCGGCCTCTCGCAAAAGGCCGGCCCGGTGGTCAGCGACGTGATCATCACGACCGATGCCGCACCGGCGTCGAACCATGGTAACGCATCAGGCATCGACACGATCCTCGGGTTCGACTTCCTGGTTGCAGCGCAGCCAGCGAACCTCAATGGTGCTCGGGTCGACCGCACCGTCATGGTTGCTTCAACCGACGCCGTTCCGACCGGTTCCATGGTCACCCAACCTGGCCTCCTCCTGCCGAGTGCCAACGAACTGGTCGAACGGGTCGGCTCGGTCACTCGCGCCGACGACAACCGGTTCCTCGACGCAGCGGCGCTCGCTGCAGGTCTGCTTGGATCAACGACGACAGCCAACCTCCTCGTGCTCGGCGCTGCGGTGCAGTGCGGTGCGTTGCCGCTCCCAGTCGAAGCAGTCGAGCGAGCCATCGAACTCAACGGCGTCGCCGTGGCCAAGAACCTCGATGCGTTCCGCTGGGGCCGAGCGTGGATCGACAACCGACAGCAGGTTGAACGTGCAGCAGACCTCCCCGTCCACGTCGCACCTGAGACCACCGCACAGTTGTTCGACCGGCTCGCCAACGACCTTGTTGGCTATCAGTCCGAGGAGTACGCCGCGCGATTCCGCTCGGTCATTGCCACGGTGCAGCACGCCGAACAACAACTCGATCACGAAGACCAATTCACCCGAGCTGTGGTAATCCATCTCCACAAGCTGATGGCATACAAGGACGAGTACGAGGTCGCCCGCTTACTCCTCGACGACGAGGCGACCGCTGGATATCAGGCGGTCGGAGGCACCGACACCAAGGTCACCTATCACCTCCACCCGCCGATGCTGCGGTCGCTCGGCCTCCACCGAAAGCTCGAACTACGGCGCAGCGCTCCACCGGCGCTCGTCGTGCTCCGTGCCGGAAAGCGCGTTCGCGGCACTCTTGCTGACCCCTTCCGATGGGCGGCTGTGCGCAAGCTCGAACGGGCCATGATTCCCGAATACATCGAGGCCGTCGAACAACTCTGCCACCGCTTGTCGGCCGAGACCATCGACGAAGCCGTCGCGATTGCGTCGCTGCCCGACCAAGTCCGTGGCTACGAAAGCCTCAAGGTGACGCGCGCTACGGCCTATCGCGGCGAATTGGCTGACCGGATGCGTGCATGGAGCGCCGCTCGCTGACGACTCCTCCGGTTCGACCTCTGAATCGGAACCACACCTCTACGCTGCAAACGTGGCTGCACCGACACGACGGCGTCGTCTTTGGGAGATCGTTGCGGGCCTGTGGCGGGAACTCCACGACGACGGCCTGTTCGACACAGCGGCCGGTGTCGCCTTCTGGCTCCTGCTCAGCATCCCTGCCGCGCTACTCGCCACGCTGTCATCGGTGTCGCTACTCGGCGAGAACCTGACCGGCGATCTCCAAGCGTCAATCAATGAATTCATCGACCGCACGTTCACCACCGAGTCGTCGACCATCCGCGATGCCGTCGACGGCCTATTCGATCAGAACCGGCCCGGCGTCTTGAGCGTGTCGGTCGCCGTGGCGATCTTCACCTTGTCACGTGGCTTCGCCGGATTGATCAGAGCCCTCGACGTCGCCTACGACATCGAACGCCCTGGCGATTCGACCTGCCTGGTGCGGTGTTCACCGCAGTCGGCTGGCTGGTCGTCTCAGTCGGGTTCGGGTTCTACGTCCGCATCGCCGTCTCGGGCAACGAGATCGTCGGCGCCGCTGGTACCGCGCTACTTGCACTCACCTGGCTCTGGATTGTGTGTCTCGTCTTGCTGATCGGCGCTGAGTTGAATGAGATCTTGGCCTCCCGCGCTGGCGTCGTTTCGGCACCGCGCGAACTGGGAGTCGACGTCCGCAGTCGGATCGCAGCCCGTCGCCGTCGCTAAATCAGCCGCCAGCGCGGGCACTGCCTCAATGAGCCATATCCTGTGGCCGCTATGACTCCGCTGTCCATCGTTTTTCTCGTCGGTGGCCTCATCGCCCTGGTGCTCGGCGCCGAGGCCCTCGTCCGCGGCGCGACACGAATCGCTGCTCGCACCGGCTTGTCGAGTGTTGTCATCGGCTTGACCGTCGTCGCGTTCGGCACCTCCGCCCCCGAACTCGCCGTGAGCGTCGGTGACGTGGTCCGCGGCGGCGACGAGGCCGGCGGCATCGCCCTCGGCAACGTCGTTGGCTCCAACATCGCCAACATCCTCCTCGCCCTCGGCATCTCGGCTGCCGTGGGCGGCTCGCTGATCGTGGCCCGACGGATCATTCGTATCGACGTTCCGATCATGATCGGTGTGTCAGTCCTGGTTTTACTGATGTCGCTCGACGGAGAGATCGACCGACTCGAGGGGTTCGTTCTCATCGCGTTGCTGTTGGTCTACGTCACCTGGACCGTGGTTTCAGCCAGACGGAGCAACGACGACATTCCACTCGATCTCAACGACGAACTTTCGGACGAGGCACTTACCGCAGCCCCGGTAAGGAACGACCTGGGATTCATCGCTGCGGGCCTCGCATTACTGATCGGCGGGTCGCAGGCGCTGGTGTCGGCAGCAACCGGCATCGCCACCGAACTCGGCGTCAGCGACCTTGTGATCGGCTTGACCGTCGTCGCTGTCGGCACCTCGCTTCCCGAAGTTGCCACATCGGTCCTCGCTGCACTCCGCGGCGAACGCGATCTGGCCGTGGGCAATGCGATCGGTTCAAACCTGTTCAACCTGCTGGCGGTGCTCGGTGTCACAGCTGCGGTCTCGCCGAACGTCATTCCGGTTGCCCAGGGCGCAATCCAAGTCGACATACCCGTCATGATTGCCGTGGCGGTTGCCTGCCTGCCAATCTTTGCCAACGGCCATGTGCTTGCCCGCTGGGAAGGCGCACTCTTCTTCCTGTTCTACATCTGTTACATCGCTTGGCTGATCCTCGATGCGGCCGACCACAGCGTGCGCACCGATTACGGCAACGTGATGCTCTACTTCGTCATCCCGATCACAGCACTCACTCTGACCGTGATCGGCGTGCGCTCGCAGCGCAAGGAGCTCAGCGCTCGCTGATCGCAAGGGCGGCGCCGACAATGCCGCTGTTGTTCGCCATCTGTGCCGGAACGATCTCCGTAGCGATGTCAATCTCGGGGAGCCACTTGTGCGACTTCTTGCTGGCACCACCGCCCACGATGAAGAGATCTGGCGAGAACAACGCCTCGACATGGAGCAGATAGCGCTCGACACGCTTGGCCCAGTCGGACCAGCTGAGGTCTTCGCGGTCACGGGCCTTCGCAGCCGCTCGGCTCTCGGCGTCGACGCCGTCGAGTTCGAGGTGACCAAGCTCGGTGTTTGGCACCAAGACTCCGTCGATGAACAGGCCTGAGCCGATTCCGGTACCGAAGGTCAGCATCATCACGACGCCCTTGCGACCAGCGCCGGCGCCGAAGCGCATTTCGGCGATTCCAGCTGCATCAGCGTCGTTGAGCATGTGCACGTCGAGCCCGCTCGATTCGCTGAACAACGCGTCAGCGTCGACGTCGATCCAGCTCTTGTCAATGTTCGCGGCAGAGCCCACGACACCATGACGCACAACGGCCGGGAAGGCGACGCCGATCGGTCCGGCCCATTGGTGGTGTGCAACAAGCTCGTTGAGCACCACTGCCATGGCCTCAGGAGTTGCCGGTTGCGGCGTGTCGATACGGAATCGATCCGACACCAGTTCTCCGGTGGAGATGTTGACGGTCGCCGCCTTCATTCCGCTTCCACCGATGTCAATACCGAACCCGAGTTGCTGCTCTGTCACGCAAGTGAACGGTAGCGCTGAACTTCGAAGCTGCTCAGCATTGTGCGCCGCGTTGCCCCGTCCGGCTGGCACGTTGCTTCGCTCCACATCGGGGACTGGTCAGCCAGCGGATGGTCGACGGGCCTCTGACCACGTCATACCCTGCTCAGCGTTGATCTCACGCGGCAACCCGAGGACGTGCTCGGCAACAATGTTCCGTTGGACTGCAAAGGTGCCACCACCCAGGGTCAGTGCCGGATGGAACAGGTAGCCAAAGTGCCAGATCGGGTCAACATCGTCGAAGCCGTTGAGCCCACCCAAGTTGTTCTCGGTCGGCCCCGATTGCATCGATGACGGGATTTTACCCACCGGCCCTGAGCCAGCGAGCATGCCGTTCGTTCCGCTGAGTGCCTTGGCCAGCGCCATGACCTTTTGGCCGTGTTCGTCAGCCATGATCTTCAAGATCGATGCCTCCGGGCCCGGAGTCTTGCCGTTCAATGTTGCCGAAAGGCTGCGCAACCGGTTGAGGCGGAGGAGTTCGGCGTCGATGTGCAGCTTTGCAGCCTCATCGCGGAGCGTCGGGTCGCTCAGACCGCCAGAATCGCGCACCTGATCGAGCAGCTGTTCAGCAGACGGACCGACCCCCCAGAGCGAACCAGACGACGACAGCGACACACGCTCGTTGGACAGAGTGACCTTGGCCAACCGCCACCCGTCTCCTTCTTCGCCGACACGCAGCGAGACCGGCAGCCGCATGTCGTCGAAGAACACCTGGTTGAACGAGTGCGCCGTGGTCATGTCGACGATGGGGCTCATCGAGAGGCCCGGCGTGTCCATCGGGCAGATGAAGTACGAGATGCCCTTGTGCTTCGGCTGATCTGGGTCGGTGCGAGCAATGAGGATGCCGAACTTGCTGTGATGTGCGCCGGACGACCAGATCTTGGACCCGTTGACGATGTACTCGTCGCCGTCGCGTACGGCGGTGGTGGCGAGGTTCGCCAGGTCACTCCCGGCCTCGGTCTCAGAAAACAGCTGGCTCCAGAACTCTTCACCGCTGAAGATTTTCGGCAAGTAGCGGTCCTGCTGTTCCTGGCTACCGGCGAGCAGGATGGTCGGTGCCGCCCAGCCGATGCCGATTGCATTAGCCGGTCGCCGGATACCGGCCGCGTCGAGTTCGTGATCGATGACGATCTGTTCGATCGGGCTCGCCTCGAGGCCGTACGGCTTGGGCCAGTGGGGCACGACATACCCAGCTTCGGCGAGCTCTTTGCCCGTCGGATTCGGATTATCGGCGATCCACGCTCGAACGGCGACACGCGCAGGGTGGTCGTCAGCGGGAAGATCGAAATCCATCAGTGCAGTCTGGTCGATGTGGCTTGTCGAGCCGAAGGCGAAGGTGCCGCCGGAGGACCGATCACAGCGGGCAGAATGCGACGTGTGAATCGACGAATCTCGGGTGCCGCACTTGCAGGCACGTTGCTGGTGGCAGCGTGCGGGGGAACCAATGAGGGCGACTCCCTTCGGGCCGAGGGCGGAATGTGCGCCATCCCAGCCGATGCTCCATCGGTCGCCCGGGTGTGGATTGACGAGGCGCTCGACGCGATCCGGCTCGACTTTCCGGCACCCACCGTGCACGCTCGCAACCTTTTCCATCTGTCGGCAGCCATGTGGGACGTCTGGGCGAACTACAGCGACGGTTCGGAGACGACCCTCTTCGTCGATGCACCACACAGCGCTCACGATGTCGATGCGGCACGCACCGATGCCATCGCGTTCGCAGCACACCGCCTCCTCGCGCACCGCTACAACGTCAGCCTCGGGCAGACGGAGACAATGCAAGCACTCGATGCGCAGCTCAACGAGCTCTGCGGGGTCGACGCCGACTTTGTCCCCGACCCCGACAGTGCCGCCAGCTTCGGTTTGAGCATCGCTGACCAGATCATCGCGGACACCTTCGACGACGGTTCCCTCGAACGCACGCAGTACCAAGACGTCAACTACGAGCCGGTCAACGAACCCCTCGCGGTTGCCGAATCCGGCACGACCCTCGCGGATCCCGACCGTTGGCAGCCGCTCATCTTGGAAGAGGCGCTCTCTCAGAACGGGCTGCCGATACCTGCCGGCGAGCAGACCTTCATCGGCTCGAACTGGGGCGATGTCACCCCCTTCGCGATCACCCCTGCAGCCGAGGGCCCACCGATCGATCCCGGCCCGCCGCCGTTCTTCGCCGACCCGGCGACCGCTGACGAGTATCGCGCTTCGGCGCTGGCCGTCGTCCGGGCGAGCGGTGAGCTGCAGACCGGGCTGGCCACCGCCGACATCGGGCCGGCCGGACATGGCAACAACTCGCTCGGGACCGACGACGGCAACGGCTACGACATCAACCCGATCACCGGCGAGCGCTACGCCCCGAACCTCGCCGACGTCGCCGATTGGGCCCGGGTCATCGCCGAGTACTGGGCCGACGGTCCCACCTCGGAGACACCGCCCGGGCACTGGAATACGATCTCAAACGGCGTATCTGACGCTCTGTTTACCGACAAAGACCAGGTCGAATTCGACGGAGCGGCAGTTGGCCGACTCGAGTGGGACGTCAAGCTCGCCGTCTCGGTCAACGGCGCGCTCCACGATGCAGCAATCGCCGCCTGGGGCGCCAAGGCCTACTACGACTCTGTCCGACCAATCTCGATGATCCGCTTCCTCGGAGAGAACGGCGAGCTTCCCCTGGTTCCCGGCCTCTCGGAGATCATCACCAACGAGTCAAGCGCACCCGGCGAACGTCACGCTGCGCTCGCTGACCACCTTGGCGAGATCGCGATTAACGCGTGGACCGGCCCACCGTCGATCCCCGAGATCTACACCTCTGGCGTCGATTGGATTCTCGCTGTCGACTGGGTGCCGTATCAACGCCCGACCTTCGTCACCCCCGCCTTCGCCGCGTACGTCTCGGGCCACAGCACGTTCAGCCGAGCAGCCGCTGAAGTCCTGGCCGCCGTCACCGGGTCGGAGTACTTCCCCGGCGGCCTGGCAACTCGAACTGTGTTCGCAGGCGACCTGCTGCACGAGAAAGGCCCGTCAGCTGACGTCGAACTGCAGTGGGCAACGTACTTCGACGCATCCGACGAAGCTGGCCGCTCGCGTATCTACGGCGGTATCCACATCACGGCCGACGACTACGCCGGCCGAATCATCGGCAGCGAAGTCGGACAGGCAGCCGTGGCCAAGTCACGCACACTCTTCGCTTCCTGACGCACTCGCGACCCGCGGATGACATAGCGGCCAGAAACTTGCACACCTCTCAGTGCTGTAAACCAGATCCCGCGGTCTCACACAGCAGACACCCAACGTCACACTTTGGTCTGACCAGAACGTGACACGGCAAAGCACTTAACGGATGACTTTGACGGACTTACGCCAGGCACTGAAGCTGCTGATCGAGCCGTTGCTCGGCCTGGCCAACCATGGCCAGGGGTGCGTCTCCGCAGGCACAACGGCTTCGGCCCGCCGCCGGAAACCCGGAACCGGAGCAAATGTGACGGCGACTGCTCGGCTGGCCAGCACTTCGACCGGGTCACCGAGGTGCAGTTCAAGCTGATGCGTCTCGGCGAGTTCAGCGAGCGTCTCGGTGAGATAGACCAGCCGCTTCGAGCTGAGCTGTAATCCGCTGAGCAGTGCTTCGTCGAAGACGAAGACGACGGGCAATTCGGAGTGGGCCCTCAGCGCCGGGTCTGCGCGACCGAGTGATTCAGCAGTCAGCCACACCGTGTCGGCGGGGCGTGTCTCGACAACGTGCTTCGGCCCACTGGTACGGATGCCGTGCGGGTCACGGCTCAACTCGACAGGCTGCGTCATCGGGTTGAGCGGTGGGTTCGCCGGCCAGTCGCTGATTGGACACCACTGCTCGACCTCGCACATGTTGCAGAGCACCTTCGCCCGCTTCTCGACTTGGTAGCGGCTGAAACCGTAGTGCTGCGACGAACCCGTGCCGGTCGCCCACTGCCACCCGAGACGATTAGCTGCGCGGGAGCCATCCAGCAGATGCTGGAAGAAGTAGTCCTCGCCGTCTTGCCACGCCATCCCATTGCGCACCGACCAGTGGCTCGCCAGCCACATCCGCGTCTGATTGACGAGCCAACCGTCGGTGGTCAGCTCACCGACGGTGTTGTTCATGCACGCCATGCGCCGGTCCCATCCGGCGGCGACATCGGACGGCGTCGTCGCAGGCAGCGCGTTGCGCACGCCGCGACGCGTCTTGGCGCCGAGGCGCGAGTACCAGTGGCGGGCGAACTCCTGCCAGAGCAGCTCATCACGGAACTTTTTCACGTCACGTTCGGGCCCACCGGCAACGTGCTGCCACACCTGCGGGAGCGTGAGTAGCCCATGCCTGATATACGGCGACAGCGCCGACGCGCCGCGTCGAGTAACCGGCAACACCTCGCTGCGGTTCCGGGCGTAGCCACTCACATCGAATGCCACGAGCGCTGCGTCGGCGGCGCGTTGACCACCGCGAAACTCGACCGAGCCGGCAACATCGTCACAAACAAGGTGCCCGAGGTGCGCCGCCACGAATGCCTCCGCGGCGACACGACCGATGTCGGGCGTGGGGAGCAAACTCATTTCGCCGGTCTACCCGTTCTGACAGGCGATATTCGAACGATCTTCCGTGTTTCTTTGTTGACCACCATCCACGTCCAGGGCGGCCGTTCTCGTGATGTGTTTGCGCAACCAGTGCGAAAATTTCTCACGGAATGCGACGGATTCGGATCGGGCCCTTGGCGGTCGACGGATCAACGACACGACCCTGCTGGATGATCTCGACGTGGCCTGACGCGACCAACCTTCGTGCTGCCATCCTTGTCGGCTCCATCAGATTGTTCCACGCTGCTTCCGACTCGGTTCCGCCGACAGCCTTGGCCGCCTCGGAAGGGCAAATCGTCTGGCCGTTCCCTCGCTCTTTGAGGAGCTCCTGGATAGCTGCCTCCAGCTCCTGATCGACCGGCTTGATTTTACGCTTTCGACATGGGTCAGAGCAATACCGAACCTCGTTCCAGTTCCGCTCCCACTTTTTGCGCCACTCAATGGTCCGCCCACAAGAAACACAAGTCTTCGGTTCCGGTTCCACCACTCCGACAGTAGAAGCCCGTCCAGGAACCCGCCCACCCGACCTCGTAATTCACCGCCAAGTACTCGATGAGCCGGCCAGCCGGCAGATATCGGGCGCGCGGGTCGCGCGGAGCCCACCCCGTCCCCCGAGCGTCAGCGAGTTCGGGCGTCAGCCCGAAGACTTGGAAGTCAGCGGCGCAGCCGATGAAGGCGGCGCAGCCGCCACGTCTGACGAAGTCAGACGTACTTCCAACCGAAGCGACCCTTGATGCAGAGCATGCCGTGGGTGACGTCGTGGTCAGCCGGGCTGGTGACCTTGACGATTTGGTTGTCTTGGACGTGGAGTTCGAGGTTGCAGCCGACGCCGCAGTACGAACAGACGGTCTGGGTGACGGTCTGATCCTCTTCACGCCAGTTGTTCTCTTGGCGGAGATCGAACTCCGTCTTGAACTGCAGGGCGTTGGTCGGACACACCGCAATGCAGTTACCGCAGTAGACACACGCCGATTCGGGTAGAGCGACGTCGAACTCCGTCGAAATCCTGTTGTCGAAGCCGCGGCCCGACATGGCGATGGCGAACGTGAATTGGGCTTCTTCACCGCACGCGTCGACGCACTTGTAGCAGAGGACACATTTGTCGTAGTCCCGGATGTACAGGTTGTCTTGGATCTTGACAGGCTGGTCGAATCGCTCGGCGCCGTCGGCGTAGCGGGTGATGTCGACGCCGTACTCGGTCGACCACTCGTTGATCTGCGGCGCTTCGCTCAGGTCATTGGCAGTGCCAAGGAATTCGAGCACCATCTTGCGGCTGTGCTTCACCCGATCGGAGTCGGTCGAGATGACCATCCCCTCTTCGGCGGGACGTGAGCACGACGGGACGAGCGTCCGGTTGCCCTCGACTTCGACGACACAGACGCGGCACGCGTTCACAGGCGTCAAGTTCTCGGCGTAACAGATGGTCGGCGTGTCGATGCCCGCCTGGGCGCACGCAGTGAGGATCGTGTCGCCCTCGGCAACCGTGACATCGCCGCCGTTGATCCTTACCGTGACCAGCGTTGCGGTCTGCTGTTCAACCGTCGTCTGTTGGGGGCTCATACTGCGTTTCCGATCAGTCCGAGGCGGATGGCGGACTGGACGGCGCCCGCAGCCGTGTGGCCGAGGCCGCAGATCGATGCGTCGGCCATGGCAAGTGCCATGTCGTCGATCAGTGTGTTGCGTTCGGCGGTCAGCGAGCCAACGTTGCCCATTTCGACAATCACCTCGTGTTGGCGAGTGGTGCCAACGCGGCATGGGACGCACTGGCCGCACGACTCACTCTTGAAGAACTCGGTGATCCGGGTGAGCAGCGACGTGAAGTCGACGGTGTCATCGAAGAGCGTGATCACACCGGAGCCCAGCGTGGTGCCACGCTCGCGTGTGTCTTCGCCCGTCAGCGGCATGTCGAGTTGGCTGGCATCAACGAAGCTGCCCGCTGCACCACCCATCAGAATCGCCTGCGTCGTTCCCGTTGCTCCACCCGCGATCTCAATCATCTCACCGAGCGTCGTTCCCTGCGGCACTTCATACACGCCAGGGTTCGCCACGTGGCCGGACAGGCAAAACAGCCTCGTGCCAGGCGATTTTTCTGTACCGACGAACCGATAGGCCGCCGCACTGTTGAGCACGATATAGATCGCGTTGAGCAGCGTTTCGGGGTTGTTGACCGCTGTCGGTTCGCCAAACAATCCGTGGGTAGAAGGGAATGGCGGCTTGTTGCGCGGCTCGCCGCGGAAACCTTCGATCGACTCCATGAGCGCGGTCTCTTCGCCACAGATGTAGGCGCCGGCACCTCGGCGTAGCTCGATGTCGAAACGCTGACCGGAGCCCATGACATCGTCGCCGAGCAGGCCAGCGGTGCGCGCCTGCTCGATGGCGTTGGTCAGGCGAGCAGTCGACAGCGGATATTCGCCGCGGATATAGATCCAACCGTTCTCGGCACCAACCGACACACCAGCGATGGTGAGGCCTTCGATGAGTGCAAACGGATCGTTCTCCATCAGCGTGCGGTCTTTGAACGTGCCCGGCTCGGACTCGTCGGCGTTGGCGATGACGTGTTTCGGACGGCCGTGTTCGTCAGCGACGCCTTGCCACTTAATGGCTGTCGGGAAGCCGGCGCCACCGCGGCCGGTCAACCCGGCCGAGCGAACTTCGTCGATAACGGCTTGGCCGCCCATCGACAGTGCCTTCTCGAGCGCTGCGTACCCGCCGTGCTCGCGGTACGAGGCCAGCGAGGTCGGGTCGACGACGCCGATGTTGGCGAGCAGTCGCAGACCGCCCGTGTCGCCCGCGGCACGCTGGATCGATTGGAACGCACCGGGCGATGCGATGTTGTCGGCGTCAGCCGGCACCGAGTCGGCGGCGCCACGGCCCTGGACGAACTGAGCGGGTGCGCGCTCGCACTGACCGAGGCACGGCCCGCGGTGCACCTGCTTGCCATCGGCTTCGAGCCCCTGGGCGAATGCTTCAGCATCGGCGATGTGGCACGACGTGTCCATGCAGACGTGCACGGTCGAATCGCTGTGGCCGGGGTCTTCGGTGCGGAACAGCTCGTAGAACGTCGCAACGCCGTACGCCTCGGCCGGGGGCACCTGGAGGACATCGCTAATGTAGTTGAGCCCCCCAGCACTGATCCAGCCGATGTCGGCTTGCAGCGCGTGAAGCGCCGGAAGCAGCAGATGGCGACGGTCGTTCTTGCGGGTCATGCCACCGCGCACCAGCCGCTCGGACTCATGGATGACAACGCGCGCATCAGGCGAGAGGACGGCATCGACCGCGGCGCGTTCGGCGTCGGTCGAGTTGTCAATAGTCAAGTGAAGATCAGCCATGCGGTACTACTTGTCTCTGTTGATGATGCCGTCAGGCGCTGATCTTGTCGACACGGATAGACGCTGCTTTGAACTCGGACGTACCAGAACGCTTATCCCAGGCATCGTTGGTCAGCTTGTTGATATCGACCAGGGTTGGGAAGTGGTAGGTGGTGAACGTCAGCCCAATGGGGATGTCGGGCTGGAACCGCACGTTCATCTCGACGGTGCCACGTGGCGACGAGACGCTGACCCGCTCGCCATCGACGATGTCGAGTGCGACACCGTCGGCCGGGTTGATGTCGAGTTCCTCGCCATAGCGGATCGGCGACTCGAAGCCGTTCGACTGGACGCCGGTGTTGAACGAGTCGAGCGAACGACCTGTGGTGAGGCGCAGCGGGAACTCGTCGGTGAGCTTTTCGTTCGGACCTTCGTGCTCGACAACCGAGAACGGCGACGGGGCACGGCCTCCCAAATCGTCTTCCCAGAGCCAGCCGTGAAGGAACGGGCTTCCCGGATGGTCGAGGTCGGGGCACGGCCACTGCAGGCCACCTTCGGCTTCGAGCCGCGCGTACGACATGCCACCGTGCATCGGTGACAGCGAACGCAGTTCGTCCCAGAGCGCTTCGGGCTCGGTGGTGCCGAGATCGACGCCCAGCCGCTTGCCGAGCTCGTGCATGATGTCGATGTCGTGGCGAGCCTGACCGGGCGGGATAACTGCGGGCCGGGTGCGTTGCACACGACGCTCGCTCGAGGTGACGGTGCCGTCGGACTCGGCCCAAGCAACCGACGCCGGGAAGACCACGTCAGCCAACTCGGCGGTGCGAGTCATGAAGATGTCTTGCACAATGAGACAGTCGAGCCCGGAGAGCAACTTGCGGGCGTGATCGATGTCGGCTTCGGAGTCGGCCGGGTTCTCACCGAGCACGAACACTGCGGTCAGTTCACCGCGGCCCATCGCTTCGAACATCAGCGTGAGGTGGATGCCGTCTTCGGGATTGAGTTTGGCGCCATAGGCCGCTTCAAACTTGGCCCGATGCTCGGCGTTGGTGATGTCTTGGAAGCCCGGGAACTTGTTGGGCAGCGCACCCATGTCGCCGCCACCCTGCACGTTGTTCTGCCCGCGCAGCGGAACAAGACCGCTCCCCCATTTTCCGACGTGGCCCGTGAGTAACGCCAGGTTGCACAAGGAGAGCACATTGTCGACTGCGTTGTGGTGCTCGGTGATGCCGAGCGTCCAGAGGATCTGCGCCTTCTCGGCAGTGGCATACGCGTGCGCCATCTCTTTGATCGCACTTGCAGGGACTCCGGTGATCTCTTCGGCGTATTCGAGTGTGTACGACTCGACCGACGCCTTGTACGCCTCGTAGCCATCGGTCGAATGCGCGATGAAGGCCTCGTTGACCAAGCCGGCGTGGATGATCTCGCGGGCCACGGCGTTGGCCATGGCGATGTCGGTGCCGACGTCGAGACCAAGCCACGCGTCAGCGAACTTCGACGACGATGTACGTCGAGGGTCGACGGCGAACATTTTCGCGCCGTTCTTCAAACCCTTCATTAAGTGGTGGAAGTAGATCGGGTGCGCCTCACGGGCATTCGAGCCCCACAGCAACACCACATCGACTTCTTCGATCTCTTTGTACGAGGCCGTTCCGCCACCTGCACCAAACACTGTCGCCAGACCGACGACCGAGGGAGCGTGTCAAGTTCGGTTACAGGAGTCGATGTTGTTCGACCCCATCACTACCCGGGCAAACTTCTGTCCGAAGTAGTTGACCTCGTTGGTGGCCTTCGAGCACGAGAACATGCCAAACGCATTGGCATTACCACCCTTGATCGCATCGCGAGCGGCGCCGAGGCCAGCAGCTGCACGATCGAGCGCCTCGTCCCAGGATGCCTCGCGTAGCTCGCCGTTCTCCCGCACATACGGTGTGGTGAGACGGGGCAACCCGAGATCGGCGGTCATCTGCTGCTGTCCCCTGCGAAGCTTCATCGTGGTCAGGTTAGACCCTCTAACGTGACGAGCAGCACACCCTGCCAACAGTTTCTCGGCGTCGGCCACATCGACAGCGAAACATCCGGTGAACCGATTCTCCCAACGAATCTCATTGAGTAACATGATCTTCCGTGGAGGAACCCAGTGTCGAGCCCGGTGACGAGATGGAGGTCCAGCAAGACCACCCTGCCTGGATGCCCAAGTCTGTCGAACAACGCCGACGCGAGTTCTGCCTGTCCGTCGCCACCATTGGCGTTCTTGCCGCCGCGGCTCTCGGAGTCCTGATCACGGGGAACACCGGCACGAGCGAAACACTCGCCGCAAAAGCGGTCGCCTCGGCGCCAACCTCCATCCCCTCCATCACCTCCATCACCTCCATCACCTCCATCACCTCCATCCCATCCATCCCCGTCGCTGGGTCCGACGTCGAATTCGAACTCACGGGCCTTGACAACGAAGGCGTCGACGTTGACGGGGAGCCCGCAGGCGCCGGTGGGCGCTGCACCATCGGCTTGCTCTCCGTGCGCCTCGGCGCATCAGGCGACGACGTCGAATGCCTGCAGAACGTGCTGGCCGACATCGGCCACTTCACCGGCATTGCCGATGGCCAGTTCAACGACTCCACGCTGCGCGCCGTCATGGACTACCAGACCTCCGAGGGCCTCTTCGTCGACGGGGTGGTCGGTCGCGAGAGTGCCGTCGCACTCAATATCTGGCCGGACGAGGAATCGTTCGTCACCCGCACGCCACCACCGGCACTCGGCGCCACCGACCTCTGGGGCGTCGCGCTCTCACCGGTCGCGTCTGCCGGCGACGCCGCTCCGCCGCTCCCCGACAACACTGGCAGTGGACGACGTGTCGTCTATGACCGTGCAGGCCAGCGGGTCTGGGCCGTGCGCGGCGATGGCGTCATCATTCGGTCATGGCTTGTCTCCGGGTCGACCTATCAGAACGAAGTGCCGGGCACGCACGAGGTGTATAGCCGATCGGAGCTGTCAACGGCATGGAACGGCAAAGCGTGGCTCCCGCTGATGATCCGCTGGCTCAAGACTGAGCGCGGCGCGATTGGCTTCCACGCCATTCCGCTGCACGTCGACGACAATTCTCCGTACCAGGGTGACGCCGAGTTGGGCACCCGCCTCTCCGGTGGCTGCCAGCGTCAGAACAACCTCGATGCCGAGTTCATGTGGGCGTTCGCCACGCTCGGCACCAAAGTCGTCGTCACCTGATCAGCTGCCCATACGCGGCCAATCGGCCCGGCCCGTCAGACCCTCAGACCCTCAGCCTTGGGGGAAGAGGATGTCGACCCGCGGGCCCCACACCGACCTGGCGCCTTCGTGGCCCGTGCGAATCAACCAGATCGTGGCCAGAACGCCGAGAACTGCTGTCACCGCTGCGATCGCTTGCCGAGCGATCATGTTGGACGCCAACGCTCCCAGGACCCCGACTCGAACACGCTCTACTCGTTCCAGCACCGTGAGTGATCCGAACACTGCGAACCACGCCAGCGTCATCAGGAACGTCATCTCCGCCAGGTCCTGATGCTTCGAGATGTCGACTGCACCTTTACCGTTCGCTCGGTCGTAGGCCTCGATCAGCGCCTCGCCCGACTCCTTGGCTGCGAACAGCAGGACGACGGTGAGGAACAATCCACCGACCATCCACCAGCTCGCACGAGCACGCCAGGCCGGCTTGACAGCCAGCACAACCGTGGCAATCGCGGCGATCGGCAACAGCACGATCGGTGCATGGATCAACAGCGGATGGGCGGGAAGATCGAACAGCTTGTCAAACATGATTCGCAGAGTAGATCAAAGGATTCGAGCGGCGAGCCCCTCAACCGCCGCAAGATCACGCCCGGGCCACATCGTGACGATGTGTCTGTCGACGCCCGCCTCAATCAAATCCGAAGGCGTGGCACCGAGATCGGCGCCTGGTGTAAAGAAGTCGAGCACGCTGACTTCAAAATCGTCCGGCAGGTCAGCGGCCGCGAGCCGTTCGAGCTGGTCGGCCAAGCGTGCGGTCCGACGAATATTGACGCCGTCGGCCAATTCGATGGCGACTTCGATAGTGGCCCACGACGATGCGCCAACGATCACCGGCGGCATCGGCGCCCCATCGGTCACTGCGTCGAATTCGTCGGCGCTCCAGATCCGTCGGAGCTGACCAATCGTGTCGGTCAGCATCGCCTGGCGTGTTGCCAGATCACCAAGCTGCTTGCCGACCATGTCGTGTTCCACGGAGAAGCGCGAGTCGGGTGCTGCTCCTGAGCCGACACCGAGCCGGACGCGCCCCGGCGCGAGCGACTGGAGGGAGTTGATTCCGGACGCGAGTTGCACGGCGTGGCGGTTCGTCACGTTCGCGACCAGGACGCCAAGATCAACATGCTGAGTCACTGCGGCGATGGCACCCAGACAGACGAACGGATCGCGCGACCACGGAGCACCGACGACGTTGCCGCTGAAGTGGTCGGTCACCCAGACCGCCCCGACGTCGGCCGCGTCAGCAGCCTTGGCCACAGCGAGCATGTCTGCCAGGTGCGCTCCGAACGGGTTGATCACCAAGTCGGTCAGCACCGCAGCACCCTACGCTGCGGGTGTGCGCGACAATCCGTCCACCGGCCCCGCCATTGATGTGGACGACTACCTCGAATGGATCGGCTTCGTCGGCACGGTGCGGCACGATCGGGCCACCTTGAGCGAGTTGCAACAGCTCCACATGACGGCCGTCCCGTTCGAGAATCTCGACATCGTTGCTGGCCGCGGCGTCACGGTTGATGCACTGACCAACGTCAACAAGATTGTCGAGCAGGGCCGGGGCGGTTGGTGTTTCGAGCTGAACGGCGCCTTTGCTCTTCTCCTCGAAGCGCTCGGATTTCGTGTGCTCAGGCTCGGCGCCGCCGTGCTCCTCGACGGGCCGACGCGTGTGATCGACCACCTCGCACTCGAAGTACAGATCGACCGGCCGTACCTCGTTGACGTCGGCTTCGGCGACAGCTTCACCAACCCAATCGATCTCAATGCGGCCGGGCCACAAGACGGCGGCAACGGAACGTACGAGTTGATCGGCAGCCCGCAAGGGACCACGCTGACCAGGCACGATGCAACTGGGATTCCCGAGGCGCACTACCGCTTCAAGCGCGTTGCGCACACGATGGGCCAGTTCGAGCATGCCTCGGAGTCGCTCCAGTCTGACCCCGACAAACATTGGCGAGCCAAGCCATTCGCCACACGTCTACTCGACCGAGGCCCCGATCGAGTGACGCTGACCGCCGATCGCCTCAACGTCGTCCAAGATGGCATCACCACCGAGACTTCAATTTCCGGCGACGAGTGGGACATCACACTGCATGCCTGGTTCGGGATGCGGCGACGAACCTGAGCGACAACCCCTCGATCGAGCCACTGACCCGACGCGTTGTCTCGTCAGGCCAGTTCCGAGAGTCCGCCGTTGCGTTGGATCTTTCGGATTGCCATCTCCATGGTGTTGAAATCGACGTCGCTTTCGCCCCGCCGACAGCGGCCACGCTCAACATCGACAGCAGTGGCCATCGGCTCGGCAACTCGGCCGAGGTCGAACTGGAGCCAACCGCCGTGCCGTTGCGTCCAGTACTGACCCAGGTGGTCGATCAGGGGCCAGATGCGCGTGGCGGTCGCGGCCGGGGAGTTCCCGACAAGTGACGAAAACATGGAATTGACGCCTGCAGCACACGCTGCAGCGTTGTCGTCGTGCAATTCCATCACCGACTGGTTCCAGCTCCCAAGTACCCAGTGATCGCCATTCCCTGCGCTGTCAGGCACCAGATACTCGTCCTCACCGAGTGCGAACTTCAGCACTTCCTTGCGGGCAATCGCCTGCTCGAACAGATTTGTCATACCGTCAGTGTTACCCGAGCAACATTGCGTTCATGCGCCGACGCGCTCCGGCTGGCACTGACGACGTCCTCGACGTGCGCACCTGGTTCCAACGCAAGGGCCGACACGCCGACGAAGAAGAGCTGCTCGCAAACTCGCTGATGGAGTTACAAACCCGGCAAAGCGCGATCAATTCTCCTCGGTGCCCTGAGACGGGATCAGATCGTTCGAGTGCAAGGCGCCGAGGACGGAGTTGAGCGTGCTCAATGACCGACGACGGCAACGCAGCAATCGGGCGATCTGGCCCGTCTCAGCTGGGGAGGCGGTAGGCGGAGATGGTGGGTTTGAGGGGGCGGGCATACCAGAGAGGGCGGCGGAGGCCGCTGTCGTTGGTGGTGCCAGCCGGACGGGTCTTTTCCATCCACTCGAGGTAGGCCTCGCGTGACTTCGCTGTGTCGACGACGACGTCGCCGTACTCATCACCGACTGCCGCCGGGGTGACACGCACACGCTGATGCCAGCACTGCATGCCCGAGATCGGGTCGGGCTGCACGCAGAACGTGGCGTTCTGGTGGACGCCTGTGTCATGCCACCAAATACGGCCCGTGTCGGGATCAGCAGACTCGTACGCCGTCATGTTCTTTTTGTCTGCACCCTCACGCTTCAGCGTCCACGTGGTGCCCTGCTGATCGATCGTGGCCTTGCCAGCAGCCCAGTTGCGGCCCTCTTTTTCGTCGAGGCGCCAGCGACCCATGTGGTGCGATGCGGCGACGACACCGGGTCGGATGCCCTCGGTACGCCATGCCTGAATCACGAAGTGGCCAATGCGGGTCGAGATGCGGACGAGGCCGCTCTCTTCGATATTCAGCTTCTCGGCGTCTTCCGGGTGAATCCAGAGCGGGTGGCGGTGGCTGATCTCGTTCAGCCACTTCGAGTTGGCCGAGCGAGTGTGGATCAGCGTCGGGATGCGGAACGTCGGCAGCAAAATGCGCTCGTTGCCAGCCATGTCCATGTCTTCCCAATGCACGTGGCTCGGGATCCACTTCGGCGTTGAGTACTCGGGCCAGCCCCACTCTTTGAGGGTGGTCGAAAACAGCTCAAGCTTCTTCGACGGAGTGGGGAAGCCTTCCTTGATCTCGCCGTCGACCTCGACTGCGGGCGAACCGTCGCCGAGCTTGGCGAGTTCGGTGTTGGCAAAGCTCTCCTCGGACCCATCGAACGTGCCGATAGTGCCCGGCTTGCGGAACACCCCTGATGCGTCCTTGATGCAGTCGGCCACATCTGCAGCCGAGACGATCTTTTCGTACGGCGTGTACGGGTCGGTCGGCACCGCGAAGGCGCCGCGGTCACGCATGTATTCGAGGGGAACCTGGCCTGCTTCGGCGGCTGCCTCGGCGAGGCCTGGGACTTCTTCGGCAAAGATGTGGCCGTAGTACTCGTCGATGCTGATCGGGTTGCCCGGCCGTTCGTCCGATTCGAACCACTTGCGGATGCCCATCGAACCATCGGGATCAATTTTCCACGACAGGTCGATCCAGAACTCGTTTTCTTCCCAGACTTCGCCGGGGTTGTACTCGTGGCTTCGGGCATCCGGGCTCACCGGCTTGCCGTCCTTGATCTCGGCGTAGCGACGGAACACCGATTGGCGGAATCCAATCCACTTTCCGGCGTGCGTCTCGTACGACGCGACGTCGTGACGTTCTGCGCCGACACCCATCGGGAGCACGTAGTCAGCGAACCACGAGGTCTCCGACCACGTCGGCGTGAGCGCGACATGGCAGTTGACCTTCTCCGGGTCTTTCAAGGCCTCGAGCCAGGTGAAACCATCAGGGTTGGTCCAGATCGGGTTATAGACACGCGAGAAATAGGTGTCGAGCTTGCCGCGGCCTTCGTTGAGGAAGTGCGGAAGCAAGATCGACATCTCGTGGTACGAGAGCGGAAACTCTTGTGGCCAGCTCAGCTCGTTCCAGCGCTCGAGCGGCGGGGCCCCCTTGGGCTGGTGTGCAGTGAACTTGTTCCAGCCGTTGCCGGACGTACCACCCTCGGTACCGACCGAACCGGTGAGCACATTCAAAAAGAACAGACAGCGCGCGACCTGCCAACCGCCCTGGTTGCCAGCGCCTGCTGCGCGCCAGTTGTGGCTGGCAAACTTGGTCGGGTGCCTGCCGATGATCTCGGCGATCTCGCGGATCTGGGCGGCGGACACGCCAGTGATGTGCTCGGCGCGCTCGGGGGTGTACTCGCTGTAGTGATCTTTGAGCGCGGCCTCGACCGACTCGAAGGTTTGCGGCATGTCGGGGTACAACTCGGCGAGGAACGTCTCCCAGTTCACCCAGCGGCGCACGAAGTCACGTTCCCACTTGCCGCTCTCGAGGAGCAGGTGAGCGATCGACAGGCAGAGGAATGCTTCGGTACCCGGCCACGTCGGCAGCCAGTGATCGGCCTTCGAGCCGGTGTTCGACAAACGCGGATCGACGCAAATGACCGTCGCTCCCTTGCCCTGCGCTTCCATGATGCGCTGTGCGTGCGGGTTGAAATAGTGACCGGCTTCGAGGTGCGAGGAGATCAGGAAGATCACTTCGGCGTTGGCGAAGTCAGACGACGGGCGGTCGTGGCCCATCCAGCTCTGGTATCCGATTCGCGCATTCGAGCTACAGATGTTGGTGTGGCTGTTGTGGCCGTCAGTTCCCCAGGCTTTGAGCACGCGGTCGGCGTAACCGTCTTCGCCGGGGCGGCCGACGTGGTACATCACTTCGTTGTGGCGGTCTTCTTCGAAGGCCGTGCGAATGCGTCCACCGATTTCGGTGAGCGCCTGATCCCAGCTGATGCGTTCCCACTTGCCACTGCCGCGTTCGCCGGTCTGCTTGAGCGGGTACATGATTCGCTCTTGGTCATAGATCTGGTTGATCGTCGCCGGGCCTTTGGCGCAGTTGCGGCCGCGGCTGGCTGGGTGTTCGGGGTTGCCCTCGATTTTGGTGATCTCACCCGTCTCGTTGTCGAAGTAGGCAAGCAGGCCGCACGCGGCTTCACAGTTGAAGCACGTGGTCGGCACCAGCGTGTAGTTGCGTTCGACTTTGTCGGGCCACGCCTTCGCGTCGAGTTCGGTCCAGTCGTGCCACCTGTCGAGCGGCGGGTACTTCTGTAGATCAGTCATTTCAGAGCTCTTTCAACAACAGCGCTTCAGTTCGGGTCAGACCCCAACTGAAACTCAAGACAGTGGGACGGATTGGCCGGCGCGGACGAAGGCGGTTTCGGACAAGAACATGCCGAACAGTGCCGACAGGCCAGCGATGCCAACGACGATCGGAGTATCAATGTCGGCGGCCAGGCCGATGATCGCGAGGACGGCCGGAAGCAACATGCCGAAGGCGACGCCGCCCTGGAACAATTGTTTCTGGGCACCCTTGGTCATGTCGGCAATGGCCATTTCGACATGGCGACTGCCCTTGCTCTGGAGTTCGACCCAGCTGAGGAACGCAATGGCGATGACGCCGCCGAGCAGCGCCCACCACACGGCCCGCGGGGACGGGATGTCCATCGCAACGTCGAGGATCGCGTAGGCCGAGGCACCGGCAATGACCGCCCGAGCGAGCAACATCGGGAGCAGCAGTGGCGTCTGCCAGAGGTCGCGGCCTTCGCACTGACCGAACAGGAACGCCGTGTAGCCGGCCGTCGCTGCTCCCAAGAGTGCCGTGGGAATGGCGATGACCTGCAGTGCACTAGTTGCGTCGGCGGCACCGAGCAGGAACCAGACGGCCGACAGCGCAGCGAACCCACTGAGCACGTACGCACCCTTCACGAGCCACGAGTCGAAGTTCGACTTGGTGAGCAGGTAGTAGAAGCGCTTCGGCTGCTTGAGGTCACCGACCAGCAGGCCGCCGGTGAGGGCCAACATGATGCCCGCAACGATTGGCGGGACGACGCCGACAGCAGCTTGCTTGTCGGCATGACCGAGCACCATCATCAGGGCAGCCATCATCATGATGCCGCCAGCGACGGCCTTGGTGACCAGGTAGCCAGACACCATCATGTCCCACGTGGTCTTGTGCGAGGTCGTGTATGTCGTACGCGCCACGATGCCGGCATCGCCGTGACCCTTGTGATTGAGCACCGGCGTCTGGCGATGGTCGGGCGTCGTGTCGGCCCAGATCATGCCGTCGGCGTTGATCTTGGTGCGAGTCGGGTCGAGCGAAGCTTGATCGGCGCCCTTGTAGAACACTTTCGGCTTCGTGTTCTGCTCGGGCGAGCGAACGGCCACATCTTCGCGGCCAATGATCTTCGCCACCGGATCAGTGGGGTTGTCGAAGTCGACGACCTTGATTGCTTCGGTTGGGCACACCACAACGCATGACGGCTCAAGGCCGACCTCGATGCGGTGATTGCAGAAGTTGCACTTCTGCGCTGTGTTCGTGTCCGGGTTGATAAACAACGCGTCGTACGGGCAGGCGTTCATGCACGACTTGCAGCCGATGCAGTTGTCGTCTTGGAAGTCGACGACACCGTTGTCGGCACGGAACAGTGCGTTGGTCGGGCAGATGGTCATGCACGGTGCGTCTTCGCACTGGTTGCAGCGCATCACCGAGAAGTGTCGACTGGCGTCGGGGAACTTCCCGGTTTCGATGTACTTCACCCAAGTTCTGTTCACACCCAGAGGCACGTCATGTTCGCTTTTGCACGCAATGGTGCACGCGTGACAGCCAATGCAGGAATCGCTGTCGAGCAAGAACCCCAGTCGGGTCATCGCTCCCCCATTCATCTGTGTTCGTCGAGTCGAGCCGCCAAATGGCGGAGTGCACTCATTCTGTACCCACGGTCACATCGTCGATAGGCCAGTTCGGCCTGTGGGGTCAAAGGTCTGTTCTATGGCTTGTCATAGACTGGGCATGTGCCATTGCCCTTCAACTTCCCCGACTTGGCATCGCTCGACCTGTTCCGCTCAGTGGTCGAACTCGGCAGCGTGTCGCGCGCAGCCGAAGCGCACGGCATCGCACAGCCCTCGGCGTCGAGTCGCATCCGCACACTTGAGGGCCGGCTCGGCCTCCGCCTGCTTGACCGCTCCCCCACCGGCTCGCGCCCCACACCAGATGGCCAGTTGATATCCGGCTGGGCGGCAGAGCTATTGCGTTACGCCGACACGTTGGCCGCCGGTGTTGCATCGCTGAAGGCCGAACAGAGCGGCCTCCTCCGCATCGCCGCGAGCTACACGATTGCCGAGTACTTGCTCCCCCCGTGGCTCGAACGATTTCTGGCTGATCGCCCTGACGACTCGGTGACGCTCGAAGTCACAAACAGCCGCGCCGTGCTCGACCGGCTCGAAGCCGGCTCGGTCGACCTGGGCTTCGTCGAGTCACCGACCGTGCCAGCATCCCTGAACCAGCAGGCGGTCGCCGCGGACGAACTCGTGCCCGTCGTTGCCCCCCGCCACCCGTGGGCAAGCCGAGCCTCAGTTGATCTCACTGAGCTGGCAACGACTCCCCTTGTATTGCGCGAGCGCGGCTCGGGCACCCGTGAGGCCCTCGAAGCGTTACTTGCATCGGTCGGCCACGATGCACCGCAGTCGGCGCTCGACCTCGGCTCGATCTCAGCCGTGCGCATCGCGGTCATTAACGGATCGTCGCCGACCGTGATTAGTCGCTTGGCCGTTGCCGACGACATCGCCAACGGTCGCCTCGTCGAGCTCACCGTTCCCGGCCTGCAGATCAACCGCACCCTGCGCGCCGTCTGGCCTCGCCGGAACGAGCTGCCTCGCCTCGCCGCGGCGCTCCTCGCGACGCTCCCTGGCGGGGCCTGGTCGGATTGAGCGCCACAGACCACCGGCAAAAAAGCGAGTCACCGCGGATAACCCTTGACCTTCGCAGGCTGCTGAATGTTGCAAACGGCGCGCCAGTCAATGTAGCGATCGCTATAGTATGTGTATCGAGCGCTACATACGGAGAAGGGGAATTCAGATGAAGTTCAAGAAGACAACCAAGATCGACGCGTCTGCTGAGGAGGTCTGGGCGATCTTTGCCCACGGATTCGACAATGCACACGAGTGGATGGCCTCGGTCCCAAAGTCATACGGCAAGGAGAACGGCAACCTGTTCGAAGGCGCCACATCGTCCGGCCGTGTGTGTGAGCTGCAGGCGGACCCGTCGGGACTGAAGGCCTCAGAGCAGTTTCTCGCTTACGACGAGGCTGCCAAGACGTGCACGGTGCGAATCGACTTCGTCGACGCGCCCAAGGTCTTTCCTGTCCACTACAACTCGCTGGACTTCGCGATAACGGTGGACGCTGATGAACGTTCGACCACCACGTGGGCTTTCAGCTCGAAGCTCAAGCCATGGGCCTACGTGATCTGGCCGGTGATCCGCAAGGGTGCATCAGTCGCTGTCGGGCAGATCGGCGAGGAGCTGAAACACTACGTCGAGACCGGGGAGCCACATCCCAGGAAGGTCAAGGCGCTGGAGAAGGCTCAAGTCGGCAAGAGTGGCTGACACCCAACTGCCGTCAGCTCGAGAGCGTCTGCTGACGTCAGGGGCGGCAGTGTTTGCCGAAAAGGGCTACGAGGGCGGTTCGACTCGCGAGATCTGCGCACGGGCCAGCACGGGCACCAACATGGTGCACCACTACTTCGGGAACAAGGCTGGACTGCTTGATGCCATTATCGAGCGGTTTGGAGCGCGGGTTCTCGCCCTCCCGATCAAGCTGCTTGCTGCGCCTGCTCAGTCCCGCGACGATTTCGTTTCGCGCATCGAGATGCTGTTCGAGGCGACGATGGATGCGTGTCTCGAACACAGAGACCTGCTGAAGGTGGTTGTGCGCGAGGACGCGTCGCCTGCTGTTCTGGGCAACTATGCGGACACGTTTGTCGCATTCCTTGATGAGGGAAAGCGGCGAGGCTTGGTGCGTGAGGGGCTCGACACGTCGATGGTTTCAGGCGTGATCCTTGATCGAGTGATCAATCAGGTGCTGTACACCCCGGGTATCAAGGCGGCGCACGACGTCGACATATCCGACCCGATCTACCTGAAACGCTGGTGCGCCGCGAACGTAGATTACGTTCTCCACGGGATGCTTCCCGCGACGAATCGGAGCATCTAGAGCTTCCTGTCCAGAGGTTGGGGTGAGAGGTCCGCCGGATCGTCACGCGGGATCAACCGGTTCGCCGATGAACTCGCCGGCGTTCTCGAAACTCGCGAAGGCGGCCGGAGTGGCCACTGTGCGAGCCGCTTCGGATGAACCACATCCAGGTGATCGGCTCAGACAACAGCTTCCACCTGGTTCCCCAGCCGGTCCTCTTCGACGGCATCGTTGCGATGTCCGCGGAGCTCGGGCGAGACATCGAGTACTCGCATCGGACGCTGACCGAACAGCCCGACGAGTTCGGGATCCGCCAGTTCGAACTCGACGTGTTCGCTGACCCCAACGGTGGCCTGTACGCACACCGCGCCGCAAACGCCGTCGTCAGTCTCCCTGTCACATCCGGCGAACCGGCACTCGACGAACCGGGCTTCAAGGTGATGCATACGCAGGACTTGGACGAGACCACGTGCCTCACCCTCGTGGCGCGTCTCAGCGAAATCGATGCATGGTCGTCCGACAACCCAAACCACGTGCCAATCGTCGTGCTGATTGAACTGAAGTCGCGATCGGTTCCCGAGGCAGCAGCCGAAGAAGGACTCATCCTCGACATCGACCTCCCAGGGGCCGTTCCGGTCGAGACGACAGCCGACGTGCTGCTCGCGCTCGACAACGAGGTGCGTTCTGTAATCTCTTCAGAACAACTCCTCGAGCCCGAGGTCCGTGGAGACGCCGCCACGCTGGCCGACGCGGTGGAGGGCGCCGGGTGGCCTGAGCTCACCAGCGCTCGCGGCCAGGTGGTGATCGTACTGAACGATGCCGGAGCCCAACGCGACCTGTATATCGCAGACACTCCCGTACTCGAAGGCCGACCGATGTTCACGAGCTCGACGCCCGGCGCGCCTGATGCCGCCTTTCTCTGATTCGACGACCCGACCGACCCGGGCCTCAATGCCGCAGCGGCCGCCGGCTATCTCATTCGCACCCGGACCGATTCGCCGACCGTCGATGCACGAGAGAATGACACCACGAGCCGCGACACAGCGTTTGCCAGCGGGGCACACTTCTTGAGTACCGACTACTACGAACCGTCGACCCACTTCGACAGCCCGTACGTCGTCGCGCTGCCGGGCGGGGCCGTCGCGCGCTGCAACCCAGTCACCGCCCCGGCCTCATGCTCGCCGGAGCTCTTGACCGAGTAGCGCGCAGTACCGTGGCCCCATGGCGGTCAGTGGGACACGGCGTGCTCGTGCGCAACGCAAACGCAAACGCCGGATGGATCGCGTCGAGCACGACCTGACCGCCGAGCAGTGGAGTGCGCTCAAAGACGAATGGGGCGGGTGCGCCTACTGCAGTGCTACCGACCAGCCGTTGCAGAAAGACTGCGTCCAGGCGCTTTCTCGCGGCGGCCGCTACACGCTGCCCAACATCGCTCCAGCTTGTCGGTCGTGTAACGCGAGTAAGTCGAATGACGAAGTGACCGGCTGGATGCGTCGCAAGAAGCTCGACGAACGCTCCTTTCTCGTTCGCCACTACGAGATCGCCAAGCTGCTGACAGAGCGGTTCCCAGAGGAGCCGGCAATCGACGTTCCGGCCGAACCCGACACCAGTACTGATTGATCGAAACCACCATCCCGCCACCACCTCTTCCACCACCCCTTCCACCACCCGCCGCTGCTCCGCCACTGCCCCGGCACCAGTACGCTCGGCGACGCATGG